>BB_Man_B_Liq_inBBDRAFT_1000035_pt1 | contig 20371 bp, 21 predicted proteins | sample BBManParaguerPR_4_FD_10244 | JGI IMG/M metagenome (IMG submission 10244) | reverse complement strand
CCCGCCACAAATCGCGTGCGCCATCACGCCCCACACGGCGCGCGGCGGCCATTTGAAAATATTCACGGCCCAACAGATATCCGTTCAGCCCCCAAAAAATAAACACCGAAATGGGGGTAAAAAACAGATACAGCACCCATGCAACCAGGTTCGCCGCGATCAAAACCCCCAAAAATGCCAGTGTATCGCGCAGGGCATCAACCAGGGGCAGGCCAGCCGCATCAGGTAAATGCGCATAATGGCGGCGTTCGACCGCGCGGGCCACACGATCCAAAAACAGCGATGATATTGCCGATGCAACGGGCACCATCATAAACACGGACAGTCCCAACATCAGAACAAAACTGCCCCAGCCCAACACCGATGCAGGCGGGTCAATCGCGCCGATAAACGGCAGTGACAGATTGGCGATGGATCCCAACCACGCCAGTCCATAGACCAAACCCATCGACATGGCCCACAACACCGCCAAGGCCAAGCCGACACCCATGGCCACAACACCCCAAAACGCGCGATCGCCCATTTGGCCCAGCGCACGGAAGAACGCGGAAAAAATCAATCCAATTGCCATGTCGTGATGCTTGCAATATCGGGGCGGGGACGTTCGGGCGGGGTTGCGGTTTCGGTACCCAGATAAATAATGCCGGCCACCCGTTCATGGGGTGCCAAATCAAACGCCTGTTCGACAAAACTGCGGTCATGATTGGGCCAACCCGACAACCAATTGGCCCCCCATCCCGATGCCAGCGCGGCATTCAGTAACGACAAACAAACAGCACCGGCGCTGTAGGTTTGTTCAATGGCGGGGATTTTTTCGGATGGTTTTTGAACCTCGACCACGACAACGCCCAGATGGCCGTCTTGGAATTGGTTTTTGCCCTTTTGTGTTTTGTCGGGGTCCAACCCCATGTCCGTTGCGCGTTGATCGACCAGCTGCGCCAATTCGGTCAGGCGGCGCTTGCCCAGCACAATAAACCGCCAAGGTTCCAATTTGCCATGGTCCGGTGTCCGCGCCGCCATGGTCAGCAGGGTCTGCAATTCCGCCTGATTGGGGACAGGCGTGGTCAGGGTTTTCGCAGGCCGCGAACGACGCGTTTGCAAAAATGCGATGGCTTGGGCGTTTGGGGTGGGCATGGGGTTTCCTGTGACTTGTTTTTCCTTATGTCGGCAATCCATGGTCAAAATGCAACCACCCGCTTGCCCTTGGACCCTGAAACTGGCACCTATATCGCATGAAAAAGGGCCAGTTTTCCGAATTCGCGCAAAAAGGCGCCACCCTGCAAGTGCGCGTGACACCCAACGCATCGCGCGACAAGATTGACCTGCGCGATGGTGTTTTCCATATCGCGGTCACCGCGACACCCGAAAACGGCAAAGCGACCGCAGCGGTGCAAAAATTACTGGCCAAGGCGCTGGGCGTTGCGAAAACGGACCTAACCCTGACCCATGGGGCAACATCGCGGGACAAAACGTGGGTTTTGCGCGGGTAATCGCCGGCCCCTAATCTGTCGCAACAATCGATTGGGTGATGTTTAACAGTTCCTGCGTGATCCCGGGTTCTGACATGGCGTGTCCCGCAAACGGAACAATCCGCAAATCACAGCCCGGCCAGCGTTTAGCAATGGCATGGGCGGTCTTAGGCGGGCAAATCATGTCTTGGCGGCCTTGCACGATAAACCCGGGGATATGGGAAATTTTGGGCATATCGCGGAAAATCTGCCCGTCACAGTCCAAAAACCCCGCATTGAAAAAATAGTGGTTTTCGATCCGCGCAAAGGTGCGCGCAAAATCAACGGGGCAATATCCCGAATGACCATTTGCCTGAAACGATGCCAGCGCATTTTCCCAATCAGACCAAATTTTCCCAAAATGCATTTCCTGCCGCATATCCCCGCTGAACAAACGCCGGTGATAGGCGGCGATTAAATCATCGCGTTCCTCGGGCGGGATAGCGGTTTCAAATTTCGCCCACAGCTCGGGCCAAAAATGCCCAGCGCCGCCGCGATAAAACCAATCCAGTTCGGATTGTGTCATGGCAAATACACCACGCAGGACCAAATGCGTCACACGATCAGGATGGGCCTGCGCATAGAGCAACGACAGCGTGGCACCCCAGCTGCCGCCAAAAACGGCCCAATCCTTAATGCCCAAATGCGCACGGATCATTTCAATGTCGGCCACCAAATACGCGGTCGTGTTGTTTTCCACGCTGGACGTGGGCCGCGACCGACCACAGCCGCGTTGATCAAACAAAATGATGTGATACCGGGTGGGATCAAAAAACCGCCGCATCGATGGGCTGCACCCCGCCCCCGGACCGCCATGCAGAACCACAACCGGACGTCCATGGCGATTGCCGCATTGTTCGACATAGATCTGGTGTCCGTCGCCTGTGTCCAACATTTCGCTGTGAAATGGGTCAATGGGCGGAAATAACGCAGGTGCGATCGTTTTTTGGCCTAAAAATTTGTCCATAACTGTCCTATATGTATCACATCCTAAAAAAGACCAGAAAGCGCGCGAAATGCAAGCCTCAGAAACAACAGTTGACCCGTCAGAAGTCGCAAAATTCGAAGCGATGGCAGCAGAATGGTGGGATCCCAATGGGAAATTCAAACCATTGCACATGCTAAACCCCTGTCGGTTGGATTATATCACAACCCAGATAGCGGCGGAATATAATCGCGATTTGGGGGGCGAACGGCCCTTTGACGGGTTGCGCATTCTGGATATCGGCTGTGGCGGGGGGTTGTTGTGTGAACCCATGGCCCGACTGGGCGCAACCGTCATCGGTGTCGATGCCGCCGAACGCAACATTCCCGTGGCGCAAGCCCACGCCGCGCAATCGGGGCTGACGATCGATTACCGGTTTGGCACGGCAGAGGCCTTGGCCGAGGCCGGCGAACAATTTGACGTGGTCTTGAACATGGAGGTGGTCGAACACGTCGCCGACCCCCAAGCCTATACAACAGCCTGTCAGCAATTGTTAAAACCGGGTGGCTTGATGATCTGTTCCACCATCAACCGCAACGCCAAAAGTTTCGCAATGGCAATCGTCGGGGCCGAATATGTCATGCGTTGGCTGCCCAAGGGCACGCATGAATGGTCAAAATTCATCACGCCCGACGAATTATATGGCCTGATCGAAAACGCGGGCCTAACCCCCGTCGATCGCAAAGGGTTCGTTTTTAATCCGATCACATGGCAATGGAAACTGTCCGACCGCGATTTATCGGTCAATTATGTCACGGCCAGCGTGAAACCCCAGCAGACCTAGTCGGGGGCCAACATATACCCCGACCCGCGGACGGTTTGCAGGTACCGCGGTTCTTTCGGGTTGGGTTCGATTTTGCGGCGCAGTCGGGTTATTTGCACATCAATGGCGCGGTCTTGGGCCTGCGCCTCATCCCGACCCAGATCGGTGACCAATTGCACGCGGCTGACCGGTTCGCCAGCTGCCGCGGCAAATATTTTCATCAGCTGATTTTCCGTGGCCGTCAGGCGAATTTGCGTATCGCCCTGCCATAATTCACCGCGTTCCATATCATAATGCGCCGCACCCAAACGTAACACTTTGGGCGCGTCGGGTGGGTCCGCCACATCCGGCACCCGCCGCAATATCGCATTGATCCGCAACAATAATTCTTTGGGTTCAAAGGGTTTGGCCAAATAATCATCGGCCCCCGATTCCAACCCCGCAATCCGATCATCGGTATCGCCCCGCGCCGTCAATAACATCACCGGCGTGGACCGCGTGGACCGGATCCAACGGGTCAGCGACATGCCATCTTCGCCCGGCATCATGACATCCAAAACGATCAGGTCAAATTCCAGCCCCGCCAATAATTTCCGCGCATGGGCCGCATCGCGGGCGGCAGACACCAAAAACCCGTTGCGGATCAGATATTGTTTCAACAACGCGCGAATGCGTTCGTCATCATCGACAATCAATAAATGCATAAACGCCCCCTAATCGTGCCGCATCGCCAGATAGGCGCGCCGCATATCGGGATCCATCATAGCCTCTAACACCGTACGAAATCCGGCAACGGCATCGGGACCCACCTGTTTATAGGCCTGCCGCATACGACTGCGCTGTGCGTCTGATAGTTTCTGTTCCAACGCCTGCCCCGTTTCCGTCAAATACAAATTGCGTTCGCGTTTATCGCGCTTGCCGACCTTGACGACCACCAAACCATCCTCGATCAAGGTACGCAAAACACGATTGAGTGACTGTTTTGTAACGCCAAGGATATTTAGCAGGTTATTGACCGTGGTTCCGGGCACACAGTTGATAAAATGAATGGCACGATGGTGGGCACGCCCATAGCCGTGTTCATCCAAAATACGATCCGGATCAGCGGTAAACCCACGATAGGCGAAAAACATGGCCTCGATCCCATGGCGCAGCTGTTCGTCGGTCAAATATAACAGGGCCTCGCCCATCGGTCGTTGAATGTTTTGCATCTTGGCGCTCCTGTACCTTGGTTCATTTTATGTCAGCCTTGTTGACATTCCAAGTACAAACTGGTAGCGATTCTCAGTTTTGGCGCAATATTATGTCCGAAGCGGACCAAATTCGCGCAACTTATGACAATTTAATACAAGGGGACTGCAATGGCTGGCAGCTACGAAGACCGCGACGGAAAAATTTGGCTAGATGGCAAATTGGTGGAATGGCGTGACGCTCAGGTGCATATTCTGACACACGCAATGCATTATGCCAGCTCTGTATTCGAAGGCGAACGCGCCTATAACGGCAAAATTTTCAAAAGCCGTGAACATTCAGAACGGTTGATCACATCTGGCAAACTGATCGATTTTGACCTGCCCTATAGCGTCGATGAAATCGAGGCCGCCAAACAGGCCGCGCTTGAAGCAAATGGCCTGACAGACGCCTATGTGCGTGCAGTTGCATGGCGCGGCGCAGGCGACGACATGGGTGTCGCATCCCTGCGCAACCCGGTCCGTATGGCTGTGGCCGTTTGGTCATGGGGCAACTACTATGGTGATGCCAAAATGAAGGGCGCGAAACTGGACATCGCCAAATGGCGCCGCCCCGATCCCGCCACCGCACCATCCCAGGCCAAGGCAGCCGGCCTATACATGATCGCAACAATGTCCAAACACGCGGCCGAGGCCAAAGGATGCTCGGACGCGATGATGTTCGATTATCGCGGTTACGTCGCCGAGGCGACCGGCGCCAACATTTTCTTTGTCAAAGATGGCGAAGTGCACACGCCCACGCCGGACGCCTTCCTAAACGGCATCACACGTCAAACCGTGATCCAGATGCTGCGCGACAAAGGGATCAACGTCATCGAACGCCACATCATGCCCGACGAACTAGAGGGCTTCGAACAATGCTGGCTGACCGGCACCGCAGCCGAGGTCACGCCAGTCGGCCAGATCGGCGACTATAACTTTGAGGTTGGCGCCCTGACCCGCGACATTTCCGAAAGCTATGAAAAACTGGTCCGCGCATAAGCGTCAGTGACAAACCATCATGTTGGGGCGGACGGGCGCATAACGCTCTCCGCCCTTACTTTTTGCAAAAACACACCCAGACTGCGGTCGGGTTTTTCTTCATACCGATGCTCGGTCACGCACAGATCGCACATCAAATCCAAACGAAACGTACGAAAATCCTTTCGCAGGTCGCACCAACCCGACAACATCCAGCCATCGGTGATATTTTGCAATGACAGCGGCTCAATCCGCCGCAATGTCACATCGCCAGACTTGGCCCGATAGGTGAATGTCACAACCAACCGGTCCCGAATGGCCCGCCGCAAATGTGGCACAATGTCGGGCGTTGCGGGCACAGGGAATAAATTGAAAAACGGCGCATCCGCCAAAACACGTTTTTCCGGTTCAGGCAGACAGGCCTGGATTTTCGATCGCACCTCTCTCGCGGCCAAAGCAAGATCGCGATCGCCCACGCGTTCAACAAACGCCAGCCCAACCGCCAATGCGTCCAGCTGATCATAGGTAAACGCCATGCTCGGCAAATCGAACCCGGGGCGCAGGATATATCCAATACCCGCTTCTCCATCAATCGGGACACCCGATCCTTGCAAATGCGCAATATCACGATAAATCGTGCTCAAGCTCACTTCAAACGTACAGGCCAAATCAATCGCACGTGTCACAGAACGTGTGCGCAATTCATTCACAATCCGAAACAAACGCTCTGCGCGGCGCATAAAATTCATTCCCTTAAATTGCACCCAAGCTTAGACATCTTTTTCATGATGTCTAGTCTCGGGCATTCGAATGCACCGAATGCCCGAATATGATTATTGTGCGGCGTCCGCTTCAATCTCAATCATCATATTTCGTTCAGCAAATCGCGTAACGCCGTAAACAGTCATGGTTGGTTTCGCGCCACATCGGTTAAAGTCATATCAGCAACCTTTAACACCGACACAAGGTTGTCCATCGCGTATTGGAATTGCGCACGAATATCACCTTGATGGACTGGCTGACCGTCCGCATCCATGGCGCCCTGCCCCGAAACGTTTAATAGCCGCATTGCCCCTTCAATAATTTCACCCTGATGAAACCCAAATTTTTGCGACCAAGACGATGGGTTAATTGCGGTTCGTTTCATATCAAATGCTCCACTAATAATTTGATATGACCTAATACCATTCCCCTCCTGTCACCATCATGACAACAGCGTTTTCAGTTTTGCAAAAATACTCCCGCCGGAGGCATCAGACCTATCCAGCAATCCCGCCAAATCGATCCTGAATATCCTTCAAATCAGGAATAACATCGGCCGTCCCATGGCGCGTCACCATAATGGCCGCTGCGCGCGTCGCCAAACCGATCGCCTGCTCCATCGGCATTCCACGATCCAAACCAGCCAAGACATAGCCCGTAAACGTATCCCCCGCACCCGTGGTGTCCACAGCGTCAACAGCAATCGCATCAAACTCAACGGCCCCTTTGGCCCCGATCCAACGACATCCCCGCGATCCCAGCGTGATAACAACATCCGCCACACCCAGATCCCCAACATCACGGCCCAGCGCCGCCTCTAATTGCTGTGCCTCAATTTCATTCAAAATCAACATGTCCAAATGGGGCAAAACAGCTTGCACCGCCTGCGCTGAAAACGGGGCCGCCGCATAACACACACGCAACCCCAATTCACGCGCCATCCGCACACCATCCACTTGGCCCACGGTTTCATTCTGGGTTACAAAAATATCACCCACCATGGCGCCACTTAACGCGGCCCCGATCTGATCCGGCGTAATTTCGCCATTGCCTCCGGAAAAAATCACAATCGCATTCTCACCATGATCATCCACTGTGATAATCGCATGCCCTGTATGCAAACCGCGGAGAATATGGCGCGTATCCACACCATACTCCGTCAACCGCTGCACGGCCCAGTCACCATCCGCCCCGACACAGCCGATATGCACAACACGCGCCGCGCCGCGGGCCGCCGCCACAGACATATTGGCGCCCTTGCCCCCCAATCCAACATCCAACGATCGGGCCGCAATCGTTTCGCCAGGCTGCACCAAGGACGCGACACGATAGACATAATCGGCATTAATGGACCCTAAATTATAAATCGCCATGGCGCGCCTCTTCCTCTCATCAAAACCCTGGCAGGATTTGAACAAAACATGTTTTCAGTTTTGCCCAAATACTCCCGCCGGAGGCCCCCTCCCTATCCAACCTTACACGCCGCCAGAACAGCCATATTCAAAATGTCTGTCGCCGTTGAACCCGATGAACAAATCTGGATCGAATGATCCACGCCTGACAAAATCGGGCCGATCACTGTGGCCCCTGCCATTTCCTGCATCAATTTCACCGAAATACTGGCCGAATGGCGCGCGGGTACAACCAAAATATTGGCAGGCCCTGTCAGACGCGAAAACGGATAGCTGGCTTGCGCCTTGGCGTTTAACGCCACATCAACCGTCATTTCACCATCATATTCGAAATCAACACCTCGGGTATCCAAAACCCGGGGCGCAATGTGCATTTTTTCCGCACGCTCAGACACAGGATAGCCAAAGGTGGAAAAACTGACAAAGGCCACGCGCGGCTCCATCCCCAAATGCCGCGCAACACCGGCACAGCGTTCCGCAATATCGGCCAAATCATTTTCATCAGGCCATTCATGCACCAATGTATCCGAAATCAACACGATCCGCCCCTTGTGCAGCAATGCGGTCACACCGACGGCGCCATGCTGGGCATCCGCGTCAAACACGTGGTTGATCAATTCCAGCACATGGGCCGATTTACGGGTGGCCCCCGTGACCAAACCATCGCCATGGCCATGGGCCAACATCAGTGATGAAAACACATGTCGATCCCGCGCTGCCAAACGGTGGATATCGGCGCGGTCATACCCTTTGCGCTGCAGACGGCTGTACAAATATTCCTTATAGGTCGCCAAATGCTTGGTATTGGCGGCGTTCACCACCTCTAACTCGCGCACAGCGTCGCCCAATCCTTCGGCCTCTAGCTTGGCTTTCACGTCTGCTTCGCGGCCGACAACCAATGCTTTGCCCATGCCAGAGCGTTGATATTCAACGGCGGCCCGTAATACGCGGGGATCATCGCCTTCGGCAAAGATCATGCGGGCTTGGGCGGCACGCGCACGGGCGTTCAACCCCCGCAGGATCGACGCGGTCGGATCCATCCGGGATTGCAGGGTTTGCTGATACCCATCCATATCAATAATGGGACGCCGGGCAGCCCCCGTATCCATCCCCGCCTGCGCAACGGCTGGTGGGATACGGTGGATCAAACGTGGATCAAACGGTGTCGGAATGATATAATCGCGACCAAAGGTCAGTTTACGCCCATAGGCAATGGCAACCTCGTCCGGCACATCTTCGCGGGCCAATTCGGCCAGCGCACGCGCGCAGGCGATTTTCATTTCGTCATTGATCGCGCGGGCGTTAATATCCAACGCGCCACGGAACAAATAGGGGAACCCCAACACGTTATTCACCTGATTTGGATAATCACTGCGCCCTGTGGCCACGATGGCATCGGGGCGCACTTCGTGGGCCTCTTCTGGGGTGATTTCGGGATCGGGGTTGGCCATGGCAAAAATCACAGGGTTATCAGCCATCGACATAACCATATCTTGGGTCACGGCCCCTTTGACCGACACGCCCAAAAATACATCCGCACCTTTCATCGCCTCTTCCAGGGTGCGCAATTCTGTGGAAATGGCATGGGCCGATTTCCACTGATTCATACCCTCGGTCCGGCCCTGATAAATGACACCTTTGGTATCACACACGATACAGTTTTGATGCCGCGCGCCCATGGCTTTCAGCAATTCGATACAGGCAATGCCAGCCGCACCTGCACCGTTCAATACGATTTTGACGTCTTCGATTTTCTTGTCGGACAGTTCCAGCGCATTCAACAAACCGGCCGCACAAATCACCGCTGTTCCATGCTGGTCATCGTGGAAAACGGGGATGTCCATTTCCTCTTTCAAACGCTGTTCGATGATGAAACATTCCGGCGCTTTGATATCTTCTAGGTTGATCCCCCCAAACGTGGGCCCCATCAATTTTACAGCACGGCAAAATTCGTCGGGATCCTCGGTATCCAATTCGATATCGATGGAATTCACATCGGCAAACCGTTTGAACAGAACCGATTTCCCCTCCATCACCGGTTTACTGCCCAGCGCGCCTAGGTTACCCAAACCCAACACGGCTGTCCCGTTGGAAATCACCGCAACCAAATTGCCTTTGTTGGTGTAATCATAGGCCAATTCAGGGTTTTGCGCGATTTCTTCGCAGGGCACCGCCACACCAGGGGAATAGGCCAGAGACAAATCTTTCTGTGTGGTCATGGGGACCGTTGCGGCCACCTCCCATTTGCCGGGGGTGGGTTGCAGGTGAAAGGCCAGGGCCTCTTCTCGGGTGATTTTTGCTTTAGCCATTTCAGCATCCTTTATTGCGCAAATCACACTTACCGCGCAATTTTATTAGGTGCAAGCAGATCGTTTTCCTCTTTCATACCGCGCGGCGGACGATTAAGTTAACGCAAAAGTGTAGGGAGAGTGTTCCGTGACCCCAATGATGGCCCAATATCTGGAAATCAAGGCGCAATATCCAAATGCCTTGTTGTTTTACCGCATGGGCGATTTTTACGAATTGTTTTTCGACGACGCCGTGGCCGCCGCAGATGCGTTGGACATTGCACTGACAAAACGGGGCAAACATGATGGCGACGATATCCCCATGTGTGGTGTGCCCCATCATGCCGCGGAAAATTACCTGCTGACCCTGATCCGCAAAGGGTTCCGTGTTGCCGTCTGCGAACAATTGGAAACCCCCGCCGAGGCGAAAAAGCGCGGATCAAAATCCGTGGTCAAACGCGATGTCGTGCGTCTGGTCACCCCCGGCACATTGACCGAGGACAGCCTGCTAGAGGCGCGCCGCCACAATTATCTGGCCGCCTTTTCGATTGTGCGCGATCAGGGGGCGCTGGCCTGGGTTGATATTTCGACAGGGTCGTTTTCGGTCATGCCCCTGCCGCCCGTGCGTTTGGGCCCCGAATTGGCCCGATTGGCCCCGGCCGAGGTTGCCGTGCCCGACCATCTAGACCACGACTACCGCCCCATTATCACCGAAATCGGCGCGGCCCCAACGCCCCTGTCACGCGCCAGCTTTGACAGCGCCGCCGCACAGGATCGCATCACATCCCTGTTCGGGATTGATACGCTGGACGCCTTTGGCACCTTTGATCGTGCCGAAATTTCGGCAATGGGCGCAATCATCGACTATCTGGATATCACACAAAAGGGCAAATTGCCCCTGCTGCAACGCCCGATCAAAGAATCCACCAACCGCGTCATGCAGATTGATGCCGCCACACGGCGCAATCTGGAACTGACACGATCGCTGACGACCGGTGGACGCAGCGGATCGCTGCTGGGCGTGATGGATTGCACGGTCACCGCCGCCGGTGCGCGCCTGTTGGAACGGCGCCTGTCGTCACCATCGCTGGACGAGTCTGTCATCCACAACCGGTTGGACGCCGTTGAACATATGGCCCAATCGCCGCAGCTGAAAAACGACCTGCGCGACACCCTGACCAAGGTCCCCGATCTGGACCGCGCCCTGTCCCGCATCGCGATGGATCGCGCAGGCCCCCGCGACATCGCCGCAATTCGCGCGGGCCTGACACAGGCAGAACTGATTTGCGATATCGCGGGCCTGTCGGATGCACCCATCGTCGTGGCGCAATCGGTGGCCGCCCTGCAGGGCCACCAAGATTTGATCGACCTGCTTGATCGCGCCATCGTGTCCGAACCCCCACTGCTGACCCGCGATGGGGGGTTTATTGCGCCCGAATATCATGCCGAATTGGACGAATACCGTACACTACGCGATCAAGGACGCGGGGTGATCGCCCAGATGCAACAGGATTATATCCAACAAACGGGCATCACATCGCTGAAAATCAAACACAACAACGTGCTGGGATATTTCATCGAAACCACCGCGATACATGCGGAAAAAATGATGGCCCCGCCGCTGTCGGACACCTTTATCCACCGCCAAACCACCGCGAACCAAGTCCGCTTTACAACCGTGGCTCTGTCCGAAATCGAAACCAAAATCCTGAACGCCGGCAACTATGCGCTTGAACTGGAAAAACAGCTGTTCCAAACCCTGACCCGGACCGTGCTGGATCACTCGGATGCCATTATATCCGTCTCAAACGCCTTGGCTGAACTGGATCTGGCATGTGCCTTGGCCGATCTGGCCACGCGTTTGGATTGGGTGCGCCCCAATGTGGACGACAGCCGCGCCTTTGCGATCCAAGGCGGCCGCCACCCTGTGGTCGAATCTGCCCTGATCCGCGATGGGCACAGCTTTGTGGCCAATGATTGCGGATTGGACGATGGGTCAATCTGGCTGCTGACGGGTCCAAACATGGCGGGTAAATCAACATTTCTACGCCAAAATGCGCTGATCGCACTGATGGCGCAAATGGGGTCCTTTGTGCCCGCACAATCGGCCCGCATCGGGCTGGTCAACCAACTGTTCAGCCGGGTCGGCGCATCAGACGATCTGGCCCGAGGCAGATCCACGTTTATGGTTGAAATGGTCGAAACCGCCGCCATCCTGAACCAGGCCGGCGATCGCGCTTTGGTCATCCTGGACGAAATCGGCCGCGGTACGGCAACCTATGACGGCCTGTCCATCGCATGGGCAACACTTGAACACCTGCACGACGTAAACGGCGCACGCGCCCTCTTTGCAACGCACTATCACGAATTGACCGCACTGGCACAAAAATTGGACCGCGTCGACAACGCAACCGTCGCGGTCAAGGAATGGGATGGCGATGTCATCTTCCTACATCAGGTCAAACAGGGCGCCGCCGATCGCTCCTATGGGGTTCAGGTCGCAAAACTCGCAGGCCTGCCCGCATCTGTCGTCGAACGCGCCCGCGTGGTCCTAGACGCCTTGGAACAGGGCGAACGCACAGGCAAAACCGCCCCGAAAACCATCATCGACGACCTGCCGCTGTTTTCAGCTGTGCGCGACACACCACCACAGCCCGCCAAACCCACCCCGGCGCTGCAGGCCCTGTCCGACATAAACCCCGACGACCTGACACCAAAACAGGCGCTCGACGAACTCTACCGCCTGCGCGCCCTAATGGATCAAAAATAACAGATCTTTCAGTTTTGCAAAAATACTCCCGCCGGAGGCTCCGGCGGGCGCAATCGACCCAGGGCTAGCCCGCCATGGACGACACACCAACCTGCGCTGGACGCAACAGACGGTCGTGTAACATAAACCCTTCGGCAGATACTTGAATAATATCGCCGGCTTTCGTGCCCGGTACGGGCGCTTCGAACATCGCTTCATGCTGTTGTGGATCGAACCGGTCACCAACCGCGGGCGAAATCAACGTGATCCCGTGCTTGGCAAACACATTGACCAATTCGCGCTGGGTCAATTCGATACCCTCGATGAACGCCGCATTGGTGTCGCGCTGTTCATCAGAAATCGCCTCTAACGCACGCTTTAGATTGTCATAGACCGGCAACAAATCGCGGGCCAATTTTGACCCACCGTAATTTTCCGCCTCGCGACGATCTTTGTCCGCGCGTTTACGGGCGTTTTCGGCATCGGCTAAGGCCCGCATAAATCGGTCTTTGTATTCGTCACGCTCTGCCTTGACCGCGTCCAATTCATCAGCTGCGGCAACTTCGGCATCGATGTCGATCAATTCGTCAGCGGCCTCTGCCTCTTCTGCGGCAGCGGTTTCGATATCGTCCAAAAATTCGTTTTCGTTCGGCTCTGCCATGTTTTGTCCTTTAACGTCTGTCAGCGATCAGTTTCCCAACCAGCTGCGCTGTATAATCAACAATCGGAACAATCCGCCCATAGTTTAGGCGCGTGGGGCCAATGACGCCGACCGCTCCGATGATCTGTCTTTCAGCATTCATATAAGGAGAAACCACCAAAGATGAACCCGAAAGCGAAAAAAGTTTATTCTCAGACCCAATAAAAATTCGCACGCCGTCGCCCGATTGGGTTAGCTCTAAGAAGTCTGCTATATCGCGCTTTCGTTCCAAATCGTCAAACAGGTTTTTGATGCGGTCCAATTCGGTTTCCGCGGTGTCGTCCCCGATCAAATTGGACCGCCCGCGAACAATCAATCGTTCGTTGCGTTCGCCCGAATTTTCCCAAACCACCATCCCAGTTTCGACCAGTTCCTGGGCCAAACTGTCCAGTTCTTGGCGACGTTTTTTAATTTCTTGCTCGACCAGTTTTCGGGCCTCGATCAATGTATGACCGGCCATGATGGCATTCAGGAAATTGGCCGCTTCGCGCATGGAACTGGGTGTTTGGCCGATCGGTGGGGTGAACAAACGGTTTTCCACATGCCCATCGGCAAAAACCAACACGACCAGCGCACGATCAGGCGACAGGGATACAAATTCGATATGTTTTACGGGCGCTTCGTGTTTTGGGGCCAAGACCAGAGATGCGCCTTGGGTCACGCCCGACAAGGCGGTGCTGATACGGTCCAGCATATCCCCCACATCGGATGAATTGCCGGTGGATTGGTCCAGTTTCACCCGGTCATCCTGGGTCAGGTCGGACACCTCTAACAGGCCATCAACAAACATACGCAGGCCGGTTTGGGTTGGAATGCGCCCCGCGCTGGTATGTGGGCTGCCCAGCAGGCCCAGATATTCCAGATCTGCCATGACATTTCGGATGGTGGCGGCGCTGACCTTTTCGCTGAAATCGCGGGTCAGAGTGCGCGACCCAACCGGTTCGCCATTTTGCAAATACCCCTCGACCACGCGGCGGAATACCTCGCGGGATCGGTCGTTTAATTCGTTCAACAATGCGCTTTTGTCTGACATCTGTTGCCTCTTTGTCTGTCATCATTAAAACGGACCTGTCAGAAAGGTCAATCGGGGTTGCGTTACTGGGGCGGTCGCATGTATCCATCACATCAACAGCGAAAGGAATTCATATGCGCCCCTCAGGAAGAAAACTAGACGAAATGCGGACCGTGTCCATTGACATCAATGTGACCAAACACGCCGAAGGATCCTGTATGATCCGCGTGGGCGACACCCATGTTTTATGCACCGCCACGATCGAGGACCGCGTGCCCCCCTTTATCAAGGGGTCAGGCCTGGGCTGGGTCACCGCGGAATACGGCATGTTGCCCCGATCCACCAGTTCGCGCATGCGCCGCGAAGCCGCATCCGGCAAACAGGGTGGCCGCACGGTCGAAATTCAACGCCTGATCGGGCGGGCATTGCGCGCAGGCGTGGATCGCGTGGCACTGGGCGAACGGCAAATCACCGTGGATTGCGACGTGATTCAGGCCGATGGTGGCACACGCTGCGCGTCGATCACCGGCGGTTGGGTGGCGCTGCGTTTGGCGGTGAACAAACTGATCAAGGCCGGTGACGTCACCACCGATCCGCTGATTTCGCCCGTGGCGGCCGTCAGCTGCGGCATTTACGCGGGCCAGCCCGTGTTGGATCTGGATTACCCCGAAGACAGCGAAGCAGGCGTTGACGGCAATTTCATCATGTTGGGCAACGGTCAAATGATAGAAACCCAGATGAGCGCCGAGGGCGCCACATATTCCCGCGCGCAGATGAACCAACTTTTGGATTTGGCCGATAAAGGCATCGCAGAATTGGTCGCCCTGCAAGAGGCCGCCGTAAAATGACGCGGCGGTTTACGGGCGATACCCTGGTTGTGGCGACCCACAATCAGGGCAAGCTAGAGGAAATTGCAGACCTGCTGGCGCCCTTTGGCGTGCAGGTCAAAGGGGCCAAGGAATTGAACCTGCCCGAACCCGATGAAACCGAAACCACATTTGTCGGCAACGCGCGGATCAAGGCCCATGCCGCAGCACAGGCCACCGGCCTGCCCGCCCTGTCAGACGACAGCGGGATCACGATTGATGCCCTAAATGGCGCGCCCGGGGTTTATACCGCGGATTGGGCCGAAACACCCAATGGACGTGATTTTGTCATGGCCATGACCCGTGCCCATGATGAATTACAGGCCATGGGTGCGCCCCACCCGCATTTGGCGCAATTCCGATGCACACTGGTTCTGGCATGGCCCGATGGGCATGATGACGTGTTCGAAGGCGTAATGCCGGGTCAATTGGTTTGGCCTATGCGGGGCGATCAGGGGCACGGGTACGATCCCATTTTCCAACCCAATGGATTTGACATCACATTCGGGGAGATGGACCGTTGGGAAAAAAACAAAATCAGCCACCGCGCGGATGCGTTCAAAAAATTCGTGGCAGGGTGTTTTGACGGCTGATTGGCAAAATGGGGGCTTTGGCCTGTATATCCATTGGCCGTTTTGCGCGGCCAAATGCCCCTATTGCGATTTTAACAGCCATGTTTCGAAAACTATTGTTCAAAAACAATGGCTTATGGCCTATATTTCAGAATTGACACGCGCGGCCAAGGAAACACAAGGCCGCGTGTTAAATTCGATATTTTTTGGCGGGGGCACGCCCAGCCTGATGGACCCTGAATTGGTCCACGGTATTTTGGACCGTGTTCGCACTTTATGGCCGCAATCCAATGACTTAGAATGCACACTTGAGGCAAACCCCGGATCAGTCGAAGCCGGCCGGTTCAGAGACTATGCAAGGGCCGGCGTAAACCGCATATCCATGGGCGTGCAGGCGATGAATGACACCGATCTGCGCCGTTTGGGACGGATCCACACCGTGTCCGAGGCGCACGGCGCATTCGACATCGCACGATCGGTCTTTGATCGGGTCAGTTTCGATTTGATCTATGCCCGCCAAGATCAAAGTTTAGAGGACTGGCGGGACGAGTTAAAACAGGCTCTAACATGGGCGATTGATCATTTGTCCCTGTATCAATTGACGGTGGAACAGGGCACAGCATTCGGCGACAGATATAACCGCGGGACATTGCGCGGGCTGCCCACCGATGACCTGGCCGCGGATATGTATGACCTGACCCAAGAGCTGTGCGATGATGCTGGCATGCCCGCCTATGAAATATCAAACCATGCCCGCGATGGCGCCGAAAGCCGGCACAATCTGATTTATTGGCGTTATGGCGACTACATCGGCATTGGCCCAGGGGCGCACGGGCGTGTGACGCTAGACGGACAACGCCATGCCACCGAAACGCATTTAATGCCCAACGCATGGTTGGACGCGGTTGCACAACACGGATCGGGGGAAACCCTGCGCACGGTGATTACCGCAGCCGATCAAGGGACCGAATATATATTAATGGGCATGCGCGTTGTATCCGGTATTTCACACAGTCGGTATAACGCAATCACGGGCCANTGGCTGGACCGCGCGGCGCTAGATCGTTTGCAGGACATGGGCATGATTACGGTGATGGGCGATCGCATTGCCGCAACCCCCGCCGGTCGGGCGGTGTTGAACACGGTTATGGCCCATATGTTGCCGTGATCAAGTGCGGGTGGTGTGGATCATATCCGGATGTATCGCATTAGCGGTCGGGATCATCGGAATGATCCTGCCGCTGGTGCCCACGGTGCCATTGGTGTTGCTGGCCGCGTTTTGTTTTGCGCGGTCATCGGACCGGTTGCATCGATGGTTGATCAATCATTCCCTGTTCGGACCCATGATTTCCGATTGGAACAAACGCCGCGCCATACGGCCCAAGGCAAAATATATGGCCACACTGTCCATCGGAACGGTGTTNGGCGCATCCATCCTGTTTGGGGCGCCCCATTTTGTGATTGGCCTCCAAGCGGTGGTGTTAGGATNCGTCCTAATTTTTATCTGGACGCGCCCGAATTGACATCAGTTTGTCGACAACAAACGACACAGATCGTCCAACTGATCCAAGGTTTTATAAGTGATCGTAATCCGACCCTGTTCGCCGCCGGGTTCATGTTCAACGCTGACACGCATCCCTAGGGCCGCGGATAAATCCCCTTCAAGCGCGACAGTATCGGCGTCTTTGGCCAGTTTAGGTTTTGATGCAGTCGCGGTCTGACTGGGTTGATCCCCCTGCGCCGCGCGTTTCACCAGTTTTTCCGTATCGCGCACGGACAGACCGCCTGCAATCACCTTGCGTGCCAATTCGACTGGATGATCACTGGTGATCAAGGCGCGCGCATGTCCAGCGGACAGCTGACCCGCCCGCAGATATTCCAACACCTCGGCCGGTAGGTTCAACAGACGCAGCAGATTGGCGATGTGGCTGCGGCTTTTGCCCAAAGCTTCGGCCAATTTTTCCTGGGTATGTCCGAATTTATCCATCAGCTGGCGATAGGCTGCGGCCTCTTCCACGGGGTTCAAGTCGGCGCGTTGGATGTTTTCGATGATGGCGATTTCCAACACTTCGGTATCGTTAAAGGCGCGGACAATGACGGGAACCTGATGCAGCTGTGCCAATTGCGCCGCACGCCAACGCCGTTCACCGGCCACAATTTCAAAATCCCCCGGATGGCCAGGGCGGTCCCGAACGATCAATGGCTGAAAAATACCTTTGGCGCGAATGGAGTTCGTCAATTCATCCAACTGCGCCTGATCAAATGTGCGGCGGGGCTGATCGGGGTTGGGAAACACGCGTTCAATCGGTACCGAACGGTCAGGTTTCGCGGTCGCTGTGCTGTCGGTTTGCACAGGCGATGCCTGCCCCACATCCGCCATCAATGCGGACAGGCCGCGGCCCAAACCGCGCGATTTTTTCATATCTGCCATGTTATGCTGCCTTTATCGGTTTTTCATTGTTCTTAATCAGTTCCAACGCCAAATCGCGATAGGCGGCCGCACCTTTGGACGCTGGATCGTATTCCAGAACCGGCATCGCAAAAGACGGTGCTTCGCTGACGCGGACGTTGCGCGGGATAATGGTTTGAAACACCAATTCGCCCAAGTTGTCGCGGGCATCGGTTTCAACCTGCTGTGACAGGTTATTGCGGCCATCGAACATCGTTAAAACCACACCTTCGATCCGTAAATTCGGGTTGGCCGAGGCCCGAACCTGACGGACCGACAACATAAGCTGCGATAACCCCTCAAGCGCGAAAAATTCGCTTTGCAATGGGATCAGGACAGAATGGGACGCCACCATCGCATTCACGGTCAACAGGTTTAGCGACGGAGGGCAATCGATCAGGACATAATCAAAGCCGAATTTTTCAATATTTTTTGTGCGCAGCGCATCAAACATCAACTGGGTGCGGCGCTGATTTTTCACCAATTCCAAATCAGCCGAGCTGAGATCAACAGTAGATGGAATAATCGACAACCCAACCGTTCCCGTCGGCATGATAACATCATCTAGGGGTTTACCATCCACCAACATATCATATGTGGTATACTTGCGGTCATCGGGTTCTATTCCCAATCCGGTTGAGGCATTGCCCTGCGGGTCCAAATCAATGATCAGGACCTGCAGCCCCTGTTCTGCCAAAGCGGCAGCCAAATTGATGGTTGTTGTCGTTTTCCCCACCCCCCCTTTTTGATTGGTGATGGAAATAATTTTTGGCATCTTAGTCATGAGTGGCGCCGACAACAGAAATTCCCCCGATTCTAAGTATCACCGCGTGTGGGTTTGTAATGCTTGTAATCGGTTTTAGGTCGAATTTCCACTGTTTGCTTGCGTCATCTACCTCTTTTCCCCAGGTTTTTCCCTTGGGGAACAGACATTCGCCACCGGGCGCCAAATGCGGCGTGGCCAGGCCAATCAAAGTTGGCAAATCCGCTAACGCCCGTGCAGAAATCACATCTGCGTTCAAGGGTGGAACATCTTGAATGCGTTTTGCATGTACCGTCGCGGATAGGGATAATTCCCGAATCGCCGTGCGCAAAAACACCGATTTGCGAAGATCGCTTTCAATCAGGTGCATTTGGGTTTGCGGTGACATTTCCTGCAAAAGGCAGGCGATAACGATCCCCGGCAAACCTCCACCGCTGCCAATATCCAACCAACGGTCCGGCCGTGGATTGCTGGATTGAAAAACTTGGACAGAGTCCACGATGTGACGGCCCCAGACATCGGTGATTGTCGATTTGGACACAAGATTTATGGTTTTATTCCACTTTTCGATCAAANCCTGGTATGTCTTCAGCCGATCCAGTGTTTCACGTGAAACATTCACACCCGCAATCGTCAGATCTGTCATGCCGTTTTCTTTCGCCCGTGCTGTTTGATCTTGGCCAACAGCAGCATCAATGCCGCGGGGGTCATGCCGTCAACTTTGGCCGCCTGTGCCAAATTCTCGGGCGCCGCGCGCTTCAACTTTTGCTTTAACTCATTCGACAGACCCTCAATCCCGTCAAAGGACAGCGTGGATGGGATCGCCTGCTGTTCATCCTTACGCACCGCTTCGATATCGCGATGCTGACGCGCGATGTAGTTTGCATACAGCGCGTCTTTGCTGATCTGGTCTTGGATTTCGGGCGCAATGTTACCGACCTCTGGCAAAAGCTTCTGAAGCTCAGAAAATCCAACGTCTGGAAAGGCCAGAATCTGCATCAAATTACGTCGCGTGCCGTCCTGATTTATCGCAATTCCAGACCGCGCGATATCCTTTGGCGTAAACTCTGCCATTTCCAACATCGTGCGACCGGCAGCCAATTTATCCTGCTTGGCCATAAACTGTGTCTTGCGGCCGTCCGAGCAAAATCCATTCGATATCGCGACCGGCGTCAGCCGCTGGTCAGCGTTATCCGCCCGCAAAGATAAACGAAATTCAGCGCGGCTGGTAAACATACGATAAGGTTCGGTTACGCCGCGGGAAATCAGGTCATCAACCATCACGCCAATATAGCTGTCCGACCGGGAAAATATGACCGGATCGCGGCCCAA
>BB_Man_B_Liq_inBBDRAFT_1000034_pt1 | contig 20696 bp, 15 predicted proteins | sample BBManParaguerPR_4_FD_10244 | JGI IMG/M metagenome (IMG submission 10244) | reverse complement strand
TAGAAGATACATCTGGTTTGACAACAGGAATGTATGCACACTTAGTTCCAAAGACTCCATTTTCAGAGCTAAATGTTCAGGGAGGTATTGAAAATAGAAGTAATGCATCTATAACAGTAGTTGGTAACGTCGTTACACTATCACAAGGATTGATTCAGTCAATAACTGTTACTAGCAGTGTCATCACCAACATGACATTTTCACCAACCAGTGTCAATAAAGAGATATGTTTTGTTCCAACAGATACTGCTCCTCCATTCAATGCTAACAGCGAAGGTTTGACTACACCAAAAAATATAAAGATGGTTTTGTCAGATAACACTACACCAAATACTTCTGCTCAATTGACTTATAATGATCTGGAATTAATCATACCATCTGCAGATATAACAACAGTAGATACAGCTAATGATAGTGTATCAAATACTCTTCCTATTTTAGATGCTAATGATAATACTTTTGAAATTTTATTAGGATCTTAATAGAAAAAAGTATGTCTCACCATTAACGTCAACTGGTAGTTTATGAGTGAATACTGTCTCATCAGAATTGGATGCAGGATTAATATTTTGCAACCCAGCGAATGAAGATGTAGATATACCATCACCCAATTTCAAATCACCTATATTCATTTCAGTTGACTGTGTAGTAAGACTACCACTAGATCCACCAGGATTATCATCTAACCAAGGATTAGCGTTACTGGAGAATGCTCTCAATTTTTGTATATCATCTAATGATGAAGAAGGATTTAATATATAAATACCTGTTTTTTCTTCATATAAGTTTTCTGTTGTTAGATTAAAACTATCAGGATCAAATATTCTCAAATGTCCTTCAAGTCTTATTGATTGTTTAAAGTTATTATCAATATCAGTTCTATACTTAACTGTTCTTAAAAATGTAGAACTATCAATATTAGCTTCTATATTTTGAAATTTTTCATCGATAGTTTCTCCCGATACAGAATCATATCTAAAATCCTCATCTTGAATTTCAGGTGGTATTAAAAGTAATATATTTTCCTGAGTTACTTCATTTTTTCTAACAAAAATTAGATCAGTAACTATTGGATCTGTGATAGAGACAAATGTATTCATGCCTCGTTCAACGTAAGAATCCGAAATTTTAAAATGGTTAGTGGAATTAGAATATACAACATAGTATAATATATTTTTCACTAAAGGATTTGGCATTGGGAATAGACTACTTTCTATCCATGAATTAAGTATAGATGATGGTCGAATAGTTCCAGGATCTAAATCTACAGTAATTGTTATTTGATTATTTGCAGGAACGGATTGGATTTGATAATTACCATTAACTGAGCTACCAGCAATATCAAAACGAGTTTCTTTTATATCTATATTTGGATATGGAGCAGTAGATGAAATACCATGTGGTCTATTAGTTGTTAAAGTTAAAATTCCACTTAGTCCACTGGGTGTCCAGTTAGCATCAGCAATTAAATGAACTGGAAGAATTTCTTTAATAGGATCACCATTACCATAAGCAATCAAAGTATCAAATTTAAATAAACTTTCAGTAGCATCAAAAGAATATCCAGTATCTGTTGCACTTCCTGGATTAATCCAAATAAATTCAGATTTATTTAAAGTATTACCAGCAAACACAGTAAGATCTTCTGATAAAGATCCAGTTGCTAAATTATTAATTGCTTTTGCTTCGTCTATTGTTTCATCAAGATTGAGCTCTTGAACGAATCCCTGATTTAAAATTGCCATATTAGTCTGTTTGAACTATCCAACCAACACCTTGTAAAATTTCTTTTGCTTGTGATCCAGTATAAATTTCAGGATCAGTGCTAAATGATGGAGAAGAATTACCAAGTAAATTAATATTAGCTCCAGATCGGTTTGCTTCCTGATAGTTTTCAACCAGATCAAATAGTATATTATCTATATCAGTTTGACTCAAATTATTATTTGATAAATCTAATATTCTTAACTTAGGTAAGTTAACAAATGTCCCTCTCAAATAAGAACTAAAACCAGGAGAGTTATTACTAGAAATAAATCTTTCTAAATTTGGACATGCAGTTTGAAGGTCTGGTAATTGTCCAGCAAAACTATTCGTAGAACAATACAAATATCTAAGTTTAGAAAGACCACCAAATTGAGATCCAAATCCAGTTAACTGGTTAGTATTACAAAAAATAAACTGCAAGTTATTTCTATTACTATAGTTAATATCTCCAGTAAAATTATTAGTACTAAAATCAATATAATATATGTTTGGTGATGATCCAAGTGCAGGCAATTCTCCTGTAAATCCATTAAATTGACATCTACAGTATCTTAAGTTACCAAGTCCTGAAGTGCTTGGGAAATCACCAGTTGCTCTACCATAAGAAATAAAATAAAAATAATATAGAGTAGAACTAATTGATTGCAAACAGTCTTGCTCTAGCTCTCCTGTAAAATTTATATTATTGACAATAATATAAACATACTGTAAGGCAGTATCTTCGAAAGTATCATTATATAATAATTTATATTCAGGATCTCCTGGAGTTGTAGACTTATCAGGTCTTCCTCCAGTTAATCTATTACAGAATCGAAAATCTATATACCTCAGTTTTTTATTGCCTTGAAATCTAGGAATATATCCAGATAATCTAGAATTACGAACTTGTATAGTATCTAAATTTGCACAATTAAGCAACTTATATCCAGTATTATCAACTGATCCTGGAATAAAAAGAGATGATTCTGCAGAAGTGTTTGCATTATATTGATAACCAACCCTGGTTAGATTAGTTTGGTTCTGTAGTGGTGGGAAACTTATCCTTGTATATCCAATTTCAACAGTTCTTATTGAATTTGTTAGAAGAGTAAACCCATCATCTAACAAATTTCTATTACCATAGAGATTAAAACTTACTAAGTTTGGTAAAGTTTTAATACTAAATCCATCCCCAGAATCTAAAGGAAATCTTCTAAAATCATTACTAGTTGCATTGTAACTAGTAACAGTTTCTGATACAAGTGGAAGAACTAACCCACCATCTTGTGATAAACTATCTTGATCTGGGTAAAATCGCAAAGAACCATTTCTAGAAATATTTAATGATTGTAAATTTGGCAATGCTGTAGCAAGATCATCTGGATTAGAAAAAGAAATAGATCCTCTAAAGCATCCTCTTATATCTAAAGAAGTTACTGTGTCTGGTATCTTGTTTAAGATATTACTGTTGAACTTCCTTTCATTTTCTATAGCACTCAAATAAAATCCATTATTTCTAACATTCAAAGCTTTTATATTTTCACAAAAGAAATTAAAATCTGGAAACTCTCTAAGATTATTATTATTAATGTTAAGAGTCAACAAAGAAGGTATTTTAATAGCAGGAAGTTCCTGCAAACCTATGCTTGCCAAGGTAATATAGTTTATTTTTCTAGGATCATAATAAACTTCAATGTCTCGTTCTTTTGCAAATGCAGATCTATATCGAAGAAGTGATCGCAGTGATCCAACATCAGCAAATTTTTCCACTGCTGTTCCGTCAGTTGGTCTGATCTTATATGATACTTTGGAATTGTTTGCAACAAGTCCTGTCAAGCGAATATCTACATCAACGTTTCTAAAAAATCCTCTAAAAATAAGAGGTATTCCTTTCATTGCATATACATAACGATCTACACCGTTAAGATTTAATTTTATTTTGTGAGTAGGAACTTCAGAATCAAATTCTCGAAGAGTAGCTTGAGTTCTTGACTTCAATCTCCCAGTAGTAATACTGCCTTCAACTGTAACTTTACCACCAAATAAAATAGGATCAGTATCTGCTGGTTGAGATCCTACTTGCAAACTACTCCAAGAACTTACACGCGATGTAGAAATATCAGCCCACTTTAAAGTTGCTGCAGTATTGGATTGAATTTTTCCTTCTAAAAATTGAAATCTAATTGATGATCCTGCGGTATTACCAGCAATATCTAAATTTCCTGGTTGCTGTGCATCAGCACCAGCTTTCTCTGCAAGAATACCCAAATACAAATTTGTATCTGATGCATATCTATCAAAAGTTCTTATTACTGGTCTAGATAAATTAGACAGAGACTGAAAATCATCAGAAGTTGCTGATGCTCCCGATGCTCCAAGACCACGTATCAATTCCAGATCTCTTGTATCTAGATTCAAATTCCTAAGACACTCTGGTCTATTAAGAACGTCAGCAAGTGATACGTTTACATCTAATCCAAATACTAGGGTATTCTTTAATGACATTATTGCTGTTCTATAAATGTAACTGTAGATTGGACATTAGTATCAGATCCTGACTTGGATCTTGCAACAAAAAACACCGCTTCTGTATTTAGAAGATCTGGTGTGATTATTTCTTTCTCAAAATCAAAAATACTAGTGAGATCAATTTCTTTAGTTTGATTTGCAACATAAAAAGTATCAATAACTGTGTAAGGTCTCAATTGATTTAGATTCTGAGTATCAATAGAAGCAGAAGATAACCTTTCCATTTCCTGAAAATTTGCTGGAGGTAAAGTAATATCTCCAGACGTGGTTGTAGTATTTCCTATTGGTCCTACTTGTATTGATGTTCCAGCATCAACACTAATCCCCTCTGAAGTATACCATCGTGGATTATATGTACTCTTGACTTCAGTTTGCTCCGTAATAACAATTGAATTAACTCTAGCATTATCTCTACCATCAATATAAAAATATAATGGGAATGGTTTAAAATTAAATGCTTTTTTTCTAAGAATCCTATAGCTTCTCATTTCAACAGCAGTAAACCAAATAACTATCGGTTCAACTAATTGACTTTGTGCTTTTACAGGATTTGTTATTTTAACATATTCATACGTGATAGGCGTCTCTCCAGAAAAATCTGTATAAGTTCTAACTAAACTACTAAACTTCTCCCCAGTCCCATTTTCAGGAACTAAATCTTGCTGAACAGAATTAAATGCAACTTCTCCGCCTATTGGTTCAAACCCAAAGTTAAAAGATCCACCAGCAGATGGTCTAAGATATGTTGCAGTAGGGTCATATTCTGGATCATTATTAATATCATCAAGACCCAAATTTAAGTTGTCTCCTAGCAATTGATCAACTGCAATCTCTTGAGGATCCTGAACAGAAACTGTTACATATGAACAACTACCACTATTTGATCCAGGCGGATTAGATATTCTATAATCATATTCGAATGGAGGTATTCTAGAAAATCTAGTGTCACCAACTTCATATCCATTTCTATCTTTACTAACCCCCTCAGTAGTCCATTCTGCTTCTAGTTTTGCCTCTGGAGGAAGTTCATCAACAATATCACCAGTTAGAGTTTCAAAACCAGTAAGATCAGCTAGTGCTGCTCCTGGAGCAGCATTAGTTAATGGTCTTAAGTTAGTAACTCCAAGTTTAAAATCAGCAATATTATTAAAAGAGTCTTTTGGATTTGCTTGTAAGAATAATAATTCATTTACTCTACCACTAATAGGAACTGATGATGCAGCTATAGCTCCATATTGAGATATCCTTGCTGTCCAATTTTCCTTTGGAATAACAAAAGATCCTCCAGATTTTACCGAGTCTGGTATAACTCTCACACCTTCTTCAGTTTCAGAGTATTTGAGGAAAGGACTTCCATATGGTTCATCACCACGATCTGCCGCCCATCCATCTAATAAAGCTGTTGTGTATCCACCAGCAACTTCACTAGAAAATTCTCCCAAGTATACATTCCAAAAACCATCTCTTATCAATTTGCCAAAATAATCATACGTTTGGAATAATGGTTGAACTTCAAGTGTTGTTCCATCAGGAATTTCAGCAATGGTTGATAAATCAATTGTTACAGTGTTTGAATTTATATTGGTAATAACTGTATTTTCTTGGAAGTATGATGCTTGTGGAATATGATCACCTATCCTAAGATTATCAACATCAGTAAAAGTAATCTCCGTAGATCCAGAAGATACTACTCCATCAACTTCTTTATTAAGTAAACGCAATTCAACTTGAGAAGATGAAAATGATCCTCCACCAGTAGGAACAAAATTAAAAATTCTTTCTATACCATTAACTCCAGTATCTAAATTAGGACTATAGTTTTGTGCAAAACCTGGACAACCATTACACTTAACAACTTGTACTTGTGTTAAATCATCTGCACTTAATGATAGTCTTTGTGGAATGATTGTCTTCTTGTTTATAATTTCTGTTCCTGTTGAATTTAATATAACATCTTTTGGATATATACCAAGCAATGTAGTATCCCTAGAGGGAGATATTGCTTTTAAATCCGAAGAATTTGAATATACTTCAACCGTTCCCTCGTCTCCCCCATCAATATAACATGATGTTCCATACTTATAGATGAATTGTGGGGATCTCAAAGAAATATTATCTTCAATTTTTAATGAAAAAATAAATCTATAATAAGGATCACCCATGTCTGGTTGATCTAATTGATTTTCAATAAGTATTCTATGAAGTTTAACCCAGCGAGCTTCATCATTTTCAACTGGAATAAATGCATAGAATTGAATACCAATAGCACCATACCAACCAAACTCAATTTTATACATTGTGACTCTATTAAGAATAGCAGAATATCTACTATCACCTGTTCCATCAAGAGGATCTCCATTCCAAAAATCACTGCTAATTACAGTTTCATACTGTTTGAGATTTTCATCTTCTGGATTAGGACTACGTTGAGGTGGACTAATAGTAATTAGTTTTTGATCTGCCGATGATAAATTCATCGATTCGAGAACACTATCACTCAAAGGAATAGTACTTCTTCTAACAATATTAAAAGAAGAACCTCTTACTTGGAATACTAATTGATCTGTAGTATTACCAATACCCCATTCAGTAATGGTATTAGAATCAGTTGCATCATTAGATGTTCTAACACCAAAAGTATATCCACTAATTCTTCCAGGTTGATATCTAAAAGCTTTTCTTGATTGCAAAAAAATGAAACTACCAAAATTTGTTCCGTATCCAGGTGCTGTCAAGGTTGGGAATACATTCTCTGGTAAATTTCCTTGAACTACTGCCAATCCATTAATCCATTCAGCATCAAGAACTCCACCAGAAGGTCTATTTAAAGCGTCTAACTGAATGTCTCTCCAAGTTTCTGTCCATATATCAATCTGAGCAAAGAATTCTTCAGCGTTATTATAGAAAGAAGTAAAATCTAAGTCTTCACTAAAATATTCAAAGAAATTTGATTGCGTATAATCTAAAGTCGCATCAGAAAATGGTAAAAACTTATTCCTAAAATTAGGATTAGAACCATAGTTATTTGGATCAGAAAAATAAGTGTAAAGTATAGTTCCAAGTTTTAAAAAGTTATTCCAAAATCCATATTTAACTTCATCATATAGTCCATCCGAAGCAAACCTTGGACCATATGGATATGAGTATGGTGTTGGAAATGCTTCTAATACAATTGCAGATTCTTCTTTTTCTTCCCTAAGTCTCGATCTATAATGATTTCCATACCTTTCAGATTTTCTAGTTCTCCATTCTCTTGGTTGATTAGTTCCACCATCATCTCTAAAAGAAACAAATCTAGTATCATCCTGTCCATAACTTGAAACGTCAGCAAATAAAGAAAGTTGTTCTTCTGCTTTAGGAACACCAAGAATACTACGACTGACCTCACTCTCTACTGGAAATTGTTCTTCTACTTTCCAAATCGATGTTTGTTTTAATGAAATCTTTTTTTCCAATACAGTGAATAACGTATTGGAAGTATCAGGAGCAGTTTTTAAAATAGCTATAGTATTATTAAAAACTCCTTCAATTGTCCTTTCTTGATAAAATTTTTCTCCATTAGAAAACCCTGTTGGCAAAAATACAATATCACCTCCTCTAAGTTGTCTATTGAAATTTGAATTTACAGATTGTAATACAAAAAAAGGATCTACTCCCTCCTTTAAAAATCCATATGTAACACCATTAATTGTAGCATCTCCAGTTAAATGTGTTGGATTACTTCCACTTAGTATCTGAGAACTGCCAGAAGAAGTAACGACGTAAATATTTCCATTACTAGAAACAAAAGAAAATTCTGATACAACTGTTCCATCAGACCAAGGAACAATTTGTGGAGAAAAAACAGAAAATTCATCACCAGCAATCTTCGATCTTCTGACTACAACTCGATCAGGATCAGTATTGAATGTAATTGGGGTTGATTTATCTGATGTTGCTTCTGATAATAAAAATTGATCTTCTGCAGAAACAAGAGGTGTTCCCCCAGCATCAGTAAGTTTTCTTCCTGTCCTAATATTATAAAGTGGTTGCTCTGTATTAATTAATGGAGCTGGTCTTTTATCATGACCAATCTTAAACTCCTTTCCTGGTCTAATTGACATATTTACTGTTCCTCCCAAGTAATACTAGCCAATACATCTCCTCTAGGAACATCAGTATTTAAATCTGATGTGTTTCTATAAAAAGCTTTTGATGAAGCACAAACGTATAAACTTTCTACTTGATTGGTTAAAGGGAAAGACAAATAATCTTTATTATAATCAAAGTAAGGTGATAAATCAAATTCACTGCCAGCATTTGATGTAAATATTGTTGTTACAACTTGTCCAGTTCCTGGAATTGGTGATCTTTGTTCTGGATCTGTAATTACCGCAGACAAATCATTGAGGGTAGATGTTTGATATGGTTCGGTTGGAACAGAGAATGTAGATGGATCAGGTCCGTTATAATTACCAGCAGGAACAAAAGATCCTCTAATTAAAACATCAGATACTGTTTTTCTATCAGCAGTAAAGTAAACAATTCCGCCTTCCTTTTCTACTAATCCAAGCATTGTATATGCATTACCAGATGAATCTCCAGCAAGAGTATATCTAAAATAACCATATACAGATGATCCATCTTGAATAAAGTTTCCTGCTCCAGCACTTTCAGAAGTTTCACCTGTTAATGCAGTCTTTTTACCTCGTCTTCCAACATTAACAAAACTATTTGTTCCACCAGCAATTGAAAGAACTCCAGAATATGCATCAAAGGTTTGGAATTTTGGAGATCTCAATAACTGCAAATTCAATACGCCAGAAGCTCCAGTTGCTAATCTAGTTGGATATACCTGAACTCTGTTTCTTACACTATTAATTTCTTCTCTACACTTTAAACCAAGAAGAGGTTTAACTCTGTCAACAACAATATCAATAGGTGTATTTGTAGAACTTTGAACTAATGGTTTATTAACATACAATTTTTGATTAGAACTATCAATCCAAACTACTGTAATATTTTGATCATTACTATTACCAGTTAAAACTTTTGCTCCTAGATAATAATCACTAAGTGTAGGTGCCCCATTTAATGTAGCATTTGATAAAGAAATATATGGAGCATTAACATATGTTGCTCCAATGACAGCATCTTGTGTTGTTTGTGCAGTAGAACAATCTGCTCCACTGATTCTATACTTCGAACCATAAATTGTTTTTTGATCTTCCCCAGCATAGCTGAACAGTCTTACCGTTCCCCTGTCACCACCGTCAATATAATATGAAGCACCATACTTAGTAAGATATTCAGAGAAAGATCCAGAACCAGAGAGGTCTTTTTCATATCTTGAAGTATTAACATACCCTTCTTTTATTTCTGATCCACCACCATATGCCAAATATGTAATAGGTAATGTAGCGTTACCAAGAGAAGCAACTTTCAACTGGTTAGATGCTCTTAAGTGATGAACTCTAACCCACCTTGCTTCATCGTTACTTACAGGAACATATGCAAGGAATGTAGCACCAACAGCACCATACCATGAGAATTCAATCTTATACATGGTAACTTTTGTTGGATCTAAATCCCAAATACTTGTTGCCTGAATAACTTCTCCTGTAGTTGGGTCAGTTACAGATTGACCAGCAGTGAAATCTAAAACATTATCACTATAAAGTGTATCTGTTAATGTTCCATTCACTTTTTCTCCACTGAATCTACTTCTAGGAACACGATATTCGTATACCTTATAGAATTTTGGATTTACATTAAACTGACACCACTTTTTATATAATCTCTTATTAACATAATTGATTCTTGATTTGAGGGTTGCATAAGAAGCAGTGCTTCCATCAATAGCAGTATCAATATATCCAACAGTTTCTGAAATATTATCAGATGCAGGTGGATACATGTAGGGGAAACATCCATCTACATATCCCTCGTCTAAATCTTTATTAAAACTTTTATCAGAATAATTACTTCCTGTGTATTTTCTTGTGTCATTTGGAAGTAAGAATGCTGTTGGGGTAGATAAAGACTGACCATCAGATTCCTGAGGAGCTCTAAATGTAGCAGGAGCTGTTGTTAACTGAATTAGATTACCAGCATAAGCGTTTCCATCGGTCCATGGATTGGTTGGATTTCCTCCACCAACTTCAGTATATGTTTCTTCATTTGTTGGAGTTTCTGAAAGTTGAATGTAATTATATGTAAACCAATCAGCACCAACTTGTGATCTCTCAACTCTAACTCTCTTAGCATAATAAATTCTACCATCATCTAAATTGTCACCGCCAGTAACACTAACAACTGCCTCAGTAGCAGACTCATTTCTGTTATATGAAAAATTCTGACCGAATTCAATATTTGGTTTTCCTTCAGGAACAATAACTAATACTTCGTCATCAGTAGGATTTGTTCCTACAATTTTATAATCTACTCTTTCATTAAGAAGTGAAGGATCAGTAGAAGCAGCATGAGTTAAAAGCAATCCATCTCGTAAGATGCACATCTCCCCATAAGTTGCTCCAGTAGGATCACTAGGAATTGTCGATTTATTACCCAATCCATTTATAATAATACCAGTCAATTCAGATATTCTACTGTCAGTTCCCTCTTCAAGACTATTTGCTAGAGGAAGTCCACTACTTCCTGCAGTAAAACCTGCAATTGAAGTAACACCATCAACATAACTAGTAGTTGCTGCGACTGATCCTCCATCAAGAAGTGTATTAATAGCAGTTCTAATCGTAGTATGTCTTGCTATTTCAGTTCCAGCATCAACAAATAAATCACCAGTTGTTTGATTGTAATATCTTTGTGCATTATATACAGTATTTGCATTTCCACCATAACGAAGATCGTCTAAGTATCCTTCGATAACATATGCAACGTCTCTTGCACATTTTTCTTTGTCTTCAGCATCTGTAGTTTCTGCAGCAAGGTTCATCAAATACCATTTGTTCGCTTTGATGATTTCATAAGTGTTTAAATATTGATTACCCTGATCATCCGTTAATCCAATTCCAGTATCAGCATAATCTTCTACTTGCTGACCTGTATTAGTTCCAAAAGGTTGTGGATTAATACGTGTAATTGATTGGGTTCTTCTTACAACAACAAAATTATCCCCAAGACCATCATTTCTAGATTCCCAATAGTAACCATCAAACTTATCAAAGATACCATATTTTTTAATTGATGGATTTCTAACTGCATCTCCAACTACAGCACCATTTTGGATTGTATATGGTGCTTGTGTTATTTTAACACCAAAGGTTGCTGCTGAAACTCTACCAGGCTGGTATCTAAAAAATCGTTTAGAGGTAAGAATCGAATAATTATCTGCTGGTCCTTCAATAAGTGCTCCCGCTTCTTCTGCAATATGGGTTAGACCCCAATCCATATTTCCGCCAATACCAGAATATATTCCAGTATTTTCTATAGTAGAAAATTGTTCTGGAAATGCAGACCACTCAGATGGATTAACATCATAAGTGTTAACATCAGCAAAAATACCAAGAGCAACTTCAGATCTAGGAATACCTAGAAGTGATAGTGCAACTTCCGATTGCTGTTTATTTTGCTCCTCAACAGGTATTGATTGTTGATCAGTTGCAATAACAACTGGCAAAGAATTTGCAGCATCCTGTTGACCAGGAGGAACTGGAGCGGTCCTGCCGACAACTACGACAGCAGCATTATTGTTTACATTAGTGTTGTCAGCCATATTAGATAACTCCTACGATTCCTCTTGCTACAATAAATATATTTTCTATCTGTATATATCCAGTATTACCACCATTAGTTACAACACTAACACCTGTTGGAAGTGCTAGTGTAATGCTTTTCTCAATACCAATGGTTTGTTTTGAAGTTACTTCAAGTGAATAGCTGGATAAATTTGGTGTAGAGTTGTGACTCTGTAATTTAATTACATCACCAACCATCACTTCTTCATAAAATTGTTCACCATATGTTGTTAATATAATCGTATATGTATTAGTTCCAGGATTATAAGATCCAGATTGAATAACAATATTGATATCATCACCCCTAGAATTAAATTCAGAACCCCTTATTTCATGTCCTCTCAATTCATCAACCCCAGGAACAGTCAAGGTTGATGTAATATTTGCTGGTATTCCAACAAGAACATAACCCATTTCCAAATCACTAGGAGTTGATTGCACTTGGAACATAGGTTGTGATCCAGGTCTAAGAATATTTGGTCCTCTTGTTTCAACATCAGAAGATTTTGTAAGAGAAAATAGATCCGCTGTTAAGGTTACATTACTTAAATCTTTTGCACTGCCCCTCTCAATATATTGGAATACAGGACTAGTAAATGTTGCTCCCCTAACAACAGTATAATTTACACTATTATAATCACTATCATATATATCAGGAACTGGTAACCATTCATCATCTGGTCCCAGAATCAAATTATTATATGCATTTGTTTTTCCTGCTCCAAAAATCCTAATTCCAGATCCACAGTTTCTGACAATAGAAGCACTAATTCCAACAACTTGAGAAGTTGTGCAATCAAGTGGTCCAGGGAATCCAAAGAATAAACAATCAGTAATTTTTATATTTGAACTGTCGGTAAATTGACATACTGGAGTAGAATATCTTTCCGTTTCAGTTCCATTTAAGAAATTAGAATTTTCAATAGTAAGAAGATCCGAACCTTCACCGTAAACTGCTGGTCCGTTTGAATTTTGAATTCTTAAATCTTGAAGTGTAAATAATTCAGAATTAATAATATTAATAAGTGCTTGATTGCTGTCACCCGCCATCAATATACTATTTTCTTTATTTCCATCAATAACAAGATCACTGAGACCCACTCTTTTTGGTCCAGCAAAATTAGAGCTAACAAAATTATAATTTTCACTATGTAATAGTGAACCTTTTACACCTTCCTTAACGGAGGTATTCATATATGAAGTATCAAAGAACTGTTTCTTTAATACAGTAGCGTCTCCCAATCCTCTGATTGTAAAGTCATCAGGAATTTCTAAACTCTTTAAATAAAATGTTCCACCTGGAAGGAAGACATAACGTTGTCCACTATCACGGGCAATATTAATAACAATTTGAATTCCATTAGTATCATCATGGACAACTTTCAAACCAGAAACATCATAAGTTAAATTTTGATCTAGTGTAATGTAATTGACACCAATATCTTTAATTCCAGTCTCAGCCCAACCACGTCTTGGAATAGTAGGAACAGTCAAAGGAAAATGAAGTAAGGTATCTTTATACCTACCATCATTTTCTCTCTCTGTCCATGCAGGAACATCAAAAGCACCAAAATCTTTCCAAATAATACCACTAATAGCAGCACCAGTCTCCTGAGGTCCAAGAATGCCTACTAATTGTGCAAGAGTTCCGTTACTATCATTAATTGCTTGTGAGGCAGTCGAATATTCTGCTCTATAAACAAGAAGACCATAATCACTAGATGTTCTAGTGAGTTCAAGTTTATTGTAGTTAGCACCATTCATTGAAGTAAGTTCAATGTTTTCTACAATATCTCCAGTATAAGTAGCAACTCCAATATCACCATTCAACAAGTCATATTGTGCTATCCAATAAGTATAATACTTGTGTGGAAATCCAGAAACTGGAGCTCCATCAGTTCCATACACAGCACTCTCTGCGACTCTAGATGCATTAAATGCCCCTCCTGATCCACCATCAGCAATAGTTGGCGGTAAAGATGGCGATGAAGATGCTCCAAAAACTTTTACTCTATTGTTTAATCTAAAGTTTTTGTAGTCATTCTGAGTATTAAATATAAGACTTGTATAATTTACCGAATCAATTGTTACAGTGGCAGCAGTTACATCATATATGGTTGGATCTCCTGATGCACCGTATTGTTCTGTAGCACCAAAGTCAGCTTCGTCAGGTAAAAGAATATTGTAATAAGTAAGACCATCGTTTGTAAACTGCCATCTATCATCAGCTTCATTCCAACGAAGTTCAGTTGTTGGTGATGTTCCTCTGTTTACAGTTATGTTTACACTTTCAGATGGTTGCCCTACCGTCTTATCATTAAGGAAAGTAAGAGAATTACCATCTGTCGCTAACCCACCACCAGCAATAATATTAGAGTCTACAGAGAAGTCACCTGAAACTGACAGGTTACCCGAAGCAGTAATATTATTAAAAGTTACATTAGATGATGTAGTAATATTTTGTGCAAGATTAAAATTAATTCTATCACCTGTTCTGGTCAATAAGACATTAGAATCACCACCAAATTCTACATCTTTAGTTCCACCACCAGCAATAGTAAATGCTAAAGAATTTACTTTAGATCTTATGAAAGTATGTGCAGACTGCGGTAAATGTTTTACAGCATTTGATGTAGCACTAACAAATGTATGTGGAGTTTGAGGTTCATGCTTAATTGCATTGTTAGAAGCACTTATAAAAGTGTGGACAGATCCAGCAGCACTTCCAGCATTTCCAACATTAATAGTAAAAGTTCCAGTTTGTCTGGAAAGACCATTGGTAACGGCACTTACAAAATCATGAGCACCTTCATAGCTTGAAGGTCCAATGTTAATATTAAAAGTATTTGTAGTTACCCCAGTAATTTGTAACCATCTACCACTTGGATAATCATATCCAGCGCGAGGATAATCTTTTTCTGCTGTATTACCGTCTAAAACACAGGTAAACTTCAAAGAATCGTCATCTAGTTTAATGTAATCTCTGTCATCAAACCCATGGTTAGGAACAGTAAGTGTTACATTACCAGAAGCAGAATCATACACTGCATCAGTAACTGTATGTTGACTAGCACCAACACTAGTAATTGGGATTGACTTACCAGCAAAAGGATCCTGTCCAGGGCGAGGATAGGTATGTTGAGTTGTATTACCGTCTTGATCACATGTGAATGTGAAAGAATTATCTTCAAGAACAACACTTCTACCAACACCCAAACCATGCTGACCAACAGTGACAGTCATGTCACCTGTATTAGAATCATAATTTACTCCAGTAGGAGTAAAATATTTGTTGGGACCAGAAGCACCAGCATTAATTGTAATTGTTGATGGTCCAACTGCTGTAATTTTAAATGATCTACCAGCAAAAGGATCAATCCCTGGTCTGGGATATGTCTTGGTAGAATCATTGTCATCCATGTCGCAAGTAAACGACAAGGAGTTATCATCGATAGTTACACCTTCACCAACAGATAATGAATGTTGTCCAATTGTTAATACTACATCACCAGTAGAAGGATTGTAAGTAGCATTACTTGGAGTAAACTGTTCATCAGGACCAGAAGCACCAACATCAATATCAAATGTATTTGTAGTTACATTTGATATTGGTAGAGAGGACTCATATGCTGGTTGTCCAGGTCCAGGAAGAAAATGTTCAGTCTTGTTTCCATCCATGGAACAAGTGAACACTATAGACTCACGGGCAATTGTAATTAAAAGACCGTTTGATAGTCCATGATCTGGAACAGTAAACGTAGATATTCCAGTTGCTGGATTATATGTTACGTTAGTTGGTGTAAAAAATTTCTGGACAGGACTACCATCAGAACTCAGTCTAATTACCTTTCTATTAGATGCAGAACCATCTTCAGCTGCAATAGAATATTGGGTATTAAGATCAGTAGGATTTGTCCAAACTACTCCACTTGCAGAGGAAGTAAGAACTTGCCCACTAACCCCTCCAGAATCAGAAGCATCTCCTAAAGGTCCTTGGATAGATAATTTTCTACCAGGAGAAATTTTCAATCCTTTAAGAACTTCAACCTGACCATCATCATTCAGATTGGTTAATTGATCTGTCTTTACTAGGGACATATCCTCCCTCTGTTATTAAATCTTATTCTTTTATATTTATAAAAAGCGAGTGACGGGGATCGAACCCGTGACACCAACTTGGAAGGATGGGATGTTACCGCTACACCACACTCGCAGGGTGGGAGGATGTTAACCCTCCCTAGGCTCGCCACTTGTTTGTTTTAGTTGTAAACAAGAACCAACTCACACGGAAGGGGTCATTTGGATCCACCACTTACTTTTTGACTGGAAGTAAGAAACCAGGCGGGAGAGATATCCCATCCGCACCAGGGCACTTTTTATGTCATTCCGAGACACAGGGGTCAAAAGACCATCCCGACCAGGGCGCTTTTAGCGTCATCCCGAGACGTATTATCAAGAGAACGAGATAACGTCTTGACCTTCAGCGCCACCAATGGCAACATCGCCAGCAGCAGCAAAATTATAATCAATACCATCAGTAGATGAAATATTGATGTTACCAAGACCAGCAAATGGGTCAGGAGCAGGAGTATTTTCACGCTCACGAACACGATTGTAGAGATCAAAAAGATCACCAACCAGTTCATCACGACGTTCATCAAGTGCATCAATCAGCACATCACGAACAAAATCAATATCGGAACGAATTTCTTCAGACATAATAACCTCAGTTATATTTACGATAAGCACCCACTTCAGGGTCTGGGTCTAACCACTTGGTATATTCTGGATCTTCAAGACAAGTATCCAGTTGCATCTGGTTGTCAAGCAAATACATGTCAGTATAACGCTTGGTCCATTCATTGAACTTTTGAATACGGTAATCTGGCATACCGTTGATCTCTAAGAGACCACACTGAACATAACGATAAGGTGAGCGTTCAAGAATGACTGTTGGTTTGATCATGTGTTGGTTGCTTACTCTATAATTCTAGCACTTGTTCCTCGGTTTGTGAAGGGGTTGTGCCAGTTTCTTTTTTGACTTGTTTGCTGCTCCAAAATGCCAAAGCAATCAGAGCAAAATAAAATAAAGTATCATCAATCATCACAAGGAAAAAGATAATACTACCACCATAACGTAACCAATCAGGTAAAGGTTTAACTGCTTTAGCAAGTAAGGGTCTAATTCTATTCTCAAATTTAAAGAATAAAATTGCTGCTAGGGTTACTGTAATTTCGCTCATTGGAACGACAAAATACAGTGACAAAATAATAAAGATTGGCCAATAATGCCTCTCTGGAATTTTTTTAATCAGAGAGACATACTTACGAATTAGTTTTTTCAACATGCATCATCGTGAGCAGTCATTAATTCTTTCCAATCATCGACACCAACTTCATCAGCAATTGCTTCAATCTCACCAGCAGGACAGGCAACTACACCACGACCATCTGGTTGGCGAATGATGAATGTTTCACCTGCTTCAATACGATCCAAATACGAATCAAAGTCTTTCTCAAAATCTTCTACTGTAACTTCAACCATTAATCTCTTTAAAATCTTTTTCAAAAATTGCCAGACCAGCGTCTGTCAATACGTGATTATACATTTTGTCAAACACTGCTGGTGGTAACGTAACTACATTAGCACCATACATGAGGCAGCGAGACACATGGTGGACATCTCTCAAGCTGGCAGCAAGCACCTTGGTCTCAACACCATGAGCACAGTATAAACTAGAGATAGCACGAACTAGTTCAACACCACTGAAAGAGTTATCATTCATGCGTCCAACAAAAGGTGAAATGTATGTAGCACCTGCCTTAGCAGCCATGACTGCCTGAGCAGCACTGAAGCAGAGGGTGACATTAGTTTTAATACCACTCATAGCAAGGTCACGACAAGCGATTAAACCTTCCTTAGTGAGAGGCAGTTTAATAGTAATAGAAGGATCAATATTGAGGAACTGATTAGCATTCTCAAGCATCACATCATAAGTCTCACCATCGACTTCAGCAGAGATACTTTCGAAAGCAAAATCATTCGCTAGTGTCTTGATAAAATCAAGATAATTCACACCAGACTTACGAACTAAGGTTGGATTAGTTGTAATGCCATCTACCAAACCAGTTTGATAGCGTTCAGCAATGGCATTGTAATCAGCAGTATCGAGAAAAATTTTCATTAGTTTGGATAATAAATGTCCAATCGGAATGACAGGATTCGAACCTGCGACCCCTGCTTCCCAAAAGCAGTGCTCTACCAAACTGAGCTACATTCCGAAACGGAAGGTGAGAGAGTCGAACTCTCAAGGGCTTTAACACCTCAACGCTTTTCAAGAGCGGTTCCGTCGCCTATCGGATTGACCTTCCTAATTAAGATAAAAGTATAGGACAAAATGCTTCATATAAAAAAGAAGCACTATATCTTTTCTCCACGTTTTCGGGAATAAAAGCAGTATGTGGAGTATTTATCTTATACATTGTAATGGTTTTATACTCACTTGGAGCAATTCCAACACACTCAAATCCCCAATCTGTCCAGTCTTTGTTAGTATAAGACTTTTTTTCATTATTGTCAAGAAAATGATACTTTTCAAATAATGGATGGGAAGAATCTACCATGAAATCAAATTTATATCTCCCCATATACTCAATGACTTTCCCATTGTAATGATAAAGATTTGTTCCACTTCCTTCTATGTCTTTGTTTAACCATAGATTTGCTACAATTCCATGTCTAAAATTCACAGAATCAATATGAGGAATTAATCCAGATTCATTACATTTGAATGACTTCTTATCATAAAGATTAGTCCATGCATCATATCCACTGTGTTGTGGGAGATTTTTATCTATATTTCTGTGGTAAAAATCTTCCAAAAATTTCAACATGACATGAGTTTCATCAATGTGTGATATTGGTTGGTTGTAAAATGGATTGATAGAATTTTTTCTACCAAATGAAGAATTCTTCACTTTAGATTTATATGCATCAAAATCTAATAAAGAATCTACATCAGTAATCTTCCAATAACCAACTTTATCACTAAGCTTATGATACTTTATCATTGCGATTTTGTTTATACAAAAATTGTTCTTGAAGATTATAAAATAACTTATAATTATCTGTTAACACATAATACCCATCAATTGTTTTGGTATCACATGTAAAACCATAACCAATAACCCGCTCACATCGATCATCAATACTAAAACATTTGTTGGTGTGTAAGTAGTCGTGGTAGCGGGCATCTAGATTGATCATTATCGTTCTTCAAATTCAAGTTTGCGAACTTTGCGTTTGCGTCGTTCTTCTTGATATTTTAGGTCATCTTTTGTCAGAATTCCCTTATATTTAATATTATTTTCATGTTTCGTAAGAATAACTTGACCTAAATCATTCGCTCCAACATGATCATCAATGACTGACATTTGATTTGAGCATCCACAGAATTGAACTTTGCTAGTGCTTGTCAATTCTCTGTTGCATAGTTTGCATCTCGCTGATAACATTTTTTAACATCTCCTTTATCTCATCCAATTCTTCATGAATGTCTTGGTGGTGAAACCTAAGAGGTTTCTGTATTAATTTTTTTAATTTTTTATCTTTCATTTAATATATCCATTTTCCTCCAACCACTCCCGTGTCATTGGTGTGGGTTCGTAGACTTCCCACATATTACCAGCAGCACAGGCATTAAGTGCTTTCAATGTCATACCTTCAGTCTTACCTGCCCAAGTTGCTTCTGCTTCCCAGGGGATCGCTGAGGAGGGATAGCTGCGTTCTACCATCATACGCCAGAGACTAGGAACAGATTCCTCAGGTAGAATAATAGCAACCAAACTATTATTGATAGTTCCCGCCATACAATCCTGAGCAACGTGCCATCCTTCATGCCTCATAACAGTCATCAAAGCACCAGGATTGCCCATATATGCCTTATTCAGGAAAAAGTTATTACCCACAGTATGATACACACCACGGTGACCAGGAGGGAAATATTTCTCATCTGCAAGATACACTTTTACACCAACTTGATTGAGTGACATAAGCATATTATTAAACTCAATTGCCACTGGCGTAAATGATTCTGCATTATCATAATTAGATGAAATGTCTAGCAATGAAAACACTTCATCTACATCATCAGTGCATTCACGTAGTAACATACAACCCATGGCATCATAGGATTTAAATCCTTTGGTGATTTTATCCTCATGAGCAAGAGCAACGCTTGTCATTCCAATAGATGCTGTTGCGAGAAGTGCATAGAGAAATTTCTTCATATGATTAAAATGTAAGTGGGCGATACAAGGATCGAACTTGTGACATCCTCCTTGTAAGGGAGGCGCTCTACCGCTGAGCTAATCGCCCAGAGTGTCGCTGAAAGGACTTGAACCTTCACGGGATACCCCACTGGAACCTAAACCCAGCGCGTCTACCAATTCCGCCACAGCGACGAGGCAGGTCCACTAGGAATCGAACCTAGAATAACCGCTTAGAAGGCGGTAGTTATATCCGTTTAACTATGGACCCGTGTGGTGCTATGACCAGACTAATTTTTTATGGTAATCGTAAGCATAGATCTCACGATTTCCTTTAATACCCCAACCCAACCAATAATATGCTGGAACCATATACTGTCTAACAGTTTGTCCAGGACCCTCAAACATAGGAAGATA
>BB_Man_B_Liq_inBBDRAFT_1000033_pt1 | contig 20792 bp, 24 predicted proteins | sample BBManParaguerPR_4_FD_10244 | JGI IMG/M metagenome (IMG submission 10244) | reverse complement strand
CCATTGTGCGCCGTCTTCATCTTCTATATAAACTAAAAGTCTACCTGTAGTTGATTGAAACCATAAATCTCCATTTGCAGGTTCTGCCGGAGCAGTATCTGATACTTCTAAAGATGCACCTGTACTAGGAGCAGGAGTTGATCCTCCGCTGCTGCTGCCTCCTGGGTATATTTTAGTTCCTGTATTTCCTTCGCCTGTGTGCGTAATACAATAGTAGTATAGTGTGCTTGGTGTATCAGCAGTAATAGTAATTTGTATTGCTCTATGATCAGCAGCAGAAAACGTTTCTAAATATTTTTGTCTAGTAACAGACTCGTGTTCAATAAGATAAATTACACCATCTGTATAAGTTGTTCCTGCGCCGTTTACACCTTCAGGATCGTCTACACTAAATTCTAAAGGGTGTGTATTAAAAATAGGACCCGGGTCGTTAGGGTAAAATAAGTTAGTGTTGTCAGTTTGATCAAAATAGTAAGTGTATCCTACAACCCAGTCAATTTCAGGCTGTTTATCTCCATTTAATACAAATGCATTTCCGGCAGTAAGATCGGAATCTGCAACAGTAACATTATACTTTACTGTAGCAACTTCTTGACTAGCTGCATTTCTTCTAATGTTATCTTCTGTAACAACTTCAAAGCCGCTACGAATTGTGCCGTCATAAACACGCAACGTTTTTGCTGTTTTGCTATAATATAACTCACCGCTAGATCCNATNTTTCTGTTTAGAAAATCTTCTGGTCTAGGTATAAGTCTGATTCTGTCTACAATAGGACTTTGGCTCATATTCTAATCTCCGATACAGTATTTATTCAAATACCGTACGCTGTACGAAAATAGCAAATAAGTATATGTATGAGTAGTACAGATTTTCGAAAAAATGAACTTTTTCCGGTTGAAATTTATGAATTTTACAACCCGGATATAGATAATGAAGATTTGATCGAGCGTTTAAAAAGTAGACGTAACCCTGCTCACGGAGTAACGTCTACTAACGATGTTCACGACGACGAGCTGTTTAATGACTTGTTTGGTTGGATTAGCAGTTGTCTTGATGAAATTATCAAAGACAAACGTTACGACATGGATAAACTAAGTGTAACTTCTAGCTGGAGTAACTGTGCAGAAGCAAATGCAGGATTAGCCAGTCATGCACATAAACACAGTCTAAGTATGTTTAGCGGTGTATATTATTGCACACACGGTGCTCCTATTCTTTTTGAAGATCCGTTGCACCAACGTCTACATGCACAAATAGAAGTATTACAACACGAATACGAGCCGTTAATTGCATTACCGCCTTATCCTGGAAAACTTATAATTTTTCCAAGTTGGATGTACCACTCTACAGAACCTCATTATGAAGATTATGATAGATGGGTAGTTGCATTTAACACTTTACCGAGCGGAAACATAAATGTTAATTTGGCTAGAGATTCAATAGCAAATATACAAATAGGAAGAACGCCCAAGAGCAATTTATAAGTGAGAAATTATGATTAAAACATTAACTGTTTTAGGCGGAGGAAATGCCGGCTTAATGACAGCACTATATCTTAAAAATTCTGTACCTGATATCGACTTTACTGTTATACGTTCTAGTAAAATTGGAACTATTGGTGTAGGTGAAGGTAGTACAGAACACTGGATGACGTTTGCAAATGCAGTTGGAATTACTTTTGCCGAGCTAGTAAAAGAATGTGGTGCAACATTTAAAATAGGTTTAAAGTTTGAAAACTGGCACGGTGACGGAACTAGTTATTATCATAGTCTAGCAGAAGGATTAATACATCAAGATGGCTATACTGGTGCTGCAACTACTATGATGCATCTTATTGCAAATGGAATACCTAGTGAAGAAATGCATTGGGACTTGCCTATGCAGGGGTATATAGCCGAACCGTTTGAAGATTATTATCAATTTCATTTTGATAGCGAAAAATTAAATAATTTTCTACTTAAAAAATGTAAAGAAATAGGTGTACATATTATCGATGCTGAAATTGCAGGTCCTAATATTGACGCAGACGGATTTGTAGAGTCTATTGTAGACACACAAGGTAACATTTACAAGTCAGACTTTTTTATCGATAGTAGCGGATTTAGCAGAGTAATTGCTTCTAAACTAGGAGCAGAATGGATTGACTGGTCAGAGTACTTACCACTTAACAGTGTTATTGCGTTTCAAACTCCGTATCAAGAAGATATTCCTCCTTATACTTTAGCAAGAGCAATGAATGCCGGATGGATGTGGAGAGCTCCTGTCCAAGAACGTTTCGGAAACGGATATGTTTTTGACGAACGTTTTATTACAGAAGAAGAAGCACTTGCAGAAGTACAACAATACTTCGATTTTCCATTAAATGTAGGACGTAGGATTAAATATACTTCAGGACATGTTAACAAAGCATGGATTAAAAATTGTGTATGCATCGGACTAAGCAGTAACTTTGTTGAGCCGTTAGAAGCAAGTAGTATTTCTACAACTATACAACAAAGTAGATTACTTGCTTCTGCATTATGGAACTGGGATAGAAACGATACAAGCTCTATTACTTTTTATAACAATAAAGTCGATGATATAATGACAAACATTTTAGACTTTATTCAACTACATTACATTACAGAAAGAGAAGATACAGAATTTTGGAAATGGTGTAAACACGAAATGAAGCGCACACCGTTTATACAAGAAAACTTAGAAAACTTTAGGAACAACTTTGTTAATCAAGCAATACTTCCTGAAGACGGTACAATGAATAACTTCCGCATTTACGATTGTTTGAACTGGATTCAAGTAATGCACGGATTACGATTGTTTAATATTCCTAAAATTAAAGAGTTATACGATCGACGTTATTCGCAATTTGTATCTGCTGGTGCATTTGAACAATTACCAAATAATACAGATAACTATTACTGGAAAACATGTAGAGAAGCTGTTAATTTAATTAAAAACGATTTAGGAAACAACAATGATTAATAATATTACAATTTTAGGAGGCGGTACTGCTGGGTTAATTGCTGCTCTTATGTTAAAACAGAGTTTAAAAGTAGCAAATGTCAAAGTAATTGAATCTTCTAAGATTGGAATTATCGGCGTTGGAGAAGGTTCTACTGAACATTGGGATACCTTTATGAAATTTATTGGTATCGATGCCCAAGATTTAATTTCAAATACAGGTGCAACATACAAATTAGGTATTAGATTTGAAAACTGGAACGGCGATGGTAAACATTACTGGCATGCTATTGGACATGAGTTTGGTCACTTAGACGAAAATACTGGTTTATACCCTTGGGCGTATAAATGCATTGCAGATAATTTAACCGCAGACGATACAGTATGGGAAGAAGTAAGAACAAATACAGTGCGTCCGCCATTTACACACGTTTCAAACCAATATCATTTTGATACTAGAAAATTAAACGATTATTTTCATCGTCTTGCTAGTGAAAGGGGCATTCAATTCTATGATGACGAAATTGAAAATGTAATTCTCGACGAAGAAGGCTTTGTAAAAACGCTAGTAGGAAAAAAACAGTCATACGACGGTGACTTTTTTATTGACAGTAGCGGATTTAATAGAGTTATTAGTAGTAAGTTAGGCGCCAAGTGGATTGACTGCGGTGATAAACTGCCTATGAATAGTGCATTAGCATTTCCTACTCCGTATCAAGAAGAAATTCATCAATGGACAAATGCAAAAGCATTATCAAGCGGATGGATGTGGCGTATTCCTACACAAGATCGCTTTGGTAATGGGTATGTTTTCTGTGATCAGTTTATTAGCGAAGATCAAGCATACGAAGAAATTGTAAAAGAAATTGGATTTGAGCCTGAGATAGGCAAAAAAGTAAAATTTAGTGCAGGCTATGTAGATCGTTTTTGGATTAAAAACTGTTTGTCTATAGGTTTAGCAGGAATGTTTGTTGAGCCGTTAGAAGCAAGTAGTATTGGATCTACAATACAACAAATTTTTGGATTTATTAATTCTATACACTGTTGGAATAGAGAAAATAAATCATATATTGATCGTTACAACACTGATTTTTCAGGTGTAGCACAAAATATTATTGATTTTATACAATTACATTATATTACAAAGAGAAACGATTCAGATTTTTGGCGTTGGGTTAAAGATGGAATTGTTCTAACAGACTTTAATAAAGAAAATTTAGAAATTTGGAAGAATACTTTTCCAAGCCATGCTATTTTTAACGATCATTATAAAATGTTTAAAAGTATTAACTTTATACAAGTGCTACACGGCTTAGAATTATTTAACACAGAAGCATTTAAAGAAAGTTATTATACAAAATATCCTTACTACGACGAAGTAGTTAAAGACATACTAGTTGAAGACAAACTATACGATAAAAAATCTATTGTAAGTCACAGAGAAGCAATTAATTCAGTTCTCAAAGGCTACAAAACTGATTATATTACAGTAAAGGATTTAGGTTTTGGTTTCTAAATTAAAATTTGATATGCCTGTAGTTATATCTCATCTAAATGATCACGATTCTATTAAAGATGAAATAATGTTTCACATTAATAATCAAACAGCAAATAGAATTTATTCAGAAGAGCATGACGATTTAGATATTACACGCTGTGACTGGAATGTTAGTAGAGAAATACCACGCAATTGGTTAGAAATTTTACGCCCTAGTCTTACAAAAGAGCTTGATATTATATATAACGAACTAGGATATGACAAATACGACATAAAAAATATTTGGTTTCAGCAATATGCAACAAACGGAACTCACGGATGGCATGTTCATGTAGACTGTCAGTGGACAAATGTGTATTATGTAGACATGCCCGACGAGTGTCCGCAAACCGAAATCATAAATCCATATAATCAAAAAGAAATTATAAAAATAGATGTCAAAGAAGGCGATATTTTAACCTTTCCGAGCTTCGTTATACACCGAGCTCCAGTAAATACATCAACTAAAACAAAAACAATTATTAGCTTCAATAGTGATGCTGATATAAGCGGAGGTTTATACCAATGAACGAAGTCTTGTATGGCGGATTTAACAATTACGGCTTTATAAATGCCGAAGTACCAAAAAATATTATGGATTCTATTAGAGACGAAACTTTAGAGTTTCCCGATCAACCATTAAATCACATGCTTGCTGGAAATATTGAACACGAATACGGTTTAACTAAGAGTTACAAGTTAGTTGAAGAATTTACTACAAATTTGTGTTACGATTATCAAGATAATTGGAATCCATCATACACAAATCATAAACTAGACAAGAATAATTGGAAATTATCTCAATTATGGGTTAATTATCAAAAAAAGCACGAATTTAACCCGCCGCACATACACGATGGTAGCTTTAGTTTTGTTATTTTTGTAAAAATACCATATTTAATACAAGACGAGATAAACTTAGCTAGTGTAAAAAATAGTAACATGCCTAGAGCCGGTGCATTCCAGTTTATATTTACTAATATCTTTGGAGAAGTAAGAGAAGCTGTGCAGCCAGTTGATCAAACATACGAAGGAAGAATATTTTTATTTCCTAGCAACTTGTTACATCAGGTTTTTCCATTTTACACAAGCGACGAGTACAGAATTACAGTTTCAGGCAACATCAACGGAGATTAATTTATGAAATTTGACAACATTGTAATTGTAGGAGGCGGAAGTGCCGGATGGATGACTGCTGCAACATTAATAAAAGCATTTCCTAACAAAAATATAACGCTTGTCGAATCTCCGCAAAAGCCTGTAGTAGGTGTAGGCGAAAGCACAACACAATTAATGCGCAGATGGCAAGATTATTTAGGCATCAGCGACGAAGATTTTATGACCAAGTGTAATGCTACTAATAAACTAAGTATTAGATTTGAAAACTTTCATAAAAATGACAAAGTAGGGTTTCATTATCCATTTGGAAGATTAGATCTAAGAAATATGAATGTATTTGATTGGTTTACACATCAGTATTTTAAAAAAGTTCCGTTTGAAGACTTAGTAACTGACCTTTCTCCTATTGCATACTGTTTAGAAGAAAATAAAGTACCTACAGAAGTTATTGCAAATGGCTGGGATATACGTCAAGATGCTGCTTGGCACTTTGATACTCATAAATTTTACGGGTTTTTGCGTGATGAGTATTGCAAACCTCGTGGAGTTAAACACATACAAGCAAATGTAAGCACTGCTAATACTGACGAACATGGTTATATTACAGAAGTTGTTACAGATAACGGAATAATCAAAGGCGATCTATTTTTTGATTGTACTGGATTTAAAAGATTATTAATAGAAGGTGTGTTAAACGAACCTTGGAGACCGTTTAATAATAAAACATATACAGATAGCGCCTGGGCTGCTCCGAGACCTTATAAAGATAAAGAAAAAGAGTTACGCCTTTATACAAATAGCGTAGCATTAGACTACGGCTGGGTGTGGGAAATACCTACATGGGAGAGGATTGGCACTGGATATAACTACGCAAGTGAATATATTAGCGACGAAGAAGCATTAGAAGAATTTAAACGTTATTTAGGACCAGTATCCGAAGAGATGGAATTTAAACATATACGTATGCGCAACGGTATGAGCGAGCGTATGTGGGTTAATAACTGTATAAGTATCGGACTTAGTGGTGCATTTATTGAGCCTTTAGAATCAAATGGTCTAATGAGCGTACATGAATTTCTATTACAGTTTGTTAACATTGCAGAAAACAAAGATCAGTTAAACAAATTTGATGCACATGCATTTAATCATAACTGTAGAGAACAATTTTTGTATTTTGCAGACTTTATTACATTGCACTATGCTATGACTAATAGAGATGACACACAATACTGGCGTGACATTCAAATGCAAGATTTTAATGATAGCGATTTATTAAAACAAATCTATGAATTACAAGGATGTCCGTATTTTGATTTACCTCAACTCTTGACATGGGAAGCATTGGGTGCTAATATCTATATGTTAGCAGGTCATAAGATTAATCCAGTAACTAGTTTTAAAGAAAGTAATGCACTATTTTGGAAAGAAGACTTTGACGACAGAGCTAAAAATTTAGAACCATTTATTAATTCTGCAAGAGAAGAAAAAAGACAATGGACTGATTCATTTCCTACAAGTGTAGAATACTACGGAAAGTACCATAAATGATTCCTACGTTTACATACTTAGATCCAGACGAAAATAATTATAATCCAGAAATGCACTCTCCCGAATCTTGGGGATTAGAGTATGTAAAGTTAACAGATAAAACTGGATATTGGACTGGGGATCATCCGTTTAAATCAAATAAAGAATTTGAAACATTTAGACATTTAATTAGTTGTTATCCTGTTTGCAAATCAAATAATCACGAAGGATGCAATGATCCTAACCCTTTTGCTACTATACATTTACCTACATGGATTAGTGGTCCAGTAGTTAGATTAGTTAGAGATTTTTATCATCAAAACTTTAATACAGAAATACAAAATCCTAACCTAAGAGAATGGGGCAATATTTTTGAAAGAAATAAAATGCGTCCTGTAGAATTATTTAGAATACCGCATATGGATAGTTCTAATGGTCTAGTTTGCAATATGTGGTTTAATGATATTGACCCTTCGTTGTCAGGTACAAATTTATACGAATATAAAGGAAAAACTTACAACGACTTTTATGACTTTATGGTAGACGATAGTCATCCTCTGTATAAAGAGTGGAACGAGCATAGTAAAAGTTTACGTAAAGACGGTTGGAGAAACTTTAGTAAAGACGAAGCAGATTATTGGGGATTTGAATTAGTAGGTATTGCTCCAGTTAGATATAAAGGTGTAACGTTGTATACTGCTAATACACCACATGCTCCATTTATTGACGATAGTATAGATTTTAGATGGAGCCATACATTTGCATATGACTTTGAAGAAGTGCCGGCTATGACTCTAGGAAATCTTGGACTGTAAATCTTGCTCTCTGTCTAAATTATGATCCTGTGTTTGAGTTGATCCAAACTCTAAGCCCATCTTTGGTCTGCCATCCCATTTTAAATCTGTACTGTCACCGTGTGCATCAACATATTGAATAAATCCTTGTATTTGCTCCTTACCTTGGAATTTACCTTGGCGCCAATGTACTAAATCTCGTCCAGGATATATTAATATGTCTCCTACATCAAGTTTAAAAGTTTCTACAGTTTTGTCAGCACGTTGTACACATAGTTCCCAGTCATGTGTGTCGTCTTTTTCAATACACACACTTATAGTATATTCGCTTGCACGTCTGTCTAAATGCTTTTCTAAATGTCCGCCTGTTCTATATATACGTCCGTAAGTATAACTAGGAATTAATTCACGATCTAGTATTTCTTCTAATTTTGGTTGTATATGTAAACTAAGTGTTTCTAAACATAGAGGGCCATACCAGCTAAAACTTTCTTCTTGCCCCGGTTCTTTGCCCATATCGGCATTAACATAAGAAACCATTTCGTCTAGCAAGCGCATTTCTTGTGCTACAAACTTACATACGTCTTTATCAACAACATTTTGTTTTACAAACGCAAAATCTTTTTCACTAGCATACTTCATAATAACGGTAATAAACTCCATTGATCAAACGGCCTGTCAGGATCAGTTTGTATATCAAACCCCAATGTAATTCTAGGCTCATTAAATGTTTCGTCTACTTCTACTTTATGCATACGATATCCCGGCCCTATATAGATATTTCCTATTTCATTTTTTACTTCGTAACCTTCAAACACTGTGCGTGTTCCTTTAGGATCTATACTTATATATCCGTGATATGGCCAATTATGCCCGTGCCAGTCTAATACTTGATCAGGTGTATGAAAATTTAACCAACTTTGGAACCACAAAGGCTGATCAGTTCCTACGTAGTTTCTAACTATAGTACGTAACTCTTTGTATAGATCATACCAAATAGGACTAGGACTTGTTGCTGCAAATACGTTATAAAATTTATATCCCCAAGTGCTATCGTGTTCAGGAAAATCTTTTTTAAATTTTTCGTGAACATAATGGCATTCCTCCACAAAATAATTGTGGTATTCAATAATAGTTTGAGATTTATGTACTTGCCAATCTGTCAAAATAATTTTCCGTAATTAATATTTAATACAGCTCGATAAGGGGACTCTTTACAAAAGCTACTAGTATGATAATACCTTCCATCAAATATTAAAACTCTACCCTTTTTAGGAGTTACACGTTTTTTAACATGGAAGTCCATTTTTAACATTGTTTCAATATCAAGTGCATGATCAAAATCTTCAGTTCGTTCTTCAAATATATACGTATCACCGTCACTATCGTTAACATAGTAAATTGCAATCCAATGAGGGTATTCACTATCAATATGTGGCAAATGATACTCGCGTGTACTACTAGTATTTCTCTGTGTTAAATTAAATCTAGCCCTTTCTAGTACATCATAATCAAAAAGTTTTTGATCAGCAATAGTAAGTATTAAAGGATGAATAAATTCAAAAAATGGACTTACTACCTTTCGTTCTTCATATAAAAAATGATTATGGCCTACATGGTTTAAATCTTTTTCGTCTGTGAAAATTTGATCTGTTACCAAATGTTTATTAAAATACCAAGGAAATTTATTTTCAGTAATACGATCTTCTATCATATTAGCATAGTTCTTTGGTATTAGCCCGTCAAGTACAAAAATATCATCCATAATAATCTACCACTGCATAAAAGACTAATGTAAGTCTACTATCTTCTAATGTCTTTCCAAAAAAGTTATCAGGTGCATGCCAAACTCTTGGATCAAATGTAATACATCTATTAAAAACATTTTCAACAACTGCATTAACTTTAAAATTATTTCTATGTGCCTGTCTGTGTTCTTCTATTTCTAAACGTTGATCAGGTGTTAATTCAAAAATATCTCTTTGTATTAACATGTGCATTTGCTCAGCCATACTATCAAGCTGATCGTCATAAAAACTTGTACCCGATCCCAATGGAGCGTCTTTATTTAGATACACCAATCCTGCTAGATTAATTCCTGGGTCATCGTCGTGTATCCAGCCTCTTACAAAAGTTTCGTCAACAGTATGAAATCTTACAGCTAAGTCTCGAAAGCCGCTACATTTAGGTATATTGCGTTGCAATGTTCTAGCAAAAGAATCAAACACTTCTAAGTCTAGTTCATGTAGTGGCTTAGAACGCTTTCCAGGAAATACTTCAAATTCAGGTCCGTAATATTCTTGTTTTAATGCAAAACTTCTCCAAAGTTCAGGTGCTTCAAAAAAGTCTTCAATAACTCTTAAAGGAAGATACGGATTCTTTTTACGATTTTTTAAATCGTATGCTTGTATATTATAAGCACTTTCTTGTGCTTTTTGTTCTAAATAATTACTCATTGCAAAAAAACACCAATGTTAATCTTCCATCTTCTTTAGTACTACCAAAAAACTGGTTTGCACTATGCCACATCCTTGGATCAAACGCTACACATCTATTGTATCTGTTTTCGACAACAACCGATGGTGTAAACAATGATCGTTGCTCATGACGATATTTTTTATTATCTCTGTGATCTGCATCAAGTGTCATGTCACTATCAAAGATTTGCTGAAACTTGTCTGCACTTATATCTTCTTGTTCCATGTATACTGTATTCCCACTACCTTGCGGAGGATTAGGTGTTAGGAATACTACGCCTGCTAATCTATGTACATCATTATCTTCATGTACCCATCCGTTATCCCATTCTTCAGTAATAACTTGAAACGATGCATCAATATCACTAAAGTCTTTAAACATAGGATATTCTTTTAATAATTTATAACGTACAGTATTGTATAACTCTTTGCTGATTTCGTCAAGCAAATGAGTTCTTATTCCGGGCCACGTTCCTCTGTCCTTGCCTTTAAAAAATTCTTGTTGCAAGGCCCACTCTCTTATAGTATCAGGTGTTTCAAAAAAATCATCTATAATCACCTGAGGAACAATTGGTCGATCTCTTTTACCTTTATAGTTATACATTTCTCTCTGCTTTAAAATTCATTGTTAATACAATTCTAGTGTCTAACATTTTTGGACATGTACTAGCATGGTATCTTCCGCCATCAAACAAAACAGCTGAATTTTTTAAAGGCATGTGTTTTTCAGCAACTTGATAACGTTCTGATTCTTCTCTGTTATGAAAAATTACAGTTTCGCCATCACAGTCGTTGAAATAAAAACATGCAGTATAATGCGGCTCTTCAAAATCAATATGCGGTTCATTATGTGCGTAAGGCTGACTTGGAAAATTATATCGTGTATTCATTAAAAAGCCTAAACGCAATCGCATTACTTCTTCTAGCTTCATGTCAGCTTTAAAAAGCAAATTATCTAAAATTGGTTTAAATTGTTCTAGATAAGGAGATGCAACACCTGTATCTCTATTAAACAGTAAATGGGCAAATCCTGGTGTAGGTTTTGCAGGCTTTCTACTATTTTCCCATGTTACATCTGGTACATAATGCCAGTCAAAATCTACACTAGTCATTGTATTCCACAATTCGTTTAATTGATCTTCGGGTATAATCCCCATAAATTTTATTATGTCATCTGTAAGTTTTTCCATTTGATTCCTCCGTCAAATCATATAGTAATTTCTGTCAATTGAATTTTCAATCGGGTCTGTTGGAAATCTATTCCAACAAGGGATTGATATTGATATTCTACTTTCGTCTTCTGGCATTGCTGCATGATATGCTCTGCTAGGAATATATAGAACATCGCCCGGTTCTAACACTACATCAATTTCTTTGTTTAACATATCTTCAGTTAACTGATTATTCATTACACCAGTTCTATACAAGTAACTAATTCTATTATTAAACACTTGCCACCTTGTTTTTCCTTCAATTTGACAAATAAAATTAACAGGATAATCTTCGTGTATATTAAAAGATTTTGATCCTGACTTACGTCCGCAATATAGATGCGCTGCTGCATTTACATCAAATAAATTTTCAATAGTATCTAACAAGCTATTAATAACTTTATTATGAAATCCATAATTAGTAATTATTAATGTATCTCCGTTAATTACACTTTCTGCAACAAAAGACTTTTCTTGTACAGGCTTATCTGTAATCCATGCTTTTTGATATGCTGGAATATCTTTTTTCATATTATCCGAACCAACAAGTTCAAAATTATAAAATTGGGGATTGTTGATGCATTCTTCGATAGTTTTCCACGAAGCTAAATTAGAAACATTTTCTAATAAGCCTTTAAAGTAGTAAGGCTTATCATCGTAAAACAAATTTGTTTCGTTTACTAGTCTGTTTCCCAAATAATCAAACATTTTCAATTCTCATATTAAATGATAAAGATATACGCTCGTCATTACCTTGTGTTGGCATTACTGCATGTTGCAAATAACCCGGAAAAAGTATTAATCTTCCTTCTCGCGGCTCGTATCGACACGTACTAGCACTTATTGCAGTATGTTGTACAATCGGTGCAACACCTGTCGTTGCATATTCTTCATAATGATTTTTATAAAATACAATTTCACCTGCATCCTTAGGAACTTTAATATAAAATGTTCCGCTTATAAATGCTCCAGCATGATTATGTATTTGATTAAATCCTCCATTACTATTAGCACTAAGCCAAAGATTAGTCATTTTTAAAGATGTAGTATTTAAAAACCCGTAATCATTAATACACTTTGCACTATATTCTTCAACAACTTTTATGAAATCATCTGTTATATGATAATCATATTCAAGAATGTCGTGACTTTGCCAGCCGCCAAAATTGCTCATTTCTCTACCAGAATCTTTTTCACGAAGATCTTGATAGAAACCGTATAAAGATTCTAAGTCAACTGTTGTGTCTATCCACCATATTGGTGTAGGAAAATAGTAATCAGTATTCATCATTGTATAGTACTTATTTTGATTTTCAAGCAACATTCACAGTCATGACTATTCTATCAAGATCTGTTTTATTTGGCTGTACTCTGTGTTTTAACCAGCCTGGAAAAATAAGTATATCGCCTGTAGCACACGGAACTTCTTTCCAAAGTTCTTCTTCGTGTCTAATCGGAGTGTGAGCTTTGTGATATTCTAGAGGATCTCTAAATTCAATATATCCGCTATCTTTTGGTAATTGTAAATAAGATGTAATAACTAGCTCTGTATAAGCATGTTGATGTTCTAATGTTTCGCCCGAATTTCGATGTATGTTAAACCATGAGTTTTGATAGTTAGTTTGCTTTGCATACCAATTATAGTTCATCGAGTTCCATACTTGAGATAATGGACCATGTAGCCACTGAAAATATTCAGCAAGCTCCGGCCATTTATGAGGAGGAGTTCCTTGATCAAACAATGTTGAGTGGGAGTCTCCTCGTTCTAATTCTGAAACATTAGGAACAGTTTCAAAAGTTTTATAAACTTTATCTTTAATCCTTTCCCATTCAAAGTCGTAATGGAATTTAAAAATATACGGCGGAAAAGGATTTACTATATTGTTATTATTCAGCTTCTGCCATTCCATGCTCAACAAATGTATCCTGCGCTAGTTGTAATCCCATTACTACACCTTCCATTTTTGTAATGTCTTCGACCATTTCAAGACGCTTACTAAAATCGATGTTAGTAATACCGTAAGGATTAATTTTTTGATCGCTTAGATCTTCTTCTAATTGTGCCAATTCGGCACGTTTAGTTTCTAGTTCGTTTTCTACGTTTGTTTTTGCTGCTGCCAGCATATCGAAAAAGTTTGACATATTTTATCTCCTGTGTTTGTACTTATTTAGAATAGTTTTAACTCTTTGTAATCTAGATTTGAGAGAATCTCGTCTATGGAAGGTTGACGACATGCAGTAATTAAACTTTTTCTCCATATCTTTATCTTTATTATTAGCTTCGCCTACTTCTAAATCTATTCCGGTTGTATTTAATAGACTTCGCGGTACTGGAATATATTGTACTAACGGCGTTCCAGCTTCTACTATTGTATCGCCTTCTAACACATGCCAGTATAGTTGCACATTTAATACATGTGCATATTTTGGATCTATTACCCCGTGTGCTGCTGTAAATCTACTTTCGTTGTTGTATGTAAACGGCATCTGTAAAAGCATAATATCGTCCGAACATTCAAAGCGCCACGGAGTATCTAATTTAATAACCGTTTTTAGACTTTTAGTTTCGTCGTCTAATGTAGGAACAGTTTGTAATTCGTTATGATGATTAACATATGTAGCAAGAGACGGATCGTCTTTTTCGTGACTAAACTTTGTAGGTTCTAACCATTGAAAAGTAACACCGTCGCCTTGTGTTGAAATAGCAAAGTCTGCAGGGGCGCACAATGTATATCCTGCACCTGTCATTAATTTTATGCCAGGGCAGTTTTGTGCATATGTTTGCTCTGGATCATCAACTGCGCTAGTATGCTGCATCCATTTACGTTTAAAACTATTTGACGGTTTTATTGGATATAAGTCAGCAACGCCTGGTTCTAAACTATAAAATCTTATCCAAGGTTTATTTTTCTTGAATAGCATATTCATCTACACCTTTGTATATTTCTTTTAATAAAAACTTATAGTGAGAAGGCAATTGACTTACTTCTTCCTTGACCCATGATTCATATGCTTCGTGCCTGTTTTTAATTTCTTCAAGATAAGGTATTTTAGTAGGGTGTATCATCTCTTTTGTAGAAATAGGCTTGAATCCCATACCTGCTGCAACAAAAAGGGGCGCAATAAAACTTGTATCGTGATATGTTTTTGATATAGTTACACTACCTACTAAATTAGGATACTGTGAATTTTTAGATACATATTCGTCAAAATACTGAGGATAATAATCGTGTACTTCTGTACAATAGCGCCAATAAGGAGTATCGTCTCTTGTAGATAAACTATAGTGTGTAGAAACAAAATCTCTAAACTTTAATACCTCATTTTCAACAGCATAATTAAAACCTTCTTTTTCAGTTCTACTAACAAAGCCGTTTCTTCTATTTAATATTTCTACAAGTTTATTGATATTTTCGTGTGTAGTAAGTAGTCCTGTACTTTCTAAAGGCTCAACAAATCCGTAACTAAGTCCGACGCCAACAACGTTTTTAATCCAGCCTTTTTCTCTTCTTCCGTGTCGCATTTCAACATGATACATTTCTGCGTTCTCAGCACGTTCTGCAGACCCAGTTGTTTTTAAATGTTCTATAAATTCTTTTTTAGCATCCTCTTTAGAGATAAATTTGCTAGAGTATACATAGCCTGTACCGATGCGACTCCACAAAGGAATGTTCCATACCCAGCCACTGCTTAGTGCATGACAATCGGTATAGTTGTGCATTTCTTCTTCTCTGTTTTCGTAAGGTATTCTAGCAGCCCATGCACTGTCATTGAATAAATGTGTTCCAAACGATTTAAATTCAGAACCCATCCAGTCTTCTAACAACATAGATTTAAAACCTGTACAATCTACCCACAAATCAGCAGTAAGTACTTCTCCGTTGTCTAAAGATACTGAATTAATATAACCAAGCTCGTCTTTATTATGATCAATTACATTTGCAACAATGTGTTTTACACCGCTAGGTAATGCTATTTTGTTTTTTAAAAATTGTCCAAATTTTTGAGCGTCAACGTGATATGCTGTGTCCCATTTAAAGTTATAGTGCCTAAATTTGTTTATAGCATTTCGTGTTTGCTTGTTCATGTCTGCAATATATGTAGGTACAGTAGCATAAAATTTAGCAAATGTATCAGGAGTAAATCTGTCAGGGTATAGTGTAGATAATTCTGACCATACATTAATTGGATCGCCTGCTCCTTCTTTATCGGCATAATCTAAACCGTCACTAAAAGGATACTGAAAACTAGTACCGTCATTTTCTCTAAAATTAGTAAAACGAATGGAATTTTTGTAAGTAGCATCGCACTCTGACATCCAATCTTCGTCATCTAATCCTAAATAATCAAGAAATAATGTTATTTGTCCTAGTGTACTTTCGCCTACACCGACTGTACCGATATTAGGCGATTCTATTAAAGTTACTTCAATATTAGGACACATTTTTCCAAGTGCTGCTGCGGCCATCCATCCAGATGATCCGCCTCCTACAATATTTACAGTTTTAACTTTCATCTTTATCCTTGTAAATGTTATCTCTTAGGTATTCATATGTAGTAGGTAAAGATTTTACATATTCTTCTAATTGATTAATCATTTGAGAATGAGCATTTTTAATTTCTTCTAGATGATTTAAATTATTTTTATGGCGTACCTTTACATATTTAGAGGTGCTAACAGGACGTAATCCTAAACCAGCCATAATAAAACAAGCGCCTTGGTCTTCTTCAGTTAGATTGTGTTCAGTTAATCTTACAGTTAATGCATCTAGGTTTGAATGTTTTTTAACATCTGGACCTAAAATATCTGGCATATAATTATTACGCTGTGTAGCCCAACGCCAGTAAGGTGTGTCAGTTCTTGTTCCTGCTGCATAATGTAATGCTACAAAATCTCTAAACGTTGTTATAGTTTTTTGGCACACTGCATTAAATGCATCTCTTTCTATTTGTGTTGTATAGCCTTCTCTACGATTTAATATGTCTACTAAATGTATAATATTTTCATGTGTAGTAAGTAGTCCTGTACTTTCTAACGGCTCAACAAACCCGTAACTAAGTCCAATACCTACTACATTTTTTGACCATGCTCTTCTTCGACGACCATGTTTAATTTGAATAAAGAAAGGTTTTAACTCGTCAATGTTAACATCTGGATATCTTTCTTTAATATGTTTTAAAAATTCTCTAAGTGCTTCTTCTTGACTAGTAAATCTAGTACTAAAAACATAACCGGTGCCTATCCTGTTCCACAAAGGTATGTTCCATACCCACCCGTTACTTAGTGCTGTACAGTCTGTTACATTTTCTAATTGTGTTTCTCTATCAGTGTACGGAAGTCTTACTGCCCAAGCAGCATCATTTGCTAATTTATCTTCGAACGGAAAGAATTGTTCTCCCATCCAGTGTTCAAGTAACAAAGATTTAAACCCTGTACAATCTATCCATAAGTCTGAGTATAAAGTAGTTCCGTCTCGGCATAAAATTCGTGTAATGTTTTCTTTTTCGTCTACATCATACGAATGTACAGTTTTTTCTAAATGCTTTACTCCGTTTGGAATACAAACTTCAGTTTTCAAGTATTCACCAAATGCTGCTGCATCTAAATGATATGCTGTATCGTTAGCAAAATCGTAATTAGGACCTAATTTTCCGTTAGAATTATTGTCTTCTCTATTATGCGTAGCAAGTAGTGTGTTTGACGGAGCATAAAATTTTGCAAAACTTTCAGGGCCAAATTCATCCGGATACAGTGCTGCTAAATCTCCCCAGTCTGCTAATCCATTAGGAGAGTAACTATAATCAAATCCAGAAATAAACGGATATTCGAAATGTGTGCCATCTTTTTTTCTAAAGTTTGTAAATCGAATTGAATTTTTATATGTAGCGTTACATGCTGGCATCCAATCTTCATCTTTTAAATCAAGCATTTGAAGGTATGTATTAAAATGCCCTAGTGTACTTTCGCCTACACCAACAGTAGGAATATTAGGCGATTCAACAACTGTAACATCTAAATGAGGACACAATTTTGCTAAAGCTGCTGCTGTCATCCAACCGCTTGAACCTCCGCCAATAATAGTTACTGTTTTAATTTTCATGATAGATATTGCTCCGTACTTATATTATAGCACAAATATTTATAGAAGTCTAATTCTTTTGAGATAAAAAAAGAGCGCAAGAAGTGTGCGCTCTTTAGGTTATAGCAAATATGTGTTACTCTACTCTAAAACTTGGACCAGTAGTTGACCATAAATCATTTTTTGGTCCTGTAGCAGTATAAGTCATATCTGCTACATTATAGGTCATTGTAACTTCTGTATCGTAAAGTTCTACAACTATATGAGATTTCTTTTCAAAACTAACTAGCGGAACTTCTAAGTTATGACCTTTATTTACATTATGTATTTTTACTGGACTACATGCAACTAAATTAGGCATTATACTTCCTCCCCTGGTTGAATATCTCTTGGTTGACTTTCAGGTGAAAATCCTTCGTAATGTAACCAAGGCGGATCATCTTCTGTTCCTAGTTTAGGTTGTGCATCTGCTGAAGGTTCCATTACTGCCATTAAAGCCATTTGTTCTTCTGGACTCATTTCTTCTACGTCTGCGTCTGGTGCTGGAATTGTATTTTTAACTAGTGTAATATGACTTGCCCATGGGCCACTAGCACTAATTGTTCCAGTGTCTTGCAGTTCATGATACAACATATCTAACTGCTCTTCAACTGTACCGTATGCTACTTTTCTTGCAATACCGTTGTCTGATGGCGGAGCATCACGCTCTACCCAAATACTTTTTCCTTGACTTGGACTAAATTCTAATGTCCAATCAAGTGTAACTTCATCAGGTGCATCTACCCATACAAACTTGGCGTCTGGACCGTCATACACCGGAAACTCGTCGCCAGGTTCCTCAATTTGGTGAATGTACCCTTGATAACCTATTAATACCTTTTTCATTTATCTATACTCCGTAATAACTACCATGCCATTAATGCCGTTAGAGCCGCGGTGACCAGTGAAATAACCGCCAGTTCCGCCTGCGCCTCTGCCACCATGTCCTTCATGTCTGTGACTAAAGTGGCCACCTTGTGGGTGTCCTGATGCAATAGAACCGCCCCAATAACTAGTGCCGCCGGGGCCAAAACTTTGGTGGTGACTCCCCCCGCCTGCACAATATATATTTAAATTACCACCCGAGCCAACTCCTGAAAGTCCGCCCGAGTGTTGATTGTTTCTGTTAGCGCCGCGGCCACCGCTTGCTGAACAATAGTTGCCAAATGAACTGCCTCCGCTATTACCGCCTGCATTAGCATAATATGTGCCGCTTCCGGCACCTCCTACACTAACTGAAACTGAACTTACTCCAGTTACGTCGATAATACGTTCTGAGTAGCCACCTGCACCGCCACTTTCTCCGTGTCCGCTTGCGCCACCTCCGGCACCTTGAACTTGAACATGAATGTATCTAACGCCACTAGGTTTATTCCAAGTGCCGCCTCCTGTAAATACTTGCATACTTCTAATACCGTATTCACTATATGTAAATGCACTACCTGCACTATTTGCTGCAAGAGAATTCCCACTTGCGCCAACGCTAGTTAATCCTGTACCACCTTTACCTAATGGTGTAGTACCGGTAACTTTATTACTACCTAAGTCAACTGCACTGTTAGCAAGTTTATCGGAAGTAATTGCGCCGTTTGCAATTTTAGTATTATCTACTTGTCCGGCTGCAATATCATCTCGAGTTACAGTACCAGTAAGTACTGCTGCGTTGGTTAGTCTTTTTAGTGATTGATAACTGAATGCCATAACGTATTTATATCCTTTAGTAGTACATAACGACAACTACCATGCCGTTTCTTCCGTTTGCGCCTCTATGTCCATTAAAGTAACCACCTGATCCGCCAGCACCCGGTGACGCATGACTCTCATGTCTGTGACTAAAATGACCACCTTGTGGGTGTCCAGCTGCTACTGCACCTCCCCAATAATTTTGTCCGCCTACAGATGAACGTGTGTGATGTGGTTGTCCGCCGCCGCCGTAAATATTTAAATTACCGCCAGACCCGACGCCGCCTAAACCACCCGAGTGTTGGTTGTTACGATTTGCACCACGGCCTCCACTTGCTGAACAATAGTTGCCAAATGAACTGCCTCCGCTATTGCCACCAGCTCCTGAATAGTATGTGCCACTTCCGGCGCCGCCTATGCTTACACTTACACTGTTAACACCACTAACATCAATAATACGTTCTGAGTAGCCACCTGCACCGCCACTTTCTCCGTGACCCGAACCGCCGCCGCCTGCACCTTGAACTTGAACTTTTACATAACGAACACCACTAGGTTTATTCCAAGTACCGTTACCTGTATAAACGCTCATACCATAAATGCCGTGATTACTAAATGTTGTTCCGTTACCTGCACTGTTTACTGTAAATAACTGTCCTGCACTACCTACACTGTTTCTTCCAGTACCGCCTTTTGAAGTCGGAGTAACACCAGTAACAGTATTTGCACCCATATCTACTGCATTAGTATCTAACTTAGCTGCGGTAACGTTTCCTCCGACAATTTTGCCATTAGTAACAAGTCCGTCTGCTAAGTCGGCTGCTGTTAATGAATCGTCTACAATTGCTGTTCCTGTTATTCGCTTTAATGTTTGATAACTAAATGCCATTCGTCAAATTCCTAATTAATAATACATGGTTACTACAACCATTCCTCTAAGTCCGTTTGAACCTCTGTGTCCGTGAAAGTATCCGCCAGAGCCGCCTGCTCCCGGAGCACCGTGTCCTTCGTGTCTGTGACTAAAGTGACCACCTTGTGGGTGGCCGCCTGCGATAGCGCCACCCCAAAATGTACTTCCGCCAATGCCTGTACGTTGGTGGTGACTTCCTCCTCCGCCGCCATACATGTTTAGATTGCCACCAGAGCCAACTCCGCCTAATCCACCTGAGTGCTGGTTATTTCTATTTGCGCCGCGGCCGCCACTAGCTGAACAGTAGTTGCCAAATGATGTTCCGCCTGCGTTTCCGCCTGCTCCTGAATAGTATGTTCCGCTGCCTTCGCCGCTGATACTAATGCTAACTGAACTAATGCCAGTTACGTTTAGAATTCTTTCTGAATAGCCGCCACAGCCGCCGCTTTCGCC
>BB_Man_B_Liq_inBBDRAFT_1000031_pt1 | contig 21054 bp, 27 predicted proteins | sample BBManParaguerPR_4_FD_10244 | JGI IMG/M metagenome (IMG submission 10244) | reverse complement strand
AGCATGATCTGATACTTCAGATTAGAACTAAAGATATGCTTTTGTTCTGGGCGAAGTGTTTGATAGTCACCACGATCTTTCTGGAGGGAGACCTCCTCAGGTCTCCAGAAGTATCCAAGTTGTTGCTGAGTCAGTTTCTCGAACACGGGATACTTTGCCCCGTCATATCTCTGAACTCCTAGAGGTTGACCAAAGAACATAGGTTGTGCTTTGGTGTCTACTTTGTTGGTATTAAATACCGTCATACCTTCGATCTTTTTCTTTGGTTCAGATTTTACAAGATTCACAATCTTCCTCCGTGTTTTCTAGTTCTGCAAGAATTTGTTCTAATTTACTACGCTTTTCTTCTAGTTCCTCATCGTTCTTACTGTCGTAGGTGTTCTGATAATACGATGTCTTCCAACCGTATTTGTATGTAGTCAGAAGATCTTGTGCCCAAACTGAGATGGGGATCTGTCTGTCAGGATAATTTTCTGGATTGTAACTCCAGTTGCCAGAGATTGCTTGATCAAAGAACTTTTGCATTACCGCCAAGATCTTAATGTATCCTTCATTCGATTCCATATCCCAAAGAAGGGTGTAATTATTCTTGAGGGATCCGTACTGTGGAACAATCTGTTTAAGAACCCCCTTCTTGCTCTTTTTAACGGACAGGTATCCTCTAGGTGGCTCGACTCCATTGGTTGCATTTGACACAACGGAACTGCTCTCAGAAGGCATTTGTGCGGACAACGTGCTATGTCGCAGACCTGATGTTTGAATTTCGGTTCGTAGAGTTTCCCAATCATAGAAATACGTAGGTGCTACTAATTCGTCTACATCTTTTTTGTAGGTATCAATCGGAAGAATACCATCAGCATACTTAGTACGCTGGAATGCATCACATGCACCTTTCTCTTTAGCAAGTTGATTAGATGCTTTCAGTAGGAAATACTGGAATGCTTCGGTCAATTCATGTACCAGTTTCAAAGCAGCAGGATCATCATAATGCTCACCATGACGTGCCAAATAGTGGGCAAGACCAATAAAACCTATTCCAAGCGATCTACGTGCCCTTGTAGCACGTTCTGCTGCCGCCACAGGATAATCCTGATAGTCGATCAACTCATCCAAAGCACGAACAGAAAGATCACAAAGTTCTTCCATCTCATCTAGTTTATTAATCTTGCCTACATTAATAGCAGAGAGAATGCAAAGAGCAATCTCACCATCAGCATCATCGATATGACGAATAGGATCTGTAGGAAGAGTAATCTCTTGACAAAGATTAGACATGCTCACCTTATCTTTAAAGGAAGAATGGGTATTGCAATGGTCGATATTCATGATGTAGATACGACCTGTCTCTGCCCTTTCTTTCAGGAGATCCAGAAAGAGTTCTTGAGCGCCAACAGTTTTTCTTGGAATTCGTGAATCTCGTTCATAACCCACATATAACTCGTCAAATCTATCAGTGCCAAAAGCATCATAAAGACCAGGAACGTCGTGTGGACTGAAGAGTGAGATCTCTCCATTTTGGATAAATCGTTCATAGAATAGTTTGCTAAGTTGGATAGAATAATCAAGACCACGAACTCGGTTATCTTGAGTGCCTTTATTATTCTTCAGTACTATAATGTCTTGGATTTCTTGGTGCCAGATTGGGAAGTGTACCGTAGCTGATCCACCTCTAATGCCATTTTGTGTACAGCATTTGACAGTCGCTTCAAACTTCTTGAGGAACGGTACAACACCCGTGTGCTGAACCTCGCCACCTCGTATCTTACTGTTGATGCCACGGATTCTACCTGCGTTGATACCGATTCCCGCCCTTTGTGCAACGTATTTGCCAATTGCCATATCAGAGCTAAAGATAGAATCGAGGGAGTCATCAACATCAACAAGAACACAGCTAGCAAATTGTCGAAGTGGAGTTCGCACTCCCGCCATGATAGGTGTGGGAATGTTGATTTTGTGCTTTGAGATTGCATTGTAATACTTCCTAATATAAGAGAGTCGTACTTCCTTACTATAGTTAGCAAAGATTGTTACTGCAATCATCATGTACATAAACTGTGGTGATTCATATACTTGACCACTGCTTCGATCTTGCACGAGGTACTTATCAACGACCTGACGTAGACCTGCGTAAGTGAAGATAAAGTCACGATCATGATCAATCCATTCACCAATAGTATCAAGTTCTTCTTTCGTGTAGTTGTTAAGAACTTCTGCATCATATACACCCCACTCAATGCAACGAATAATTTGAGTATAGAAATCTGGGTGTTCCCAATGTCCACCAAAGAGTTGCTTACGAAGTCCGAACAAAAGTAAACGAGCAGCAACAAACTGATAATTAGGATGATCTAGATCCACTAGATCAGATGCAGACCTTACAAGAATCTCTTGAATTTCTGCAGTGGTAATCCCATCATAAAATTGAAGACCACTATTGATTTCTACTTGAGATGCAGACACACCTGCAAGACCATCACATGCAGCGTCTACCATCTTATGCATCTTATCGAGATCCAAATTCTCGATAGTTCCATTCCTTTTTTTAACTTTAATGCCGTTGCTCATACTTGCTTCCACTGGGTAAACTTAAGGTTTGCTTCTAGTCCATGGTAGGTATTGGATTCTACCATACTTTGAACGTCATGTCCAGCAAGGATCATGTCATTCAGATCTTTTTCTTTAATTTGTTTTGGATAGATTACTACTGGATGACCCGCTTGGATGGTCTTAGCAATCTTAACACAGATTTCTCTGTTTCTTGGTTCGTTGTCGAAGACGTATACAAATCGATAATCAAAACAGCTGAGGTCAACATCGCTACCACACATAGCAATAGAGTTCCTAATGAAATGGGAGTCGAACGGTCCTTCTGTGACATAAATTGGTTCCTCAGTGTTGACTTTATCTAATCCATATATCTTTTGTTTTTCTTCGTCAAGCATTACTGTGATATATCTAAGAGATGAGTTTGAATAGATTGCTCTCCCTTGGTATCCAAAAACGCCATCCTTGTCTCGCAAAGGAATGATGATCCTTGACTCGTCATAGTTAGTGTCCCTGAATACTTTCTTATGTTTATTTGTCCATTCCTTAAATTTTGGACAATAGTAGAATTGATCAGGTGGTAACCTACGACGGTCAAGGAACTTTCTCGCTTGGTGTGTTGTATTTAGATCCGAAATCAGATGTAAATCTGAAAATATGTTGGTTTTAAAACTTGGTTTATCAAACTTAAATTCTGGCAAAGGTATCTTACTTCCTTTACCAGTAACGCCCTCTCGATATGTTTCAAGTACATACTCATCATACAAAGAAATATCGTGATCTTTAAGAAAATTAGGTAGAGTTCTACCCACTCCACAGTTGTGGCACTTAAAAATATACGATCCTTTCTTCGGAAAGAAATACCCCCTTGCACGATTCTTGTTTTTCTTAGAATCGCCGCAATAGGGGCATCTGAAATTGTAAGTATTGTCCGACTTCTTAAACTTCTCTAACCGAGTAGAAAGAAGGGAAATATACTTGGTGTCAACGTGAAGCATGAACGAAATGCGTTTCGCTCATGATAGCAGATGTTTTCTGTGGTGTCAAGGACAGACCGATGGAAGGGAGCAGTTGCAGAATTAGCACAAGGGTACTTAGACCAGCAGCACCCATCCACATAAACTTCTGCATCTCATCAACTTTCTTCTCAAGATCCTCAAGATTATGCTCTACTCTTTCAATCAATTTCATAATAGCAGTATTTGCTTTATCACCTTCATCAAGTCGATTCTCATGACGTTCAAGGATAATAGCAGTTTTGTTTGTATTCTCTTGAATAGAACTTACTGCACTCTCAAGTTTAGAGAGCATTTCCTTGGAAAGATCCTCATAAATATCCAGTTTAGTTTGTAGAGTATTTAACTTTCCAAGACCAAACGCCATCAGAGCATCTCTACAAATGAGGTTGCTCTCTCAAAGTTTTCATGGATCATGTCAGTAAACTTATCTTGGTTCTCTTCCGACATTTCCAACCAAGTATACAAAAACTTTTCTTTTTGCTCCTGAGAAAGAGTTGCGAACTGCTCATTCAGTTCAGTAAATGCACCTTCCCAATCAAAAGAATTCTTCATATCCTTTCTTTCAGATGCCTTAGCAACATCAGAAGCAACTTTCTTTTGACGCTCACTTGCTTTCCTTTGATAGTCCTTTGCCTTTGCTTTTGAAAGAGTTTGAATCTCTTGCTTACGATTCTGTGCTCTCTTTTCACGCTCTTGGCGCTTAGCAAGTTTACGCTTCTGCTGAATGAAGCGCATAGCAGCACCCACTTCTGAGTTGCTGTTGTCGTCTTTTTCTAAAATAACTTGTTGGTCTTCCATTGTTTGTTCTTTTAATCTAGCGTTTTTAATCCTCTGAAAAATATCGGTCCTGAACTTTTTCTTTCTTTTCCTCATAGGAGGTTCATCTGGAGGAAGACCAGCAATAGCACCAGAGGTGGCAGTATTGGTTGGAACTTCTTCAGTATATAAAATCCCATTGTTCCTGAGAGTATATACTTTCATAACTTAAATAACTCCTCTATACAATATTTATCTATTGGAATATCGTCTAATGATGAGTGTAGTTCTGGATACCTATTCAAATAAATCATAAAACTTTTCAACACTGACCAGTATTCATTCGATATTTTAAAGAAAAGCAGAGGAGTTGCTGCTTCACCAAAGACATTATAAATTACGATCATGTGATTCAGAATTAAATGCAGTTTGAGGTTACCAGTTTTAATATAAGTTTTAAGTAACCGTTTCAAATATTTAAACCGTTTAAGGTCATCATAAAAATCCTCCTTAGTCACTGCCTGAGGATTATCATAATTTTGAATGGCAAAGAAGAGGTAGTTATCCTCATTCAACTCATCAAACTTCATTTATCATGCAATCGAAAGAGTAAGATCAGTACCCGAACCACCAGCACCAATCACATCACCACTGACAAATGCCAGATCTGCAGCATCGGTAGTACCCTTATCATAGATTGTACCACCAGCAAGATTAATAGTTTGAGCAGCAATGCTCAGGGTCTCAGTTGCAGAAGGAACTGTGAAATCAAACTCAAGGCGGTTTGTTCCAGTGCCACGAGCATAAGTTGCAGTAATAGCACCAGTTACACTACCAGTTACATCAAGAGTAGGTGAACCAGTTACATCAACTTGCTCGTTGTAGATAACAACAACTGTACCAGTATCGGTCTGAGCGAGTGCTTCCTGCTCAAAGAATACTGCGGTGATGTCACCAGCAGCAAGAAGGTCAGATGCACCGTCGCCACCAAGACCGCCAAGTGCTACAAGAACTTCATCCCAGTAACGTGAAGTTGCTTTGTCATAACCTTTGTAATGACGAAGAACCCAACCCTGCTCGGTTGCAAAGCAGTCCTCCAAAAGACCATTCTTATTGACACGATCTAACCACTTTGGTTTCGATTCGTCAGCGTCTGTTTTTCCCCAGAGAGGCATGAGTATACTCCTAATATTAAATGAAATTACTTTCTAAACATATTTATAAAAAAAGGAGGGTTACCCCTCCTTAGGTTATCACGCATCTTCGCGTGTTCTAATTGCTGCTTCAACCTTTGCAAACAGTTCGTCGTCTGCAGTGGTCTTGGTCAGTTTAACTGCTTTACCTACAATCAGAAGACACAGATCGATGAGTTTATCACCAAGTTCTGCATCGTCTGGAATCTTAGCAACTGCGGCATCTACAATTTTATATGCCAGTGGAAGTAAAAATGAAACCATGATATCTATCAATGAAGGACAAATTATATATCACTTCTTAGCCATCTTAGTGGCAGTAGCATACATGACTTCCTTTGCTTTATCTCCATAACGTGCCTTAAGATCCCCCATGTTCTTCTTCATACCCTTGACAATATCTTCTTTTTTCTTCTTGTTAACTTCTTCATTAACACCATCTTGATACTTAACACGCTTAACCTTAGATGCTTTCTTTGCAAGGCATTTCTCACAACCACAATCTTCTCCCTCTTCACAAGATTCACACTCTTCTTTCATATTATTAGCACCTTTAAGTTTCTTGTTCTTATCAAATGTACCTTCAGGATCAGTATTATCTTCAATCTTAGGATTAACTTCTACATACTTACCTGCTTTTTCAGAAAGTTCATCTCTCCATGAAGAGAACTCTTCCTTCTTAGTTTTACCTTTAATTGCAGCAGATACTGCTGCACGCTTCTTCATCAGATACGCATCTGATTCATCTTTGTCTCCATCATTATCTACGTCTCCATCTTCCTTACCAACTGGATCAAGTTTCTTTTTCTTCTCTTCAATCATTTCACCTTCAGGTTCGAATCCTGCTTTAACACAGTTATTAACTTCCTTACCACCTTTGATCTTGGTTCCCTGCTTCTTATAACCTTTCCAGCATGAAGTGAATCCATTATCATCTTTCCCATCTTTCTTGACTTCACTAAGGATTTCAATGTACTCAGCAGCGAGATCCTTCATACGATCAGTACCAAACTGTTCATCAATTGCTTCACATAACTCTTCTTCTGAAGTATTCTCTACAATAATTTTATCAACTTTGGAAGCAATTTCTTGCTGCTCAGTCACATTCAAACCAAGCATCCACGCTGATAATTTTACAGTGGTATTCATTGTCTCTTCTTTAACTGGTTTAGTTTTATTTATACGTTGCTTCACTTCGGAAGGTTTCTTCCACATATCATAGTCAGAACCAGGAGTCATGTCACTTGTAAGTTTTCGATATGCATCAGTTCCAACTAATCTCTGGTCAGAACTTTTTGTAGATCCAGAAACGTTCCACTGTTTGTACTCTTTAATATCAGATACCCAAGATCTAAACATCTCACCTTCTTCTGTAATAGCAATAACATAATTAGGACCACGGCGATGTACTTTTCCTACAGCACCTTCTGAATTCTGTACATACGAACCAACCTCGTACAGGTTTCCATGCCTGTACGAGGTCTGCATCGCCTTATTCTTAAAACTAGAAAACTTCATTAAATTAGTTCGTTTGCCCTATTATCTATATATCCCTTGGCAAATATTCCACCACGAACTCCGTTGACTTTACTGCCCCCATCATCAGTTTCATACTCAATAGTTCTATAAACTTCACCTTGTCTAGCACCAAGATAAGGTTCATATTCATTGGATAACATATCGATGTCATCTCGTGCAATTAACATTGTTGCGAAACTCATTCTAAGCTTTGCTCTAGAATTTATAGTTGGTTTCTGTACAGAAGTTAAACGTAAACTTCCTTGAGCAAAATAATTAATATTGTTAGAACTTAAATCACTAGGACCATCATCAAAATACTTACCAAACACAGCACGTCTTTTCAAATCAAGATCTTTGATTTCTCTGTAATACATTTTGTCATAGAAATCTTCTGTTGTTTTTTCTGAGATGTCTTTTCTAAATGCTTGAACTTCGGGATGATTGTAAATTGAATCTCCAGATCTTGATGAAATACCAGAGTACTGTTGATAGTCAGTAGCATTAAATCCATCTTTATGAGAGATAAAGAAAACAAGTTTGCCATTTTCATTGACTCCAATAAAGTCAGATTTATGACCCGTTGGACCAGCAACCATTCCAACAATTCCTTTGTATTCTTCAGATCCTATTACTAAGTTTACAGGTTTACCTTCACCTAGATTAGCAATTTGTTCATTAAATTCTTTTAAAATTTCATATTCAGTTTGGTTGTCTGGTGCATTTTTTAAATCTCTCCAGTTGTATAAAGATTGTAATGCTTCATTCCAAAATCCCTCACTCAACCATTCTCTACCACTTTTTGGCTTAACCAGGATTCTTGTTTCAAGATACTTTCTATCTTCAGGTATTTGATCATGAAAAATAGAAAAAACTAATAGATTAGTTTGATCACTAGTTTTCCGTAATTGATACTTATTAGAAAGAATTCGATTGTTACTAAGAAATTCTTGAATAGAATCGTGAAGGGAAAATCTTTGCTTTGTTTTGAAAATAATCTTTACAACTTTTGTTCCCAGCATCTCAACTGATGTATATCGACCTTTACTTATGCCACTAGTTAAGATCTGATATACATCTTCAGGAGTACCCGTGTACTTCATATCTTAGAAGACCATTGTCTTCTATTTATCGGTCACCTACCTTTCGATTCTCTGAATGATATACATCAAAGGAACCACCAGGATAACGCTTCTCAAGTTTCTTAACATTAGTGGCAAGCACATCATCAAATGAAACTCCAAGTGCCATTGTTGCTTGTGCTACGTACCACATAATATCACCCAACTCAATAATGAGATGTTCTCGATTGTCGTCGTTCCAAGGTTTACCTTGGAACACCATCTTCTTAATGATCTCAAGAAACTCACCGCCTTCAGCATTAATACCAACGCCAGCAGTGAGCAGTCGTTCAATATTGGCACCTTCACGATCCAACTCGCCAATACGATCAGCGAAGTCAACAAAGTTCGTTGAACAATCAGAAGTGACTGCAGAAACGAACTCTTCATAACGATCGAAATTGATTTTGCTCATACCTTTAAATCAGAAAATTTACTAAATTTGGAAAGAATGTTGTCTTTGTGATCGGAGTATTCAAACTCCTCGTATTTGGTATCGAGGATGTCGTCTTGTGCCGATTGCTCAACATCATACAACCTCATCTTCGATCTGTCAATACCCACTGCAAATCTTTTATTTACAGTAGGATCGTTGTAGCGATTCTTTAATTGTTTTACAAGTATCTGCCCCAGTTGCTCAGATTCCTCCGTGCTAATAAGGGCAAACATAAGATCAGCAGTAGCAGGCAAACCAAAGGATTCACTAGTATCAGTGATATCAACGTCGCTGCTACCATAACCAGAGCGAGTGGTTTGTGTCGCTGAAACAATTGGAACATTATATTCAACAGCGAGACCACGAAGCTCTTCAGCGATACCCTTAACGAGGGTGTACGAGTTGACAAAACTTGCTTTAAATCTTTGGGAGGTACATATATTAAGGTAATCCACAAAGATAATATCGGGTCGAAAACTCCTTTTAAGAGACAGATCATTAAGAAGAGACCTAAAATGTCCCACATGTGCGGAAGCAGTTGGATACTCTTTAATGATAAGTTTCCCATTTGTTTTCTTACTAAGATTAGTTACCTTGGTTTCAAACATCTGTCTAGGCAAACTAGACAGATCTTGAATAGGAACTCCCAAAAGATTAGCATCAATACGTTCTGCAATCTTTTCTTCTGCCATCTCACATGTGATGTAAAGAACGTTCCTACCCTGCAACAATGCCGCTGCAGCAACGTGACACATAAACAATGACTTACCGACACCAGTACCAGCAAGTGCAATATTTAGTGTTTTGTTTGGCAACCCACCTTTAGTNATCTTATTAAACATTTGAAGATCAAAAGGAATCTTTGATTCTACTCTAGTATAAGAATCAAATCTCTCTGAGAAATCTTCAAGATAGTTGTGACCGATCCTGTTATCAAATGATACTGCAATAGCATCCTGAAGGATGGATGGAATGGCACCCATCTCCTTCTCTTGATCATTGCCATCTGCAATCTTAATACTCTCAAGCAAAGAAAGGTAGATTGCACGATTGCGACACCACTCTTCAGTGGAATCTAACAACCATTGCGAATCAACCTTTTCTTCATCAAGTTTGTTGATAAGAGTAGTTACATTTTGATAATCACTTTCAGTCAGTGACTTTGTATTCTGCAGATCAATATGCAAAGATTCCTTAGTAGGGCACTTCTCATACTTTGAAATGAATCCACTGATCAACCCATACAGGATTTGAACCTCATGATTTTCAAAGTATGCTTTCTTCAAGTATGGATATACCTGACGACGATACTCGTCATTGTTGACAAGGTTCTTTAAAATCGTGAATTCAAGTGAGTTCATAATCAATTAGTTTCAGTGCCGTATTTAAATTCTTGACCTGCTGCCCAGTCAAGTTGTTCCATTACTTCATCGGTGAAATATTTTTCGGGATCAGCAAGAATAACAGAAGGATAAACAGAGGATTCCCCAATAACGACACGATTGCCCTTACGCTCGAATACTCCGTACTTTTCACCCAGTTCCAATAGTCCGTAATACTTGTCCAGTCCACGGGCATCGAAGAATAGTCGAGTTGCAACTTGAGAGTTCTCCTTAGTGAAACGTGATTTGTTTGCTTTGACCTTAATGATGTTACCTACAATGTCAGTGCCATCTTTCTCTTTAGATTTAGAAAGATACATGATTGTAGATGCAGCATACTTAAGACCGCTACCACCACCCATTTCAGATTGATCACCATACATGTTCATGGTCTTGTAGGTGTGGTTAGTAACAATCATAGGCACCTTCAGTTTACCCAGTTTGCTGGTAATGATTCTAAACACTGACTTGATCGATTGGGTCTTAGTCATGTCACGAACCTGCTTATCAGCAAGAGCATCCTCCAGTTCCTTTGACGATGCTAGCATACCAAGGGAGTCCAGCACAATCAAGAGAGGTTTACGATCCTCCTCCTTGGTCTTCAGGAGATTGTCCAAGATACGAATGATCTGAGTACGAAACTCTTCAATAGTATCTACTGGGAAATGCCATACTCGATCTGCGTCGAGTCCACGGTTCTTGAAGAGATCTCCCGTAGCAGCGGCTTCACTATCAAAATAGAACACTGCACCATCAGGATTAGTATCAAGAAAGTTCTTAGCGATACCAATTGCATAAAAAGTTTTACCAGTTGCCTGTTCACCAGCAATAGCAGTTACTCGGTTGTCAGGAATACCACCGTAAATACTACCACTCAGAAGTGCATTCAGGATGTAAGATCCTGTGCCAATAAATTTTTGCTCGTCTCCAGTTGTGATACCGTCTGAAACAAGTTTGGCATAATCATTTTTTGCCTCTTTGGCAAGTGTGTCAAAAATACTCATGCGAATAGAAACTCCAGGTTAACTTCTTTTTCTGTCTTCCATCCAATAACATCAAGAATAATCTTGAGCGGATCTAGGAATGATTTTTGAAATTGCAATTTGTAATCTACGTTCTTACTTATGTTGACTTCTTGTGGGAAATTAGAAATGAATGAAATAACATTCTCTCCCACAATGTTTGGAGTTTGTAGATAAACAAATTTAATCTTTTCTCCCTCTTGAATAAGAGGATACTTATGTGTAAGTTTGTTTTTCTTTAATTGAAAGTTGTAGAGAAGTGCTCCTCGTACATGAATAGGACAACTCTTCTTGTACAGCTTAACAGGGTCTTTCCATTTTGTCAACCCGTTGACGCTACGAGGGAAGGCAATCTCTTCTGGTGGCATCTTGAAAAAGTCACCTTTGAACTGATCGATAAATGTGATAAGATCACTTTCAGTTTTAGTCATGATAATCTTGAGTGCTTCTTTAATCTTAGTCCTGCATGGTGCAGGAGTTGAAGATTTAACTGCCTCAATACCCATCATTTTAAGTTTTGGTTCTGCATAGCGAACCCCTTCACTATCCCATACATTTAGAATGTAGCGTTTCTTTGCTGTCCAGATTCCCTTATCAGCAATGTTCTCACGTTTCATACTCATCTTTTGATCATATGCCGAAACATACGTCGCCAGTTCCTGATATGAATGTTCAATAAAAGGTTCCAATTTCTCTTGGCAGATCTTGTCCAGTATTGAAACAATTGCTGCTTTATCACTAGACCGATTACTAAAGAATTTAGTAACAAGAGGTCCAAGGTTAAGATAGATACTGTCGGTATCGGATGCGATAACATAATCGACTCCCTCCGTTTGTAATAGGTTATTTAGATAACCGTTCATCTTATTCTCAATCCAACGGATAGAAACCTGACCAGAAAGAGTAATTGCTTCAGCATTTGCTAACTTAAAGTATCGAAAATACTGATTACCAATGGCACCATAAGCAGAGTTCAATTGAATCTTTTTTGCCATTTGGATATTGTTACAACGAGCAATCTCCTTCACCAACTCTGGACTTGGATTCTTTTCATTCTCTTGCTTAGCAGCAAGCATCTTCTTCTTATACAGTACTCGATCATCATACATCTTCTGCATAAGTTTAGGAAGGAATCCTTGAACATCTTTTCGGTATTGTGCTCCATTTGCACAGACACAATACTCACCATCAATAGTAATCTCTTGGTTTAAGATACGATCTACTGTTGCTGACGGATGCCTTTTCGGAAGTAACGTCTCTGGCGAGATGTTGTATTGCATAATGAGATGAGGGTAGAGCGAGTTGAGGTCAAAAGAGACCACCCATTCATAAAGTCCTGGCACAGGTTCTTTGACATACGCACCAGCATATTTTGAATCTTTGTCATGACGTTCATTAGGAGGAACTACAATGTTTCTACGAGTAAGATCATTGTATATAATACTATCCCACATGCGTACTTGATAGTACACATCTTCAAAGTTAACCTTAGCATCATACGCCATGGTTAACGCCAACTCAATCAGTTTCATCTTGTCTTCCAAACGGTCAACAAGTTCCACGTCAATGATGTTATAGTCAACAAACTTCTGCCAATTCTGTGTATAGAAATCCCTAAAGGTTTCAAACTCAGAGTGATCTAGTTTTTGTTGACCAAGTTCGACGTTGGCGATGTGGTCCAGACGATATGATTCTTGGTTAGTGTAAGTAAACTTTTGATAAAGATCAAGATAATCAAGAACACTGATGCCAATGATATCATAATAAATATGATTCCGTCCTTTGATTTCGACTTCTCTTTCATTGACTTTATTCCATGGAGATAATGATTTCATGTATTTGCTAGACAATACACGATCAATTCTTCTACAAATATAAGGAACGTCAAACAACTTAACGTTCCATCCAGTCAGAATATCTGGAGTATTCTCAGTCCACCATGAAAGAAAGTTCTTGAGCATCTCTTCTTCTTTCCAGAAGACACGATACTCAACATCATCACGAGAGTTTTCGTATTCACGAGTTCCCCAGACAATTAATTTTTTAGTAGTAAAGTCCTTGATCGTAAGACACAGAATCTCTTCTGAAGTATCTGCAATATTAGGAAACCCATTTTCAGATGAGGTTTCAATATCAAGTGTATAGATCTTCAGTTGAGATGTGTCGTATTGAATCTCTTCTTCTGGAAACTTATTACTAATGTACTGGTAGAGAAACCTATCGTTTCCATAAATTTTAAAATTCTCTACCTCTTTATACTTGTCAATAAACTCCTTTGCATCCTTTACGCTGCTGAATTTAATTTCCTGAGCATAACGTCCATCAAGAGTTTTGTATTCTGTTTTGGTATTTGATTGTGCATAAAGAACTGGAGAAAAGACCTCTTGGTATTGAACACGTTCACCGTCTTCATAACCAATATAAAAGATCTTATCNCCAGAAAGGAAAACATTACTGTAGAACTTCTTCATCAGTGTCATCTTTGGGAACGGAAGCCTGGTACTTTGCCAGGATCTCAGGGTCAGGATCCAACAGTGTAGCAAGGATGTCCGAATAAAGCAAGATGTTCCTCTGCCCCGAGTAGCGAGGGAACTTATGGAGAGTGCCGTCCACAATCTCCATGGGGTCAGAAAGGAACACAGATGGTTCCATTTCCATTTCAGATATGTAAGAGATTACATATTGCCCTGTCTTAAGCAGCAGCAGTTTCACTTCCTGCATCAGATTCCTCCTCAGATGTAATGTTATGTTTATCGCAATAGTCCTTCATAATACTATCATGAGGATCATAAATTGTAACAACCCAATCTGCTGGAATTACAAATTGCCTTTGTTTAGAAAGTGGTGCCCAATGAGTATACTGAACTGAAAACTTTGTTCGTGGTTGCTCATCTTCTCCATCTTCAACTCTGCTAGTCAATTGCATGATGTATGGATTGGAAAGATAATAAGCAACAATACCTTTCTGTTCTTCGTCTAGAATTTCTTTTGCATCTGAAATTACATCTTCACCAGATTTCAGGAGAATAACTTTAACGGTCATAGCGATAGTTTACGATCTTCGATGTCTCTAATGTGTTTGGTAAGTTTGTCAAGGTATCCACGATTGCGTAACTCTTTGAACACTAGGTTCTCAAGTGCAAACTCTCCACCTTGTTGGATAGCAGATGCTCGCATGTCTCTGATCCTGTCTTTCAGTTTCTTGAGAACTGCTGGATCATCTGCTTGATTTTCGATCAGGTCGTCAATCTTTTCCATCATATCATGGACCTTCTTAAAAAGCAAGGGGTCTGTCAGGTTAACCTGTTGCTTCTGAGGTTCCTTGATCCACTTTCCATTAAGAAGAGAATACACTCCCTGACCTGCTGGAAGTGGATCATTAATATCCTGTGCATAAAGTTCTACAGGATGAGCATAGATTTTGATGTCATGCATCAATGCCCACAGTTGCTTCTTATCTCTCAGATAATCATCCAAGAGTTCAGGACAGTTAGCGATTTGAGTTTTATCTACAACCAAATGCAAATCCAAATCAGAGAATCTTGTGTAATTAAAGTTAGCGTTACCACCAACTAAAATAATATCTTTAATTGATCCCTGAGGAATCTTTGCAAATTCTGCCCACTTATATCCAATCTCAAGAAGTTTAGATGCAACTTCCTGTCTAAGTTCAAACCCTTCCCAAAATTTGATGTTGAGTTTGTCGTGATACATCAGGGTCAACCTGAGTTCTTGGAACGATTTCACGGACGCTAAATGAGATTTATTATTATTTAGCGTCCACGATTTCAACATTCGCTTCTGTAGCAACGTCTGCTCCAAATGCTGCTTTTGCTTCTTCGATTGGTTTGAGGGTTTGCCCATATGCTTCAAGTACAGACATAATAGGTTCAACAATTGATACAACCCAATCTGGGTTCACCGCAATATCTTCATCATGAGTAAGAGGTTGCCACCTTTCAAGAAGAATTCTACCAGTGTATTGTTGGTTTCTACCTTCCGTTCCCTCAACAATTTCCTTTTCAATATAAATTCGGTAGGCACGATTAAAAACAAATGCCTGTCTTACTCCAGTATCTTTATGTTGAACTTCAGAAACGTCTGCAACAACATCCTCTCCAGATTTTAATTTAACTACTCGGATTGCCATGGTAATACATTAAGAACTTACATTATAAAAGGGTCTCAACAATTTGTCAAGACCCTTTGGATTATTTATTTGATTTCGTAGACCTTTCGTTTCTGATGTTCAGGAACAATTTTTACTAAATCAATAATTAACATTCCATTCTCAAACTTAACTTCACCAACCTCAAGATCATCAGCTAAATTAAAACCTCTAGCAAAGGTGCGGGTTGCTACTCCACGATGCATATATTCCCCATCCGCTTTATCCTTTGCTGCCTTGGACGAGACGACTAAGACATTAGTTTCGGTACTAACTTCAATGTCTTCTTTAGACCATCCCGCAAGTGCTAGTTCAATCCTCCACTTAGTTTCTGTTTCCTTTACTAGATTGTAAGGGGGATATGAATTCTGTGGTGTTCCCATTCCATAGGAATGAAGTCGATAGAAAAGATCATCGTAACCTACACTGTATCTTTCAACAGCATCTACAATGGCACCCAAATCTTTGGTGCCGAACTTTCTAAGTCCAGTCATTATTGTAGCTCCTTTAAAAGCGAGTTTGTGTTTTGTGGTCCCCGAAGGCAACCATATTATATAGAGCACATTACAAAAATAGTGGCACAGTAAAAACCGTACCACTATGTAGGGTGTTCCGACTTTCGTAGAGACCGCACGAAAGGTCTCAGTACTATTTATGCTAAATATTATGCATGATAGCAACATAACCTGAATGAAAAAAGCATTGTTTGCTTTTGGAATGTTACTGATGGCGGCACCTGCACATGCCGATATTACACATAAAATTTCAACTTCAGTTCAATTAACAGTTGATGCTGCTGCTTCTCAAGCAACTCGAATCGGTAGCACTTACTCAGTAAGTGGTTCTAATGTCTCTGCTACTCTAGGTGGTCTTACAGCACCTTCAGGAACTGCTGCTGCCACAATGAATGCTGGCACATATACTCAAACAACTGCTGGCAGTGCTTTCAATTTTTCTGAAAGTTTTACAGCAGGAGATTCGATTCCATCAGGAACAACAGTCAGTAGTGGTGTCGTTCCATCCTTACCTGCATTTGGAAATGTCACAACAACTGCTGGTGGCGTTGCTGGTTCTCTCGCTGGTACTATCGATTCTGCTGGGGTTATGTCACTAACTGCTGGTGGTGCTGGTACTTCTGCAACTGGGCAGTTCGTATCTGAAATTACGATCAAATAAGTATGGTAAATAGTAATGAATTCAAAAATCTTAACGGGTGTCGCTGCTCTGATTGTATTGGCACCCGTGAGTGTGAATGCTGTTCCTGTTGTACCAAACTTCACTCAGGGCAGCATGACCAGTCACACAGAGACAACACAAAAAATAACTGAGACCATCAATTCGATGGACTATAACACGGGGTATCAATACACCGTAACTGGAAGTGGAATTACAGCATCAGGTTCATTACAACCAGGCACTGGTGCTAATACTGTAACTATAGAGGGAGTGACTTCAACATGGACTGGGGTAACAAACAGACCAAACTTTACACAGACAACACCAGGGGGAGCGTTTCAGTTCACAGAAACGTACAAAGGTCCTGGTTTAAGCAATCAAACAATCATTCAAAGAACAACAGAAGTAAAGTCAATCACAGATACTACAAGTATCTTTACACAATAATTACATTAGGAGCAATTTGTAATGGAAACGGAGTATGGGCAGAAACAGTCGGCGGTGTTAGTGCTACCGCTGCTCCTGTTGCTAATTCTTCTGGTTCAGTTACCAACCAAGCTATCCAAGTCCTCCAAGGTCCCTACATCACCAACACCTACGGCGGTGGAATCCAGTGCCAAGGTCCAACCTTAAACTTCACACCTTATGTAACTGGTAGCGTATCAAAGCAACTACCGTGGGAACCATATTATAATGAAAATGTATATGACATGAGAGATCTTGATGAAGATGGATCTCTAGATAATCCTGGTGGTATTCTATACACTGTACCTACAAGGACAGGGCAAAAGGATAACTACAATGTTGGTGTGGGATTCTCTGCTACCTGGTCTCGTCCTCTTGATAAGAAACTACAAGACCAATGTAAAGAAGCAGCTGATGCTAACATCGCTTTGATGAAGCAAACAACTGCTAATAAGAGATTAGATTTTGAGATTGCTCGATTAAAAAATTGCGGTGAGTTGATGAAGCAGGGTATCTACTTCCATCCCAAGTCACCTTATTATAAGGTTTGTGCTGATGTAGTTGTGACAAATCCTGGTGGAGTTATTCCTCCACACGTCCATACTATTCCTTCCCCCTCAGTTTCCGAATCGCGTGAGAACGAATCCGCTGCTCTGCTTGGCGCTCCGCTACAGAAAGGACTTCAACCTCCTTCCCTCTAAGTTTAGCAATCTTTTTCATAACTTTCTTGACCGTTGGTTTGATGACCTTGAGTAGGACATCTGCCAGCGGTTTTGCCATAAGTGCTGATGTGGTAGCAATAACAGCAATACCACCAGTCATGACTACAGAACCAGGAGAAGGAAGACCAGCAATAATCTGTTCTGGAATAGGAACTTTCTCTGTAATTTGAACACATTGATTACCAATCAGTTCATAGTCAATTACTTTCTTTCTGAACCCTTCGATGTATGTACCAACAGGTTCTTTTGCCTGCTGTGCTGCTGTAGGGCACTCAACGATCGCAGTAGCAGGGGGAGTTTTAGGTATCGGTAACTCATCAATGGGAGGAGTTTTAGGTTGTCTTGTATCTACCTTTGGAGCGGGAGTAGGTAGTTTCTGATTGGGTTCAAACTGAATAGGATCAAATGATGGCACCTGACCATCACAAAAAGTCACGTTACCCCTAGGGTCAACTTCCTTCAGATCTTTGGTCTCTCTTGTTTCCACACATCCAGGAATATCCACAATAGGGAATCCAAGATTAACTGTTACTGGAGGTGCAGGAAAAACAGTAAATGGATCATTAAATGTCCAATCTGGAATATCAATTTTTCTTATTTGAATTCCTTTAGTTTCTATATTACGGATTTCCATCAGTAAACAATCCTACAATTCCACTCCACAAGTGAAAGAAAAATACATAGAGAAAAAACTTTCCCTCAGCATCTCTTTCTTTTTTTCTTTTATAAGATTGTGCCACAATTACCTCTGAATTAATTTAACAATCATTAAATACTTTACCAACTTCTGATCCAACGCTAGATCCAATACGTTGTCCTAGAAGAAGTGCCCAACCCCCTGCTAACCAACCGACGTAGGGGATGCTAGCAAGGGCAGGAACAGCAACGCCAGCAGCAAGGGCACTACCTGCCATGGCACCCTGAGATTGTGCTCCAGCGTCCGCCCTGATACACTCTTCGCTTTTGGCAAGGTTCTTTCCCTCGCCCAAGTCACCTCCTTGAAGATTTCTATATCCTTCTTGAGTGTATTGATCTTTGCGATACTCGTTTCTCTTTTCAGAACCACCACCAAACCATCCTTTTTTATTCTTGTCAACATTTAATGATCTTTCTGATTCAAGAACTTTAGGATCGTTGGCACGAAACTCAATTTCATATCCATCCTTGCCAGCTTTGATCTTATAGGATGAATATGGACCGTGGGGAATATTAAACGTAGGTGGTTCTACTACATTTCTTTTCTCGCTATTTAAAAGATACCCTAGAAGACCAATATGCGAAACGCCAACAAGACCAATTAATGCCAATCCAATGGTCTTTATTGGCATTCTTTTCTTCGTTGGCGTTTCCGTTGGCATTTCGGTCTTCTTAGTTGTCATTTTCCGAATGGAATAGCAGGACCTGTTGTTGTAGGCATAGCAGGACCAGTTACTTCAGGCATCTTTGGCATAGCACCATTAATCATACCAGGAAGTGCTTCAGTTACTGCCTCGGTAACTGCTTTGGTTACTTTTACTCTAGCATCTTCTACTAGGGTATCTTTGTTCAGATACAGATAAGCACCCCCACCAAGTACTGATAAAGATACCAGACCAGATAGGAGTGCGATTAGGTTAATCAGTTTTTGCATTTAAACCTCTGGAGTTAATCTTCTATTCTCTCGCTTAATCTCTTCTTCCAATTCAACGAATGTAGAATAATATTCACAAGGATACTCCATAGTAATAGCATTATCATACAACATCATATCGGTACGGCAATAACCGCCACCGAGTTCCATGTGACCAATGATAAAAAATGTAAGTAACATCATGGTGCTTAATTAGGTTTTGATTCTTTCTTCTCTTCTTTTTTTTCTTCTTCTTTTTTCTTTGCAGTTTGCACTCCAAAGGTAGCAAGAGTTCCAGTAAATACGGAAGCGATAAAAGTTGGATCGATATTCTTTTGAGGAATCCCAGGAATTGTAACGTAATTCAAGGTCAGGATAGCACCAGACCAAACAAGGATTATAACTCTCACAAGTGTAGCAACACCTTCATCATGCCATTCATATCTATCAGTTTTTTTAGGATCCTCTTTTTTTGTCAGATTAGAATCAGACATAAAAAAAGGGGCNTATGCCCCTCTATTTATATTATGCTACTGCTGGAGTAGTTTTCTTTTTACCAATATTATATTTAGATTCAAGTTCCCATTCACCTTTTTCTTTGTAGGCAAGGACTTTGATTTGATTGAGTGGTGCAATGTCAGCAATTGCTGACTCATTTACAATCTCAATCAGTCCCCAATCAGAAAGAAGTTGGGTNATACGGTTGCGACGTTGTACATCATTCTGAGTCAGGTTTGCTGTTTTACCATCAAGAGCAAACAGTTCCTTAAAGTGAACGATGTAATACTTACCCTGCTTATGCAGAATGTGACAGGATTGATAGAGTTTCTTTTCCTTACGTGATGCAACTCCAATCCTTGAAAGAGTTTCTCTTACTTTAAGAAAGTCATCTGGTTGAGAAAGTTTAACCTCAACCATGCTTTCACGAGACCATTGTACCTCAGCAACTTGCGCCATTATGCTTTTCCTCCACGATTTAATTTCGACTTAATAAATTCAAGTTGTTCTTTATTTAGTAACTTCAGAACTGCTTGTGCTTTTTCGGTACTATAATTATAATACTCTTTGACACACTCAAGATCATCTAGTTTTACTTTCTTTTCCCAGGGCGAGAAACGCTTTCTCTTCCTGATCGTATTTATATAGAAATCGTATTGGAGTTTACCAGGCAATTGATGAAACATATTCATCTCATTTGCCATCATAATTGTGTCATAATGCGAAGACATGCATTTGGTAATGACCCAAGAAGGATATTCTTTTTCCCATCCTGGATCATCGCCATCCATAAGGTTATTCTTGGTCTCGTTGATCGTCTTCAAATAGTCCGCCAAGGGATGGTTGTACTGTTTCATAATTAAGTAAAAGAAGTTCCTTTCGTTCTTTCTGATCACGAGTGTACGTACCAGTTGACCTCATCGTGTAAGTCAAATCCCAATCCTGCTGATACCAACCAGGAAATCTTTCCTTAATAAAGATATCAGAATTGTAAGTGATCATGCACTTCTGTTGAGAGTTGCAACAGTTAGCAGCAAACATCTCATGATCAAATCCCTTATGCATATCTCCCTTCTTTCCATAAAGAGATGTCTTAATGTCATACGGAGGATCCAGAAAAACAAAACTATTTGAACCATGCAAAAGTTCAGAATAATCTTTATTAGTAATCCTCCAGTATTGAATCAATTCAGAAACAAATGGAAGACGATCAATTCCCCTAAAGGTAAAGTTTTGACGAGATGCTTGTTCACTAAAAGCAGAGTTCTCAGAGAGTCCACTAAAAGAACATTTGTTAATCAAATAGAAATTAAATGCCAATGAATATTCATTGACATTCTCTGAATTTAATGCCAACTTAGCATTATCAAATGCTTCACGATGAGCGTGAGCACTCTCACCCAATTCGGTCTTCAATGCTCGAAG
>BB_Man_B_Liq_inBBDRAFT_1000030_pt1 | contig 21190 bp, 5 predicted proteins | sample BBManParaguerPR_4_FD_10244 | JGI IMG/M metagenome (IMG submission 10244) | reverse complement strand
TATTAGAGGTGGTAATTATACATGGATTACCAAGTCTATGGAGAAGTTCAGTCGGAAGAACTATTACACTCTATCTCTATGTGAGAATATTGGGAGTAAATATAAGAGTGACTTAGTTTCACTATATTATAATGATGAAGTGGAAGACCTCCATTTCTGGTGGGAAAGACCAAACAATCATTGGAGCTACAATGGGTAATTCAAGAGTAGATAAAAGTCAAGAATTTATTGACAATGGTATGACGCTTATCACCGAAACCGACAGCGAGCGCCACTTAAAAAAGTCGCGTAAGATGAAGGATGTCAAGGAAGGTGAGATTTTTGATAATCAGGAAGAATGGGCGGATGGATTTTGTGGGAAGTGATAAATAGTAACAGCCTATAAGTATACATAGATGCCATCCTTTCAAACCTTTAAGGATTTGAATATTACTTTTAAGAAACATCCCATCAGTAATGATTTGATTGTTTCTAAGGATACGGCTGCAATTAAGCAATCGATTTCAAATCTTTTACTAACAAAGACAGGTGAAAGGTTTTTTCAACCAAATCTTGGTTCAAAAATTCCAGGTATTTTATTTGAACCATTGGATTTTGCTACGGCGAGTTTGATAGAAGATGAGATCAGGCGTGTTATTGGTGTATATGAACCGAGAGTATCGGTAGAGAATATATCAGTCACGCCTGATTTTATTAATAATGGTTATGATGCATCATTCGATGCTAAAATTTTAGGTCGTGATGATCTTATACCATTAGAAATATTTCTAGAGAGAACCCGATAATGCCATACGCACAATTATCAAATTTAGATTACAACCAGATCCGAACTGCATTAAAGGAATATATTCAAAGTACATCAGATTTTACTGATTATGACTTTGAAGGATCTGCGTTGAGTAACCTTGTTGACGTATTGGCATATAACACGTATTACACGGCGTTTAACACCAATATGGTAGTCAATGAACTATTCATTGATTCTGCCACCTTGAGGGACAATGTAGTCGCTCTAGCAAAGCAATTAGGATACAATCCTAAGTCAGTTGTTGCACCAACTGCAGTATTAACATTTAATGTTGATTTTACAGAATCGACACCAGCAAATAACCAAATTATTTTACAGAAAGGAACTGGTTTTGTTTCTAGGAACGATAACAACTTATATCAATATGTTGTTGTTGAAGATATCAAGAGACCTATTGTTTCAAACCAGGCAATTTTCGATAATATCGAAGTAAAAGAAGGATCTTTAGTTACTGACACATACGTTGTTGATAATACACAATCAAATCAAAGATTTGTTATCGATAATAGTAATGTAGATGTATCAACAATTATTGTTCGTGTTTTTCTAAACGAGGAATCAACAGTATCTGAAGAATATAAGTTATCGAGAAATATTCTAGGTGTTGATTCACAATCAAAGATTTTCTTCATCAATGAGATTGAAGATGAGAAGTATGAAATATTCTTTGGTGACGGTGTACTAGGTAGAAAACTTGATAATGGTCAAAAGATTGAAATTTCATATTTAAGCACTAATGGTGCTGAAACCAACGGAGCAAAGAACTTTACGTTCAGTGGTGTATTGAAAGATACAGATGGGAATACAAATTATCCTTTTACTACATCACTCAACACTTCATCAATTGTCAAGTCCTCTGGTGGCGCTGATATTGAAAATATCAAGTCAATTAAATACAACGCCCCCAAATATTTTGGCACACAAGATCGTGCAGTAACAGCAGATGATTATGCTGCAATTGTAAGAAACATTTATCCAGCAATATCTGATATTATTTCATTTGGTGGTGAAGAGCAGGATCCACCAGCATATGGTCAGGTATTTTTAGTACTTAAACCCAATAGTGGTTCATTTCTTTCAAGTTTTACAAAACAGAAGATTAAACGAGAATTGAAAGATTATATGGTTGCTTCTGTTACTCCAGAAATTTTAGATCCATCTATTCTGTTTGTAGAACTTGACAGTAAAATTTATTATGATACTAGAAAAACTAATTTAACACCAGAAGAAATTAGAGCAAAGGTACTTTCTTCTATTGAAGGATATATTGCTTTATCTGATACAGAAAAATTTAATGGTAAATTCCGATACAGTAAATTTGTTGGTGTCATTGATGAATCAGATATTTCCATCAATTCTAACTTGACTTCTGTAACAATGAGGAAAGATTTTTATCCTCAGTTAAATTCCACTTTTTACTATGAAATTTGTTATCAAAATACTTTCCTTGATGACGATGATCCTGTATTGAGTTCAACAGGTTTTGTAGTTTCTGAGTATCCAAATTTCACGGTTTATCTAGAAGATAGGGATGGGAAAATTGTCCTATATAGAATAGATAAATCCAGTGGTGATAAGATTATTCTTAATTTTTCACAAGGTGATATTAACTATGAAAAAGGTGAAGTCATCTTGTATGATTTAACTATCATCAAAGGAAGCTTCAATGATAATAGGATTGAACTTAGGGTTCTTCCTAAGTCAAATGATATTGTTGCAAAACGCGAAGTCTACCTAGATGTAGATGTAGCAAAAAGTAAATTCCAAGTTTATCAAGAGTAAGATTAGATGGTCGTAAAGAATAGGAGCATCTCTCATTTAATTGAGGATCAATTACCCGAATTTATTGTTACCGATTATCCACAATTTGCTCGTTTCTTGGAAAAGTATTATGAGCAGGTAGAATCTCGTGGTCAACCATTTGATATACTCAATAATCTAGAAGCATATAGAGATATTGACTATTATGAAGAATCTCTGTTAAAAGAGAGGTCTCCTCTAGTAGGTATTATTAATAACACAGATTCCACAATTGAAGTTGAAGATGCGTCTTCATTTCCAGAAAGGAATGGATATCTTAAGATTGACGATGAAATTTGTTTCTATAAGAAAAAGCAAGGAAATTTATTTTTAGAAGTTTCCAGAGGAGTTAGTGGTAATACTAAACTTGGAGATTTGTATGAATCAAGTGAGTTCGTAACTACACAAGCAGAATCTCATTCTGGTACTGATGTCTATAATATCAGTAACTTATTTTTGTATGCATTAATTAAAAAGTTTGAATATGAAAATCTAAATTCTTTCCCAGAAAAATATCTAAAGAAAGAAATTGATAAGAGAACATTAATTAAAAATATTTCAAATTTTTATAAAGTAAAGGGAACTGAAAGTTCCATCAAGTTTATTTTCAACACCATTATTGCAAGGGATACTAAGAACGTTCCTTCAACATATAACCCTAAAGACTTCACAATTAAGTCTTCAACATCCGATTGGTTAACTACGTATTCTCTTAAAGTTGTAATTGCATCGGGTGATGCAGGAGACCTGATTGGAAATAGAATTACACAAAATAATGCAGAACTTGGATTTGCATCTGCGGTCGTAGATAACGTCCAACCAATTGGTGGTGCCGATGGACAACAAGTTTATCAAATCATCCTAAACCCAGAAACAGTTAATGGAAATTTCAGGGTTGCAGCAAAAACTGAACTAGAAGAAGCAATTCCAGCAACAACTGCTATTGGTGACACTGTTACAGTTCAATCAACAACTGGATGGGGTAGGTTTGGTTCTTTTCTTGTTAACAACGAAACTTTTAAATATAATGATAAAAATGTAAAGCAGTTTACGCTTTTAAGTAGATCTGGTTCTTCTGCTCATGCTGTTGGTACAAAAGTATATGATTATTCACCAGCAGTTTATAAAGATGTTGAATTAATTGTTTTTGGCGTTCTTTATGATTTGAAAACAAAGTCTACTGCACCATACTCTTCGCCAAATGATACTATTGAAGTAACACCTCCAGGTTTTCGTACCAGAGATAGAGTAATCTATGATTCTAATACAGGTTCTATTAGATGGAAAGTTAATTCTTTAAATACATCTCCAAGAGCACTAACAAACCAAGAAATTCAACCACAACTACAAAAGTATATTGGTAATGTATTAGCAATATATGAAGATAGTCAGTTTTATTATATTTGCTCTTCTGGATATCCATTATATGATATTCTAAGTGCTAGTGATACTGGATCTCTTTCTGACAGTAAAAATTTAAAAGTTATAAGAAAAACTCCTTTACAAACCACTGAAATTTACGAAACGACAAATACGTCGGTTGGTGTGTTTGTAGATGGAACAATTGCATACAGCTATAGAGACGAAGATTTTGTAAAATTTGGTCAAATTGAAAAAGCAATTGTTACGCAGAAGGGGTCTGGATACAAGAAAGCACCATATGTTCTCATTAATAACCAGAAAGGTAAAGCGCGAGCATTCCTTAGTGGAGAAACATTAGACAGAATTGAGATTAGTGATACAACCACATATTCTTCTGACCCAGAAGTAACAATTGTTTCTGGAAGAAATGCAGAGGTTCGTGCCATTGTAACTAATGGCGCTGTAACAAAGCTAGTTATTGATAATCCAGGTGAATATTATTCTTCTCCTCCTATCATTAGAATTACAGATAGAAGTGGTAGAGGAAAATTTGCTTCTTTTAATGCTATAATTTCTGAAGACGGTCAAATTGTTGATTTCGAAAGAATTGAGACTGGAAGACTATACACTCAAAAAAATATTTTTGTTGAAGTCATTCCAGAGGGAAAATTTGCAGAAGCAAGAGTTGAAATTAGAAGATGGGTAAAAAATAGATATCAAAATAGCAATGGTTTAATTGATTCTGCTAATGGTAGATTATTTGATAATCCATTGACATTTGATCAAAAGCAATATGGAATTATCGCTAATCCCGTTAAGTTGAGACAGTCTTTGTCTGATAATGGTAGTGGTCATTCACCAATATTGGGATATGCATATGATGGCAATCCAATTTATGGTCCCTTTGGTTATTCTGATCCAGGAGATCCAGAATCTTCTGTAGTTAGAATGTCTACAGGGTATCATTTAAATGCTGGTCGATCTGGTGGTCCTGCAATTGCAGAATATCCAATGGGATCTTTCATTGATGATTATACATGGACAATAAATGAAGATACTGGCAAAACTAGACTAGATGAGAACAATGGAAGATATTGTGTAACACCAGAATATCCTGAAGGAACTTATGCATACTTTATTACTATTGATGTAGGTGGTACGCCAGCGTTCCCATACATTTTAGGTCAGAAATATTATTCTTTGCCAATTCAGTCCAATTATGATAATTCGTTAATTCAAGATGACCTTCCATCTGATGCTAGACGTTTAATTACTACTTCAAATATTGACGCTAACGGTTTTAATACTGCGGCACAAATCAGAGCAACAAAAAAAGGTTCTGTTTCTGGTGGTATTGTAAGTACTGATGTAGAAACTTTTTCTATCGGATCTCAAGTAGTTATTGATGATTCTGAGACTACTGGATTTGGAGCATATGCAACAGTTTCTGAAGTAAAAGGTAAAACTATTGATAATATCGAATCTGTACAAACTAAAGCAGTAAAGATAACCACATCTCAACTAGTGTATTTCTTTGATGGTGATACTATTGTTCAAGAAAACACTGGAGCAACAGGAACAGTTGTTGGTAATTCTTTTAACACTTTTGAGTTCTTGCTAAGGAATGTCACTGGACAATTCGATTCTACTAATAAGATTAGTTCCAACAATACTGTTGTAAATGTAATTGTTGACCAAGAATCTGAATATACAAAAGGTTCTACAGTATCTCTTTTTGATGGTATCGATAGTGTCATTGCAAATTCAGAAGTTCTAGAATCAATAAAAGATCAAAACTCTGTAAGATTGAAAGTTACTGATGGTGCTTTTATTAGTGATCCAAATTACAGTTTGTTTAGTAGCACTTTATCTGACACTAGTGGATCTAAAGTACTTTCTGTTATTTCACTAAGTAATGGAATTGATGTCTTCACTATTAATGATAATGTTGTCGCTGTTACAACAGAAGAAGATCATAATCTATCTGTAAATGATTCTGTCAATATCTCTGTAGTACCAGATGATTTAACCACAGAAACGACTTATTATATCAGAAAAAGAAAATACCAGCAAGTCAAATTAAAAACTCCAATATTTTCTTCTGTAATTAATGACACTGGAATTGGTAGAATTGATACTTTAATATCTGGAACTGATTATGCTTCTTCTACTTTTGGTGGAGCTACATTCAGTAATGTTGATGTTGTATTTACAAATCCAGATTTTGCTAGAAATGCAATCGGACAAACTGTTGGTTCTGCAGAAAATTCTGGAGCAACAATCGGTAACGAAGGTGGAAGAGATAATGCAAAAGCAACAATTACTGTAGGATACACAAAAACTGTAACTAATTTTATTATTTCTACAAATATAATTGTATTAAGTGATATTGAGAATGTTTTTCCTGGTCAACAAGTCAAAGGTAATAATATAGCAGATGAAACTAGGGTTTTATCAGTAAATCCAAACGGATCAGTATTATTAACTAATCCAAATACTAATACAATACTACTTGGGAATATTGATTTTGCAGTATTTAATGCTGGAGTTATTTCTTCTGTTGAAATAACTTCAAAAGGATCATCATATAGAAAAGGTGATTTAATTAGTTTTTCTAATAGTGACTTAGATAAAGCAGATATTGAAATTACTAGAGATTTTATTGGTATAGTTGATCATGTAGGATTTTCCCAATCAGATGAAAGATTGTTGTTGAATGATATTAGATCTCTATCTAATGACGATTTACTGAAAATTGGGTCTGAAATTGTAAAAGTAGTTTCAACAGATATATCAACTAATTCGGTAATTGTTACCAGAGGAGAGAATAATACACCAATAGAAGATCATTTTGATAAGTCTTCAGTTGATTTAGTATATCCTCAATATCGTTTTAATACTAACCAACAAATTGTAGGGACTAGTGCTAGAGATCCTTTTGTGTATGATTATGATTCTGAAAATCAACTACTAACAGTATATTTTAACTATGCTCAATCAAATACCAATAACATTGAATTAAGCACAGTATTTTTGGATAATAGTGTTCCAGCAAAAAGTGTTATTGTTTCTTCAGTTGTATATACTGCAAATAAATTTGAATATTCTAGTGATAATATAGATTTTAAAATTTTAAGAAATTTAGAATTCCAAAAGTATTATCAATACAAGTTTATTACTGAGCACCCATCTATGCAAAATACTTACTTGGAATTTTCTCCAAGTATTAATAAGAATATTATTGCACTTGATAGTTTCCGAAATGACATTCCTTCTGGAAGTGCTGGTTCATTTATAAAAATCAAACCAGGAGCAAATTTTGGATACTACTATAATAATACTTCAATATACAGCAGTGATACCATTGTAAATGATACAATCATTGATGTTGAAGAAGATTACCAAGTAGCATTTAATAGATTTTATTTCTTTGATAAAAATGATGATGTCGATACTTCTGATGGTTTCTTAAGTATAGTTGATGATCCACTGGAAGGAAGAAAAACTGTTATTTTTAAAACTAATGATGTCTTTGTATATACTTTTGATAAAACTCCACAGTTTGATGGTTCTGGATTGATGACATACACAACTAATGGCAGATCTGCTGTTGGTGCTGCTACATCTATTTTAATTGAAAATGCAGGAAATAATTATAATGTAATACCTTCTGTTCTTGGAATTGTACCATCAGAAGAAAATAAAGCTTCCATTGAAGTTACATACGATTCTCTCAATAATAACATTGCAAATGTTTCTGTAGTTACAAATGGATCGGGTTATTCCAAACCAAAAGCAATTGTAAAAGGTAATGGTATTGATGCTGCAATTGAGTTGGTAGTTAGAGATGGAAAAGTATTTGGTGCAATAGTTAAAAATTCTGGATATGGTTATACAGAAGAACCTGAAATTGAAGTTATTGAAACAGACGTAAATTGTTTTCTATCATCTACAGATATTGGTATTCCAGAATCGGTAGAAGTTACAAATAGTGGATTTTTATTTAACACTGATAAATCACACTACAGAAAGTATTTTTCTAACACCCAATTAATTTTAAATGATATTACTGGCAACTTTTTATATGGAGAAAAAGTTGTACTTGAACACAATGGTGTTGAATTAGCATCTGGTGTTGTAACAAAGAACGGATGGAGAAAAGGAACAAATATTCTAAAGTTACAGTCGGTAACTGGCAGTTTTATCAAAGGTTTAACAGTAAAGGGTAAAGCAAAGGGAAGTAGTGCAAAAATTATTGATATTTTCAGATCAGAATTTTCTCCTAATGTAAAATCTTTCTATGATAATATTGGTTACTATACTTCAGAAAGAGGTAAAATTGGACAATACACACAGAGATTAACTGATTCTTATTTTTATCAAGATTATTCATATGTAATTAAATCTCAAACACCAATAGATCTTTGGAGGGATTTAATCTTACAAACCACTCACCCTGCGGGATTTAAAGTGTTTGGTGAGGTTATAGTTGATACAAAGCAAACTAGTTCTATTGCGAAAGCTGCTTCTTATGGATTTACAAGAATTGATTTAGAAGCTCCAAAACTATCAAATCATTCAGTTACTAGAAAGATAACTCAATCTTTTGCAACTACTAAGGATTCCAATGAACAATATGGCAGAGGAACTGTTTATGTTAATTCACAAAATAATGCAGAGACATATGCCACAGAAGTAACAATTCAAGATCCTTTTGATGGCGTTCAAGATTCTTCAACGGGAAAAGTTATTGGAACGACTACATTTGCGCTTACAGATAAGTCCACTGGTCTTCCAATAGTTCCATATAGTGAAGAACAACTTTTTGTTACTATTGACGGTGTTGTTCAAGAACCAGGAGTTGCATTTACTGTATCTGGGTCTAATATTATATTTTCAGAACCTCCTTTAGGTGAAAGAACTGTAGAATCTCAATTAACACCTGCACAAGTTTTCTACGGCAGATCATTTAGATTTAAAGAAAGTTCTTTAAATGATGAATATATTAGAAAAATTAGAAACTTCTTCCAGAGAAGTGGAAGATGGTTAGACTCTGCTAATCAAATCAAATTTAATAAAGATTTTATTGTAGAAGAATCTATTGGATATGCTATTGAGACATATCCTAATGTACCATGGAATTTATATCAAGAAAAATGTTCTAGAGACATTAGACTTGTTCTAGATGCTATTGAACATGATATTAGATTTGGAGGAAATGGGAAGGTTTATGATGCTGGAAATTCATATTTCACAAATGTAGGTGCTTTAGATCATATTGATAATGAACTTACTGAAAGTCTTGATACATTCAATTATGCTGCGAAGTTATGTTCTGCTGCTCTTAGAAATTGGGATTATACAGTAACTAATGCAGTTATCACTCCATCAGAAGATGTAATTACAGTTCCAGATACATTTGGAATTGTTGTTGGAATGAATGTAAGTAGTGGATCACAATTCCCAACAGATACAAAAGTAACTGAAGTTATTAATGGTACTCAAATTAGAGTTTCCAGTAATGCAAGAGTAGCAGCATCAAATACATTGGTGACAACATCTGGAACTGAAACAATCATTTCAGTTGATACTACTGTTGCTGGTGTTATCAATGAAGGCGATATTGAAGTTGGAACTGTTACTGTTGCTAATGGCGGAACTACAACTTTAACTTCTACTTATAGTGTTACAAATATTCCACAAGTAACTTTCTCTTTAAGTAAGATTAATAATGGTACATTCTATGATGCTTCCAATTTAATTGAAGCAAATAAAACTTACATTCAAGAAGAAACTCTTGGATGGGTTAAAGCAATGTATCCAACTTTAAATATCCCAGATGAAACTAAGTGTAAGAGAGACACTGGTTTCTTGGTTGACGCTGTTGTTCACAATTTGCGTTATGGTGGAACTACAAAGATTGTTAAGTTTGCTAGGTCGTATTATGTTGGCAATACACTAAAGCATATTAATAATGAATTAACAGAATCAGTCAATGCATTTAAACATGCAGTATCTTTGATGGTTCTCGCAATGCGAGGAACACTTCCAAATGGCATCTACACAAGCGAATCTCCCTTCTATGATACAAATATTTTAGATGATCCAAATGAGTACTTCCCTGCTTGTGCTGAGGTAGAATCTACATTAAATTCTTATGCTGGTATTATCGATACATTACTATTAGATGGAATTGGTCTCATTCAACCAGAACCAGAAAATAACCAAAGATCTGGTAATTGGACATCATTGAGAACATATTCAAATTATAATTTGATTCCAGATCCCTTGCTCTTAGCACAGGAATGTAATGATGTTGTTGAGTCAATTAAATCTCTAAATGGAGTATTGGATAGTGTTTTAAGTAATGGACCAGATTCTGTTGAAAGAACAAATCCAGATTATATTGATGGAGAAAACACTTTATTTGATCTATATTATGAAGATGGTGGAATTGTAAAAACTGCACCAACAGAAAATTTATTGGTATTCATTAATGGTATCGTACAATTGTATGATAGTTATGACATTATAAGATCCGAAGATCCTAATGTTAGTGATAAGATATCATTTACTGAAGCACCAAGATGGGAGCAAGAAGAAAATGTATTGACTGTACAGGAACCTTTAGCAGTAGACAAAACTTTTGCTATTCGTGTTGGTAGTTATGAAAAAGCAGTAATTGATAATGAACTGGTAAAAATTAGAAAAACAGGACCATTCCCATTATACGATTCAAATAGTCCAGCAGAAGTTAAGTATATTGATGATGACAGATATGCATACGTTTTTGTTGATGGTGTTTTACAGCAGCGTGGAGTTTCTTATGATATTGCAGGATCTAGCATAACATTTAAGAAACCATTGGTTGCTAGTGTGTTAGAAGATGGAACTGAAGTTGTTCAAAGAGTTGATGTTCTTATTTTCTATGGTAGAGACTTAGGCAAAAAACTTACATTCTTTGATTATGAACCAGATGCGTATAAAAATGATCTAATTGTAACTATTGAAGATCTATCGGGCACTGGTGCAAATATTGGAGATATATTTGATTATTATTTTGAATACTACAGTTCCAGTACGTTTGTTCCTAGTAATGTAAAAGTCTATGAATTAATTGGTGGATCTCAAACTAATGTTCAGAACATAGGAAATCTGAAAAAATTCTCATTAGATCCAAATGGTGGAGATAAGATTATACTTTCATTATCAAACGAGTGGAACTTATTTGATCTTCGACAGGATTCAATTATTATTTTCTCTACAACATCTACTATAGCTGATGCAATATTTGAATATAATAATCCTTTAGTGAGAAGAAATAGATTTAAATCTATACAATTATCTCCAGGTCAATTAGAGATAACTTATCAATATGCTACAGATTCCGATGGATTGCGATATCTAAGAAGAGATGCTGTTCCAAGATTTTATCAAATTCTTGAAGAAGCAAGATCTGCTTGGGATTTAAGACCTTCTCCAATTACCAATCTAAGAGTGGGCGATGAGGTTAGAATTGATGGGGAAGATCAATTAAGAAGAATTATTGATATTCCAGATATTGTAAAACCAAAAGAATACAGAAAAGGAAAATCAATTCTAAATGAATTTTATGGTGAAATTGTTGCCACTAACTATAATGGATTTTCTGAAGGCAGAGGATTATCTGCTTTAGCAGAGATTGATGAAAATGGTAGTATATCGAAAATTATTTGGAATAAAAGAGATATACAATTATTCGTTGATGAAAATTATAAAGACAAGCAAACTGCTAGGGGATATTATCTTGCTCCATGTTTAGAGTTTGTACCAAGAGATGAAAATGGTGGTGGTGCTAAAGCAGAGGTATTGGTCGTAGATGGTGCTGTAATTGATGTAATTATTACTGATCCTGGTTCTGGATATACTCAACCACCCAGAATTCTAACAACTCGTAGATATGTTAGATACAAACAGACAAGAACATTTACATCCATTGATTATAAGTTTTTATATCAAGAAGATCTTCGTGTTTCTGTTCCTATTTCGGAAATTACAGTAATTCCTGGTGGTGTAGTACCAATTGTTTACTCTTATTATGAAGTTCTAAAAGCTCCTGTTTCTACAGAAAGAGAGATAACCCAACAGATTAATCCATATTTGGATTATGAATTTGTAACAATTGATGTAGATATTAATGCGGGTGTCTTCTTATTCAGTGATATAGATTCTCAACATGATACATTCTCTTGGGTTAGTACTCAAGTTGATCTAGAGCATGAAGTTGCTGTAAGTTCTGATGATCCATATAGAGTACTCAGACGAGAAATTGATGTATATATTGATTATAGTGATGAGATTTCTTTCTCTAAAGTTATTACATCTGCTTGGACAACGGATGAAACTAAGGAGATGCCAGATGTTGCATGGACTTGGATAAGAACACAATTACCAGAAGAAGTAGTAAATGTTTCTATTGATGAGCAAGAAGTATATCGTGTACAAACTGGCACGAAAAATATACTAATTGAATATGATATTGATATTGTAAGATTTATTACATCTGCTTGGACATCTTCTGAAACTCAGCAGATGCCAGATGCTCCAGTTGATACGTGGACTTCAATTCTACAGAATGTTAATAAATTTGGTGACGTTTCTTCTTCAGAAACTGCAGTGAGAATGATGAGAAGGGAAGTTAATCCCTATGTTGAATATGATATTGATATTCTTAAGGTAGTAACATCTTCTTGGACTACGGCATCTGATATTGATTCAGATCACAATACATCTAGGTGGTCTATAACACATGTTCACCCAGAGATATCATCTGTTTCTATTGATGATAATGCTGCATCTAGAAATTTAAAAGGCACTAAGAATATCCTAATCGATTATGATATTGATGTAGTCAAAGTAGTAACATCTTCTTGGACTACAGCATCTGACATTGAATCAGATCACAACACTTATAGTATCGCAAATAGTTTTGTTGAATTAGACAAACTAGATGTTTCCACAGAATCTGACGATGTTTCTAGAATAGTAACTGGTGTTATAACACTAGAAACTTCTCCAATAAGAGCAAGAAGAAAAAATAATATAACGCTCGCCTCAACTGTTGATGTAGCAACTGTTTTAAGTGCTCCAATGCCAGCAGATGCTGACTACATGTATGCATTGAATACTGATAACTTCCCAGATCAAGGTCTAGTTCTGATTGGAAAAGAAGTAGTCTTCTATGGAACTAGAGATACTGGAAGATTCTTGGATGTTGTAAGAGGAGTTAATGGATCTGAAGTAGTTGCTCACGATCCTGGCGATTATCTCAGATTAATTCCAGAAATGGTTAGCGTTGCACCTGGATCTGGAATTTCTGAAATTATAACCAATATTACTATTTCCAACTCAATTGAGCAATTATATCCTGGTGTTAATCGAGTAATTTCAACAAGAGCGTCTCAAGTGTTGTCATCTTCTGTAGTATCCACAGAAGGAGAAGTACTTCAAACTTCTATTCATGGTATGGTGGATTATAATAGACAATCTGATTTGCAGGGTGATAATTTTGCTCAAGGAATATTAGGATCTTCTATTACAGTATTGAAAAATTTCCGTAATGCTATATCACTTCGAACTTTTGGAGAAATACATGTTCATAGCGAATACACTAGTATCGATAATTTTACTTGGTATTATCCAACTTTAACTATTGCAGACTATGACTATGACGCACCAAGTACTTTAGCAGATATTTCAGGAACATATTACAATTACGGCATACCTTCTATAAATAATCCTGTCACTGTTAGTGCAGACACTGGCATCATAGGATCTACATTAAATGTAGAGAATACCAATTTCTTCCCAAATTCTGGATACTTATTTACTTCCGAGGGAACCACAATTGAGTATACTGGAAAAACTTCTACATCATTTACTGGATGCACAATTTATGGTGGTGTTAACACCATAACTAACACTACATTGATTGCTCCATTCAATCCTCATTATGTGTAAGTTGTATAAATATAAATAACTTACGAAAACTCGTCCACAATATATTCAAGGGATAAAAAAGATGCCTGCAATTATTTCAGATAAATTTAGAATTTTTAATGCGAAACAATTTGTTGAGTCTTTAACTGAGGGAACCAACGAAGGATCTGGTGGTGACCCCGAACTCGGCAACGAAAGGACGAGACTATATTTTTTCGTTGGTCGTCCACAAAGATGGGATGCATACCTAGAAATCTATAGTCAGAATGCAACAGCATTCAATGTTGGCGACGAAGTATACGTAGGTGCCAATTTTGGAGCAGCAACATATAAAGCAGTAGTCAGACAAGTTTTCACATCTTCCCTTCTCGTTTATAATGTAAATGGTTCAACTGGGGTAGCATCTGTCCCAGCAGCAGGATCTGTTCTCAAGGGTTATGCTGGTGGATCTGATACTGGCGCTCAGGCATACACAGCAACATATCGTTATGCTACTGACGAAGCAGCACCACTTCCAGTAGACAACCAAGAAGAAGAATATGCAGTATTTGATGATATTATTGCTGCAAAGAGAATTACAGATCAATATGTAAGAACTGTTATCAGAAGATATAACTGGCAGACAAATACCACATATGATATGTGGAGACCAGATTATTTCTCAACTCAGACTGGAAGAATTGGTACTCAGTCTGCAACTGGTGCTTCCAATATTGGTGAAGCAAAGTATTATGTAATGAACCAACAGTATCAAGTTTGGACATGTGTTTTCAATGGTACTGATTTTGCGAATCCTTCAGGACAACCATCAACAGAAGAACCTTCACTAACTCCTTCTGCTGGAACATATGATTCTAACACTGGTATTTACGAAGAATCTGGTGGAACATACAAGTGGAAGTACATGTACACTATGTCAACTGATGATGTTCTAAGATTCCTTTCTACAGACTTCCTTCCAATCGTTCTTCCTAACGATCCATCTAGAGCTGGTGTTATCGCAAACCAAGTTGTAGTTGGTGCTATTGACGCATATATTGTTACTGATACTGGTGCAAACATTACCGCATCAAATGGAACATACTATGCACCTGTTCTAGGAGACGGAACTACTCAAGCAGTCGCAGAAATTGTAATTAATGGTGGTTCTATCACGAGTGCAAGAGTAGCTGAGAGAGGCGAAGGTTATACATATGGTTCTGTAGCAATTAAGACTGGTACTGGAACTGGTGCAACTGCATACGGTCTTTTCGAAGATGCTGCATTAACTACAAGTGCAACTGTTAATGCAAATGCAACTGGAAACATCGAAGTTATTATTCCACCTAAAGCAGGTCGCGGTGGTGACATGGAACTTGAACTAAATGGCAAGCGTGTTATGACCAATATTCGTCTTTCATATGACGAAGGTTTTGGTGACTTTCCTGTTGATAACGACTTCCGCAGAATTGGTCTTATCAGAGATCCATATGTAAGAGGAACTACTACCTTTGCAACTAACGATACCCTAAATGGTTTGATCGCTCTAAGAATTAATGGTTCATCTGCAGACTATTATGTTGATGAAGTTGTTACTCAAGCAGTAACAGGTGGAACTGCAATTGGAACTGTTGTTTCTTGGGTTCCTGATGCTGCTGGCAGTCCAGATGGAATTCTCAAGATTTTCCAATCCACAGATTATCACAAAGATAACGGTATTGTACGAGCATTTGATTCTTCTCTTCCAGCAACGGTTGATGGTCAGACTTCACTTGCTGATGGATCTATTGATAATACCTATAACCAGGCATCTAGCAATGCATTGTTTGGTACTTTTGCTAGCGGTGTTTCTCTCCCAGAAATCGAACAGAACTCGGGAGATGTCATATACATAGAGAATAGAAGACTAATCACTAGAGCTGCTGACCAGATTGAAGACATCAAGCTAGTTATCGAGTTCTGATTTAGTCTGCTTTCAAACTTAGTTTAAGTAGATACAAGTCAGATGCCACAAAAAACCAACTTAAACGTAGAGCCTTTCTTTGACGATTTCGATCCTTCTAAGAATTTCTATAAGGTTCTTTTTAGACCTGGATATTCGATTCAAAGTAGAGAGTTAACTACGCTCCAGTCTATATTACAAAATCAAATTGAAAGTTATGGCAAGTTCCAATTTAAACAAGGGGAACTTGTCATACCTGGAGAAGTTGGTTTTAATAACAATTTGAACTACGTCAAGTTATCTTCAGTTTCTGAAGTTGCTATCAATGATGGTGGTGAAATTGTTTTTAGAAAATATGACATTAAAACTCTAGTAGGACAAAAAGTCAGAGGAATTACCTCTGGTGTTGTTGCTTCTATCGTTGCAGCAGAGTACTCCTCTGAAACTGAATCTGATGTTATTTTTGTAAAATATGTCAATAGTGGAGATGCTGCAGTTGAACCCACTTTTAGGCAAGGTGAAACACTAGAAGTTATTGATGGTGTCAATACTCCACTTTTGGTTGTAGGAACAGATGGAAGTGTTCTTCCAACTAGTATTAATGTAACTAATCCAGATACTGGTCAAGTTTCTACTTTATCCAGTCCTGCCATGGGAATTGCTTCTGCTGTCAAGGTGGAGCAGGGAATTTATTTTGTCAATGGATTTTTTGTAAGAAACGATGAACAATTAATCGTTATTGATAAGTATTATAATAAACCATCTACAAAAGTTGGTTTTACAATTTCAGAATCACTAGTAACTTCAGAAGAAGACAATTCTCTTTACGACAATGCAAAGGGATATTCTAATTTTTCTGCACCTGGAGCTTCTAGATTAAAAATTACACTAACATTAACTAAGTTTGGTTATACTGCTGTTACTGATAGGAATTTTATTCAGCTTCTAAAGATCAAATCTGGTATTGTTGAAAAGAAAGTAAGACAGTTTGATTATAATTTACTAGAAGAAACTTTAGCAAGAAGAACTTTTGATGAATCTGGAGATTATGTTGTAGAAGATTTCCCGATTGACATTAGAGAATATTATCAAAGAAATGGTAATAATGGTTTTTATAGTTTAAATAGACAAACGAATACTGTAAATGGACTGTCAATCCAAGATGCATCAAAAAAATTAGTTGCATCTATTGGTCCAGGAAAAGCATATGTTCGTGGATTTGAAATTATCAATAAAGAAACCAAGTATGTTCTTTTTGATAAAGCAAGAGATGTTCTAGAAAGAGATAATGTAACTGTAAAGGGTAAAGGATTATCTGAGTTTAAAATCACCAATGTTTATGGAACAGTTCCTTTGAATGCAGAAGGTGCTGAGTTAACTGCATATCCAAACATATATTTTTATTCCGTTTTTAATGATGGAAGTGTTGGATCTAACGGTACTGAATTATCTGATGCATACAAGCAAACGATTAGCAGAAGAGGTTCTGAATACACATATACTTCAGAAGATGTAAAATTCAATAATGAAGATATTGCAATAAAGACAATTTACTTGGAATCAAGAAATCCATTAATTCCTTTTGCATCTATCTCAGATTCTAATTTCCAAACAGATTTTGGAACTCTTTATTTCAGAAAAACTGCTGATCTGCCTTTCGAAATTGATTCTGTTAAAACCTTATCGTGGTCTATCGTAGATCGTCCAGAAATTGGAACTGGTAAATATTTGGAATTGACTGTCTATGGAAGAAAAGATCAATTATATACATTCTTCAAAGAATATCAAGAAGGAGCTGAGAATAATGAGATGCTTCTCTATTTGAATAGAAATGATGCTTTGACTTCTGGATCTGCAGAATGGGCAGCTTTAAAAGATTATAACGAAATTATTACTCCATTGATTGGAGTTGCTAAACCAAAGAATTTATATTTCAATGAATATCCTACGGGATTTAATACAGACACAGATAAAGTAATTTCAAAAGGGAGATTGAGTGCGGGTAGAGATGCATACAATGGTATTTTCTCTTTAAGTTATTTTAATCCAATCTATTTTACCAAAATCACTTTAGATGGTGATATTGCTTCTGGAACATTTGGCGCTGGTAAGTATATTATTGGCGCTAAGAGCGGCGCATATGGCGTTGTAGAAGGTCTTACCAATGGTTTCTACTCTACTGGTAATACGTTGTACGTAAAAGTGCTCTCAGGGGCATTCGAACCAGGAGAACCGATTGCAGATGAAGATGATAATGTAAGAAGAATTGCAATTGAGAATACCATTTCACATTTTATTGTTCATAGAAGAAATGATGGTGGTTATGTTGCTAACACAACAAAAATCTCATTAGATGGTATTGAATATGATTCTTCTATCATCAAACCAACTATTAATGGAAGTGGGATTATTTACAGAGTAGATATTCAGAATAGAAATCTACTATTACAAACATATTCTGCTCCACCTGAGGTTAGGGCAGTTGTATTTGGTGGAGCAGATGAAGTTAATCCAGAAGTTGGAATTACTGCTGTACTATTTAAAAATACTGTTACAAATTACACCGCAGAAAACGTAAAATCTTTCTATTCAACATTTGGACCAGCAAATGTAAATCGTTTCAGTGCTGATGTCGAATTGATTAATGAAAAATATTCATCTACTTCTGATATTGGTTCATATTCATTTTCTGGTGTAAAAGGTTATCGTTATCTAGAATCAAATGGATTTGGTGATGATGCTGGAAAATATGTCAAACAAGGAGATCTAATTCAATTTACAGATTCTGCTGGTGTCATTAATCGTTTGATTGTGCAGTCAACTAGCAGTCCTTCTGGATCTGTGAAGACACGGATTTTGCTAGATTCTGCTTTACAAGCAGATGTAAATAATTCTACAATTGCTAGAATTAGACCAAAGCAATCAAACACTGCAAAACCAACATTAATTTTCCCAACTGGAAGCAAGCAGGTTCAATCTCTCGTTAAAGACAGTTCAGATTCTAAGTTTACTTATTATTTTAGAAGAGATTTTGTTGTTCAAGCAACATCAAGTGGTGGAAATCTAACATTTGCAGCACAACTTCCATATGGCACCCAAAGGTTTGTAAGATATACAAAAGAGAATTATATTTTCACTGTTTTAGATAAAGGCAATTCTACAGTTGTAGAAAAAGGGGATATTCTTTATATTGATGATAGTTTTGTTACTATTGATTTTGCTACAGATGCTACTAGCGGGTTATCATCTGGCAGTTTGAGATTGAACTTACCAGATGATTTCTTTGGTGATAATGTGGTTGCTCCTTATCCAACACTGAAGTTAACGGCAACACTAGAAGTCACGAAAGCAAAACCAAGATTAAAAACATCTATTACCAACAAGAGAATTGTTATTTCTGCTGCGGGCGATAGAAATATTCCATTAAGAGGATTTGATTATGATACTGAAGACACCCAGAATTATAGTTATTCAGATGTCTATAATCTAAGATATGTTTATCTTGGTGGTCAAAATCCACCTGTAGTGGATACAGATGGTAATCTTGTGAGTGGTGAAGATATCACACATTATTTCACTTTTGATGATGGACAGAGAGATACATTCTTAGATGTTTCTAGATTGGTTTTAAAATCAGGATTTGATGCTCCTAATGGTCAAGTTGTTGTTGGTTTTGATTATTTTGAACATTCACAAGGAGACTTTGTTACTGTAAATTCATATCTACATGAAGCAGGCGTTGGTGAAGATGAAGTTCCATTATTCAACTCTGCTGTTTATGGAACAATTTCATTAAAAGATGTTATTGATTTTAGACCAAAAGTAGACTCATCTTCTGTTATTAGTGGTTTCCAAGATCGATCTTTACTTGCTTCTGGAGAATTTACTGCATTCACGGGTCCTGGTGGTGTGTCAAGTAGCACACCTGCAGTAGATACAAACTTAGAATTCACAATTTCATTCAGTGAAAGTCAATACCTGGATAGAATTGATGGTATTTTCTTAACGAAAAAAGGAGACTTTATCCTTAAAGAAGGTAATTCTTCATTAAATCCAGCAAAACCAGAAGCAATCGATGATTCTATTGCTCTGTGTTATGTTTATGTTCCATCATTTACTACAAGAAGTGAGGATGTGAAGGTTATTCCAGTTGACAATCGTAGATATACGATGAGAGATATTGGAAAAATTGAAAAGCGAGTAGAAAGACTTGAATACTATACTACTCTAAGTATTTTAGAGCAACAAGCTCTAAACATGCAGGTTAAAGATGATATTGGTTTTGATAGATTTAAAACGGGTTTTATTGTCGATAATTTTGAAACACACAAAGTTGGCAATTTAAAATCGATTGATTATAAGTGTTCTATTGATACCCAACAATCTGTTTTAAGACCACAGGTAAAAGAAGATTCATTCTCATTAAAAGAAGTTAATGAATCCAACGATCAAAGAATTTTAAATGGTTATGTATATAATGATGGTATTGTCACATTACCATATTCCAATTTGAACTTAGTTCAAAATACTTTCGCTACAAAAACTATCAACCCAAATCCTTTTGTTGTTCTTCAATATGCTGGTGATGTTGAATTAGATCCTTCTATAGATCAATGGTTTGATGATGCGACAAAACCACTTTTAGTAAATGATAACACTGGATTATTTACAATCTTCTCAGCAAAACAGAATGTCTATGAATCATTCTCAAGCATTTACAATAATTTTGTAATCAATTGGGTTGGATCTGATAGAACGTTCTATAATACAACTCCACTGACTAACATCACAAGTGTGTTGTCAAGTTCAAATGTCGAAGAAGCTTCTGTTTCTAGTACTTCTAATATTAGTCCACAAAATTTTGAATTAGCACAGGGGACTAGCAAAAAAGTTGTAGGTAAAAAATCTGTACTTAATGCATTACAGTTATTTGCCAGAACCAAAGCAGTGAAATTCACTGTGAAGAGAATGAAACCCGAAACAGAATTGTTTGCTTTCTTAGATGGAAGAAATATTGGCAGATGGATTAATCCAGATATTAGATATACTGGTATTGCTGGCAATTCAACTTCTTCATTTGGCGGTCCAATTATTACTGATAGTAATGGTAATGCCAGTGGAATTATAGTTATTCCATCAGGATTCCCACCAGTAGAAGGAACTTCTTGGACGGGTGATGTGGAAACTGTTGAATATGATAATACTGTTGAAGGAATTAAATTCTCAACTGGTGAAAAGACAATTCGTTTCACGTCTAGTTCTACTGATGAAAACAAAGAAGTAGTTGAGACATATGGCGAAGCAAAGTATTTTGCACTAGG
>BB_Man_B_Liq_inBBDRAFT_1000029_pt1 | contig 21266 bp, 19 predicted proteins | sample BBManParaguerPR_4_FD_10244 | JGI IMG/M metagenome (IMG submission 10244) | reverse complement strand
AAGCGCGGCCTCGAATAAAAACACGGCGGCAAACCCATCGGCATCGCCCATCACAGGGCGCGCCAGATCAACAAGGGCGGCACCAATCAGACCGCCAAACCCTGCGGCAATTGCTTGGGCTGCCCCCCAAAGGCCCATTCTTGTGCCTTCGCGNGCGGTGCGGCCTTCGCCTGCAAGCGCCATCATAGACCCGATGGCCGCNACAGCGAAAACGCCGTTGAAAAANCCCATGGCCACCACAGCGGGCAAAAGCGGNGCGCTTGGCCCGATTTGACCAAGCCATGCAATCACGAGGAGCGCGGCAGCAGACCCTAAACACCCCCCNACCACCCATTGGCGGAGGCTGCCAAGGCGCAGCGCGGTTCCNGCAACGCCCACCAANACCATACCCAAAAACACGCCNCCATTTTGTGCGCCAGAGAGGGAGGTTGATTGACCTGGGGTGAAGTGAAACACGAGGCCCGAATAGGGTTCTAGGATCAATTCCTGCATGAAATAGGCAGACATGCTGAGGAACACGAAGATCGTGAAATGGCGCGCTTTGCGCTCGGCCCAAATTTCGCGCAAGCCCTCCAAAAAGGGCGCGGATTGTTCTTCGGCGCGGGCGGTGACCTTCGCTTCAATACCCCAGATCGACAAAATCGTCAGACCCACCGCGCCAAATGACACCACGCTGACCACAGCCATCAGTCGCGTATGGCTATAGGGGTCGAGGAATTGACCAGCGACCCCAGCGGTTACGGCAATGCCGAATATCATCAAAAGCCATGTGATGGTGGCCGCAGCAGGACGGCGTGCAGGGTCGGTTGCGGTTGCCAAAAGCGCCAATAGTGATGTGCCAGATGCCCCAACCCCAACACCGATCATCACATAGGCCAAGATGGAGACGGATAGGCCGAGCATGTAATGGCTTGCAAAAAGTGACAGCGCATAAGCCGCCAAACCTGCGCCGCTCGCCAAAATCACCATGCCCCCGATGATCCAACGGCTGCGCGATCGGCCTGTATCCGAGCGATAACCCCATTGGGGTCGAGTGATTTGAATGGCGTAATGCAACCCAACCAAGAGGCCGGGCAGGATCGCAGGCAGGGCCAATTCCACAACCATGAGGCGGTTTAGGGTCGAGGTTGTTAAAACCACAATTGCGCCAAGACACAGCTGAATAAACCCAAGTCGAATAATCTGCACCCATGTCAGGCTCATGCCGCTATCCCCCCAAGCCGCGCAGGCCAAAGGCCGCGATCATCATGCCAGAGACATAAAGCGAGACGCCTGTGGCATTATACCAAGGCGCGCGTTCTTTTGGGTTTTGCATTAAAACCTGCATCGCGGCGATTTGCGCCAACAGCGAGGCCGTTATGAAAAAGCCGAACCAGGGCCTGTCCCAGTGGAACATCAAAAGAATGACGATGAATTGGGGAATGGCCATCACCCATGCCGCCACCAATGCGGCGCGGCGTGGGCCAAGGGTTACGGGCAGGGAATTCACGCCCATTTGGCGGTCGCCTTCCAAGGCCTTAAAGTCATTGAGCGTCATGATCCCATGCGCGCCAATCCCGTATAGCAGCGCCGTTATCACGATGGGCCAAGACGGCGCACCTGCCGATAAAACCGCAGCGCCCGTGAACCAAGGCAAGCTTTCATAGGACAGACCAACCAATCCAGGCCCCAAAATGCCAGATCTTTTCAGGCGCACTGGCTCGGCGGAGTAGGCCCAAGCAGCGGCGATCGCGACAAGCGTTGCGCCAAATCCCCAAGGGCCAAGCGCAAGCCCGATGATGGCGGCGGCGCCTGACATGAAAATTGCAATCCACAATCCCCATTTTCCAGGGATGCGCCCCGAAGGGATGGGGCGATAGGGTTCGTTGATCGCGTCCACATGACGGTCGCACCAATCATTGGCTGCTTGGCTCATCCCGCAGACAATCGGCCCCGCCAAGATAATACCCAAAGCCAAGCCCAACCAATGGCCCGAAGTTGCCGTTCCTGCGGAAATTGCCCCGCAAAGATAAGCCCACATTGGGGGAAACCATGTAATGGGTTTAAGGAGCGTCAAGACGGCGCGTGGTTCAGGAAAGGCACGCGGGGTCTGGCGGGTATGCGTGTCGGTCGTTACGCTCATACTGTCAAGTTACACTGACAGTAAGCGACTCGGCAAGTGTAAACTATACTTGACGCACGCACCAAAAGACGCGCGATGCCCAAGTTTTAAGGGGGATTTACTGGCCGTTCTTGTTCAAAAGCCCGTATTTGCGCAGTTTCACATAGAGTGACTGACGCGACAGGCCTAACATCTCGGCGGCTGCAACGCGGTTGTTATCCGTCAATTCCACGGCGGTTTCGATGCACATCTTCTCAACCACATCGGTGGTTGCTGCGACAATTTCCTTGAGGGGTGCGGAACCCACCAAGTCCATCACATTGCGCATCGCATCATCACCTACAGGCGCGCCTGCAGGAACCGGTGAGCTTGGCTCGCGCACAACTTCCATTCGAGATGTGTCACGGATCACAAAGGCAAAACCGCCCATGGATTGACCCATCATGTGAGTTGCTGAAATCTCGACCGAAAGCTGTGAGCCATAGCTGCCCTCAAGCCGCGTGGAATAAACCCGCATTTTCCCCGCGCGCGAGGCGTTGTCGATCAACACTTTCATGTCAACGCTGCCGCGGATCAAAAACTCACTGAGGGATTTCCCGCGAATATCGCTCAGCCGCGCAGTATCGCAGAGGCCAAGGAACGCGTCATTCGCAGATTTTATGGTGCCATGGTTATCTGTAAAGACAATCGCATCTGCACCATGTTGATAGAGGATTGCCATCGCCTCAGACAGCTCGGCAGCGATCACCTCAGAGGTGCCATCAACTTCAATCCGACAGAGCAATGTATTGTCGCCCGCAGCACGGAACAGCGATGGATAAAGCGATACAGATTTATTCTGTCGCTTGGTCGTGACAATCATCGGCCCACCGATGCTGTCACCTGCGCGCGCCACCAAGGTTTCGATGAATTCAACCCGCCGTTTGCCTTCAAATTCAGTGGCAAAGGTGGCGCCAGTTAGACTATCAGCTGTGCCACCCAGCGCCTGCGCGGCGGCGGTGTTGAGGTCGGTGATCCGACCAGAATTCACATCCACCAAAATAAGCGCATCGCGCGCGGCTTCCATGATCACGCGGTAGCGTGTTTCGTAATCGCGGTGGGTTTCGTAATCTTTTTCAAGGGCAAGCTGTGCTTTGACCAAGCGGTGCTGCAATTCCGCAATTGGGCGCAGATCGCGGCCAAGCATGAGAATAATATCATCCCGCCCCGTTTTGTGGAGCGTGTAGCGAATTGGGAATTCCCAACTGGCATTGTCGTAGTGATTGACCTCAATCGCTTCGACTTTGTTTTTCTTGCCGCCCCGATAGGCCTCGAGCTGTGCCTCTAGTTTGGATAGCGAATCCTCGGCCATGAATTCGCGAATATCGCGGTCTTTCCAATGGTCGAGTCGGCCCAAACTGGGGTTCAGGGGATTGGTGATAACCGAACGCACAAGACCAGATGTGTCTAGCACAATCGCTAAATCCGCCGCAGTCGCGACAATATCGTTAAAATGCTCAGGCGCGATAGGCGGGCCTGCGGGCTGATCCCAAAAATCTGTTCCGCGCGTGTTCATACGACGTTCCGTCCGTTTCCGTTACCTGTTCTCGGTCGCATCGTTTCGTTCAGTGCCTTGCAACGCTTCGGCGGGCTCAACGTCTGTTTTTATTAGCCCACAAAATTCAAGCGCAGCTTCGATATCAGCGGTCGCGAAGTCCGCCCCTGTGATGCCGACCGTATCGAGGCCAGAGTCTATAATAGACCCCCCCACGATGACGGGCGTTATACGAGGAACGCTCTGCTTTATTATTTCCACCAAATCCTTTACGGATGCAAGCGTTCTGCGTCCAGCCGCCGTGACACCTATCATGTCATACTTAAAACGCTTCACCCGCTCGGCAACCTGCCGTGCGTGTTGAGACACGGAAATATGAACATCGTAACCACGCCGTCTAAGCTGATCGGCAACAACAAATACACCGAGCGTATGATGCTCAGGATACGGAACAACCAATAGAATCGTGCCGCGGTTTTTAACAATCTCGCGGCGTTGCTGCGTGGTCAGTCCACGCACTGTTTCCTGCAATCGGGCCGAGCCGATGGAAACCTCGGCAAAGCTCAAACTGTCATTGGCCCATCGGAACCCCATCAAACGGGCGGTCGCGGGAATGACATAGTCAATGGTATCCTCGATGCTGACACCTTCTTGGGCCAGCTTGGTGAGGGCATCGTGACGATGCGCCTCTTCGGGCGAGATGAATGCCTCTGATAAGGTTTCCAGGCGGCGCGCGAGGCCCTCGGGGGTGGGTGCTGATTGACGCGCCAAAACAGAAATCGCGGCCTTGGCCAGCGAAGTAATTTCTGCCGTGCGTTTTTCCGTCCCTTTGCGGGACGTAGCGTCACCGTCTTGGGTCATTCGGCTCCTCACCACCAACAAGACTGAAGAGAAGGCAGTCTTACTGGCCTGTGTTAAAAGATCGGGGCGATCTTTTTCCTTGTATTGGCCGCTATAGTCGCGGCCCGTCATCTGTCTGCCGCGTGTGTTGCACAACCGCTGCCCTGTCTCAAGGGCAGTTGTTTCGCCTGCAAGTGTCTCGCAAACGACCGCATCTGTCAAAGAAAATTGACAATTCCCTTGCGTCAACAAGCGCCAAAGCGCCGATGGGCGCCTTGGATGCAAAAAATATTGGGAAATTAGCGCTCGTGTCACAGGGCCATTGCCCTTGCAAAACTGGCGACTGTCAAGTTCAAGACTGTAAGTTTTAATTGACACTTTACCCCTTTGAGGGCTAGCCTTTCCTTAATTGACAGACTGGAATCAAAGACAAATGCCATCGGATAGTCTGACAGCAAGCCCGTCACGCAAGCTTTACAGCGTGGATGAGCGCGCAAGGCGTGACGCAACCATCTGGACATTGGTTCAGGGGATTCTTGCGCCGATTCAGTTTGTTGTCTTTCTTGTATCGCTTGCGCTGGTCGGACGATTCTTGATCACCGGCGCGGGCTATGACCTCGCCACATATTCCATCATTGCCAAAACGGCGGTGCTTTTGACCATCATGGTGACAGGCGCGATTTGGGAAAAAGTGGTGTTTGGCCAATATCTTTTCGCCCCCGCATTCTTTTGGGAGGATGTGGTCAGCTTTCTCGTGATCGCATTGCATTTGGCCTATGTGGCGGCTTTGATCCAAGAGGTGCCTGCGGTTCAGCAGATGTGGATCGCGCTCGCGGCCTATGCGGCCTATGTGATCAACGCGGCGCAGTTCCTCTATAAGCTGCGCCAAGCACGGCTGGAGGGGGACAGATGAACACCCCTGCACCGATCAAGGCCCAAAGCTGCGCCGATGCGCCCGTTCTCAAAGAGCGCGGACAGCGCGAGGTATTCTGCGGCCTGACGGGCATCATTTGGCTTCACCGTAAAATGCAGGATGCGTTTTTCCTCGTTGTCGGCAGCCGCACCTGCGCGCATCTTTTGCAATCTGCCGCGGGTGTGATGATTTTTGCCGAACCCCGTTTTGGCACGGCAATCCTTGAAGAAACCGATTTGGCGGGCATGGCAGATGCCAATGACGAATTGGATCGCGAGGTTGCACGGCTGTTGTCGCGCCGTCCTGATATCAAGCAGCTTTTCCTTGTGGGCTCGTGTCCTTCTGAGGTGATCAAGCTGGATCTTGCCCGCGCGGCCGAGCGTCTGACGACCGCCCACGCCCCTCATGTGCGGGTGCTGAATTATTCGGGCAGCGGGATCGAAACCACATTTACCCAAGGCGAGGATGCATGCCTTGCCGCGATGGTGCCTGTTCTCAAGGATAGCCCTGCGCGGGAATTGGTCTTGGTTGGCGCCTTGCCCGATGTGGTCGAAGATCAGGCCATCACGCTTTTGTCGGAGATGGGTATTGGCCCGATCCGTGTTTTGCCGTCCTCGCGCGCTGAGGGTGCGCCCGAGATTGGTGAAAATACCGTCTTTGCGTGCCTCCAACCGTTTCTGGGTGATACGACAGCCGCACTTGAGCGGCGCGGCGCGCGGCGGATTACGGCGCCGTTTCCCTTTGGGGAGGAGGGCACAACCCTATGGCTGCGCGCCATAGCCGATGAATTTGGCGTAGATGATGCCACATTTGCCCGTGTTACGGATGCCCCGCCGCGCGCGCGCCCGAAAGGCCATTGAGAATGCAAGCGCGGCTTTGCGTGGGAAATCCGTGTTCTTCATGCCCGACAGCCAGTTGGAAATCCCACTCGCGCGGTTCTTGACCCGTGAATGTGGAATGGAGGCCGTTGAGATCGGCGCACCCTATATCCATCGTGGCTTGGTTGGCCCTGATTTGGCGTTGATCCCTGAGGGGCCGCGCATTTCAGAAGGGCAGGATGTTGATGTCCAACTTGACCGCGTGCGCGCTGCGCGCCCCGATTTGACGGTTTGCGGTCTGGGTTTGGCAAATCCCCTTGAGGCCGAAGGTCTGAGCACAAAATGGGCGATTGAGTTGGTCTTTACACCCGTCCATTTCTACGAACAGGCGGGGGATTTGGCAGGGCTCTTTTCACGCCCCTTGCGCCGCCGCGCGATCCTCGAGCAGGGGGCCGCGCGATGAAATTGACCGTCTGGACATATGAAGGCCCACCCCATGTTGGTGCCATGCGTGTCGCGACCGCGATGCGCGGTCTGCATTATGTGCTGCACGCGCCGCAAGGTGACACCTATGCGGATTTGTTATTCACGATGATTGAGCGGCGCGACCACCGCCCGCCTGTCACATATACAACATTTGAGGGGCGCGACTTGGGCGCAGATACCGCGGGCATCTTCCGCGATACCTGCCGCGCGGCCTATGAGCGGTTTGTGCCTCAAGCCATGATTGTTGGGGCCTCTTGCACCGCGGAATTGATCCAAGATGATCCCGGTGGCTTGGCTGAAACCATGGGTCTGCCTATCCCTGTGATCCCATTGGAACTGCCGTCTTATCAGCGCAAAGAAAACTTCGGCACCGATGAGACGTTCTTTCAAATCGTAAAAGCCTTGGCCAAACCCATGCCGCGCAGTGCGGAGGTTTCGGTCAATCTTCTTGGCCCCTTGGCGCTTGGGTTTCGGCATCGAGACGATATTGAAGAAATCAAACATCTTCTGGCACAAATGGGCATTGCCGTGAATGTTGTTGCCCCATTTGGTGCAACGCCTGAGGATATCGCGCGATTGGGCGCGGCCCATGCCAATATCCTGATGTATCCAGAACATGCTGAGGCTGCGGCACGGCATCTTGAGCGGGTCTGCGATCAACCTTACACAAAAACTGTGCCGATTGGCGTGGGCGCGACCCATGATTTCGTGAATGAACTGGCCCAAATCTGCGGTGTAGAGCCAAAAATCGACACAACCCGCCTGCGCCAACCTTGGTGGAGCAAGTCAGTCGATAGCACCTATCTGACGGGCAAGCGCGTGTTTCTATTCGGGGATGCCACCCATGTGCAGGCCGCCGCCCGCATCGCCCGTGATGAGATGGGGTTCGAGGTGGTTGGGCTTGGCTGCTACAACCGCGAATTTGCCCGCCCCATCCGTGCTTTGGCCAAAGAGTTTGGTCTAGAGGCCCTGATCAGTGACGATTATCTCGCCGTTGAGCAAGCCATCGAAGAAGCCGCGCCCGAGATGATCCTTGGCACAGATGGAACGCCATATCGGCAAACGTTTGGGTATCCCCTGCGCCGTGATCTCGGCCCCGGTTCATGTGCAAGATTTCCCTGCCCGCTATTCGCCCCAAATGGGATGGGAAGGCGCAAATGTCATTTTCGATACATGGATTCACCCCCTTGTGATGGGTCTTGAGGAACATTTGCTGACCATGTTCCGCGAAGATTTCGAATTCCATGATGACGCAGGCGCCAGTCACCACGGGGGTAAGGCTGTGGCCCCCACTGCCCCCACGCCTGAGGTTCACGAGCGCGCACAAGACACGGGCTCCGATGTCATGGTTTGGCTTGCTTGTGCGGAAAAAGAATTGAAGAAAATCCCGTTCTTTGTGCGGGGTAAGGCCAAGCGGAATACCGAAAAATTCGCAGCCGAGCGCGGCATGTCTGAGATCAGCGTAGATACGCTTTATGAGGCGAAGGCCCATTATGCGCGGTGATGGCGATCATATCCCTGGCTATCGCGTGGTCATTGTCACGTTGGATAGCCACGCGGCAGGCCCTGCCGCTCGCGTCAGCGAACGGTTGTCGGGCGAGTTTCCAGGGCTGTCTGTCTCCGTCCATGCCAGTGCCGAATGGGCCGAGAACCCCGCCGCCTTGGAAGAGGCGCGTTTGGCTGTGCGCCATGGCGATATCATTGTCGCCAATCTTTTGTTCATTGAGGAACATATCACCGCAATCTTGCCCGACTTGCAGGCCCGCCGTGATGCCTGTGATGCGATGATTGGGGTGATCTCGGCCAAAGAGGTCGTATCGCTGACCCGTATGGGCGAGTTGGATATGCTCAAGCCCGCCTCAGGCGCGATGAAGCTTTTGAAAAAGCTGCGTGGCTCATCTAAACCAAACGCGAATTCTGGGCATAAGCAGATGACCATGCTGCGCCGATTGCCAAAAATTCTGCGCTTTATTCCCGGCAAGGCGCAGGATTTGCGCGCATGGTTTTTGACGATGCAATATTGGTTGGGTGGCTCGGATGATAATGTCGAGCAAATGATCCGCTTCTTGGTGGGTCGCTATTCCAGCCAATCTGATCTCCATGGTGCAGAGGCTGAAGCGCCGATTGATTACCCAGAACTTGGGCTCTATCACCCTGACTTGCCGCATAATGGCATCACCACCGATCTCGCTGATTTGCCCCAGCCTGAAAATCCGATTGCGACAGTCGGCTTGTTGATGATGCGCTCTTACATTCTGGCGTCTGACACCGCCCACTATGATGGCGTGATCCGTCAAATGCAGGCCGCAGGTTTGGCCGTGGTTCCCGCCTTTGCGGGTGGGTTGGATGGCCGTCCTGCAATTTCTGAGTATTTCACGAATGACCGCGTGGATGCGATGGTGTCGTTGACGGGCTTTAGCCTCATTGGTGGCCCCGCCTATAATGACAGCGCGGCGGCGGTTGAGGTGCTGCGCGATCTCGATCTGCCCTATATCGCGGCGCATCCGATTGAATTTCAGACTTTGGGCCAATGGGCCGCATCAGGTGGTGGGCTTGGCCCAGTTGAGACTACGATGCTGGTTGCGCTGCCCGAGATTGATGGCGCGACAAATCCCACTGTTTTTGGTGGTCGCCATGGTGCGGAAGGCTGCCAAGGGTGCAGCCATATGTGCCAAGCCAGTGCCTGTCAAAAGGCGATGGCCCCGTGCCATGAGCGTATCGCGTCATTGGTTGAAAAAACCGCACGTCTGGCGGTTTTGCGGCGTAAGGCGAACCGCGACAAACGGATTTCGGTTGTTCTCTTTGGCTTTCCGCCCAACGCGGGTGCTGTGGGAACCGCGGCCTATCTCAGTGTCTTTGAAAGTCTCTATAATACGCTTTCGACCCTGAAATCCGAAGGCTATCAGGTCGACCTGCCCGCTTCGGTTGATGATCTGCGCGCCGCGGTTCTTAAGGGCAACGCGGCGCAATATGGGCAAGAGGCCAATGTAGCCGATATTGTTGATGCAGACACGATCTTGCGCAACACGCCCCCCTTGGCCGCGATTGAGGCGGCGTGGGGCCCCGCGCCTGGTAAGGTGCAATCAAACGGTCGCGGTGTGTTCATTTTAGGCGCCCATTTCGGCAATGTCTTTGTCGGTGTGCAGCCCACCTTTGGCTATGAAGGTGATCCAATGCGCCTGTTGTTTGAGACAGGTTTTGCGCCCACCCATGCCTTTGCGCAATTTTATCTTTGGTTGCGCAATACGTTTAAGACAGATGCGATTTTGCATTTTGGCATGCATGGCGCGCTTGAGTTCATGCCTGGAAAACAGGCGGGGCTTGGCGCGCGTGATTGGCCTGATCGTTTGATTGGCGAAGTGCCGAATATTTATCTTTACGCGTCAAATAACCCGTCCGAGGCAACTTTGGCCAAGCGGCGCTCTAATGCTGTTACAGTCACGCATTTGACCCCGCCTTTGGCGGCTTCGGGTCTGTATAAGGGCCTGTCCGAGCTAAAAGACAGCCTGTCGCGCTATCGCAGTCTTGCCCCTGATGCGCATGAGCGCGCCGACCTTGCCGCGCTGATTGCGATGCAGGCCGAAGCGGTTGATTTGGATGGCAGCGACCCCGATCATCTGTGGTTGACCCTGCTTGAGACGGAAACGGCGCTGATCCCAGACGGCTTGCATGTCATGGGCCGCCCCATGGGGGATGCGGAGCGGGCCGAACATTTGCGCGTGATGGCCGAAACAGACCCTGAAACGCTGACTCGGGTCGATCAATTGCTGCAAGAGGATCACGAATTGCCTGCGCTGATGCGCGCCCTATCGGCGCGCTATATCGCGCCTGTTGCAGGTGGCGACCTCATCCGCAGCCCTGATGTTTTGCCAACGGGGCGCAATATTCACGCCTTTGATCCGTTCCGTATGCCCACCGCGTTTGCGATGCAGGACGGTGCGAAACAAGCGCAGCGTTTGCTTGATGCGGCGGGTGATTTACCCCGTTCGGTGGCGATTGTTCTTTGGGGGTCTGATAACATTAAATCTGATGGTGGGCCGATTGCGCAGGCGATGGCGCTGATGGGCGCTGCCCCCCGATTTGATGGATATGGGCGCCTCTGCGGGGCTGATTTGATCCCGCTTGCCGAATTGGGCCGTCCGCGCATTGATGTTGTGATGACGCTGTCGGGTATCTTCCGCGATCTTCTTCCCCTTCAGACACGGATGTTGGCAGAAGCGGCCTATAAGGCCGCAACGGCGGATGAGCCTTGCGCAGAAAATTTCATCCGCGCCCATGCCCTCGATTATGCGCAGAAAATGGGCTGCGATATCGAAGACGCTGCCTTGCGCGTGTTCTCAAACGCCGAAGGGGCCTATGGGTCGAATGTCAACGCCTTGGTCGATAGTGGCGCATGGGGTGAAGAGGACGAACTGGCCGATGCCTATGAGGCCCGCAAAAGTTTTGCCTATGGCCGTGACGGGAAAGCCAAGAAAAACGCAAGCCTCCTTCAGGCCGCTTTGGGCGATGTTGATTTGGCCTATCAGAACCTTGAATCGGTCGAATTGGGGGTCACCACGGTTGATCACTATTTCGACACTTTGGGCGGCATTTCGCGTGCTGTTAAACGGGCAAAAGGCAGCGATGCGCCCGTGTTCATCGGCGATCAAACCCGCGGTGCGGGCATCGTGCGCAGCCTGCAAGACCAAGTGGCGCTTGAGACGCGGTCGCGCAGTCTGAACCCGAAATGGTTCGAAGGGATGTTGAAACACGGCCACGAAGGCGTGCGCCAGATTGAAGCGCAAGTGACCAACACGCTTGGGTGGTCGGCGACCACAGGACAGGTCGAACCTTGGGTGTATCAACGCCTGTCCGAAACCTTTGTCTTGGATGAAGAGATGCGGCGGCGTTTGTCGGCGCTGAACCCGCAGGCTTCTGTGCGGATGGCAAACCGCCTTCTTGAGGCGTTTGAACGCAATTACTGGCAGCCCGATGATGAAACTTTGGCCGCGCTTCAGGCCAGTGCCGATGAGTTGGAAGACCGACTCGAAGGCCTGGATGTTGCAGCGGAATAGGAGAGACCACGATGCTTGACCATAAAAATCCCCCAGCCGCCCGCGCGAACGCGCGAGAGGCCGAAGGACTGGCCAAGCGGGGCTTGGCCACCCCCCCAATTTTGCGCAAGGGCGAGGATGGGGATGGCTCTGTGCAGGTGCATCAGGATGCAAGCCTGAAGATCGAAGGCGCGCAGGTCTTTGCGGTTTATGGCAAGGGCGGGATTGGCAAATCCACAACCTCCTCAAACCTATCTGCTGCGTTCAGCAAATTGGGCAAGCGTGTTCTGCAAATCGGCTGTGATCCAAAACATGACAGCACATTTACCCTGACGGGGCATTTGCAGCCGACTGTGATTGATATCTTGAAGGATGTCGATTTTCACGCCGAAGAACTGCGCCCCGAGGATTTCGTGACCACGGGTTACAATGGCGTGATGTGTGTCGAGGCAGGCGGCCCCCCCGCTGGCACGGGCTGCGGCGGTTATGTTGTGGGTCAAACAGTGAAACTGCTGAAACAGCACCACATGTTAGACGATACGGATGTCGTCTTGTTTGATGTTCTGGGCGATGTGGTCTGCGGCGGTTTTGCGGCCCCCTTGCAGCACGCAGATCGTGCCTTGATCGTCACAGCGAATGATTTTGACAGCATTTATGCGATGAACCGCATCATTGCGGCGGTGCAGGCCAAATCCAAGAATTACAACGTCCGCCTTGCGGGGTGTGTCGCGAACCGCTCGCGCGACACCGATGAGGTGGATCGTTACTGTTCAGAGGTCGGGTTCCGCCGCATTGGCCATATGCCTGATGTGGATGCCATTCGCCGTTCCCGCCTCAAGAAAAAGACATTGTTCGAGATGCCCGATGATGAGGATATCGTGCAATGCCGTGCAGAATATATCCGTTTGGCTGAAACGCTTTGGGCTGGCACAGAACCACTTGCGCCTGAACCCTTGGAGGATCGGCGTATCTTCGAATTGCTAGGGTTTGATTGATGGTCGCAACGCCGACATATGGCGCGACCCGCGCCCGTGTTGAAGAATATTTCGACAGAACCGCTACCAAAACGTGGGAGCGGCTGACCTCGGACGCGCCTGTCTCGCGCGTGCGCCAAACTGTGCGCGAAGGGCGTGATCAAATGCGCGCGATAATGCTTGGGCAATTGCCTGAGGATTTGACGGGATTGCGCATTTTGGATGCGGGCTGTGGTGCGGGGCAGATGACCGCTGAACTGGCTGCGCGGGGCGCATATGTAGTCGCGATTGATATCTCGCCCTCTTTGGTTGAAATCGCGAAAAAGCGCCTTCCAGAAACTTTGCAATCTCAGGTCGAGTTCCGCGCAGGCGATATGCTGTCCCCTGATTTGGGCAGCTTTGATCATGTGATCGCGATGGACTCGATGATCTATTACGAGGCGCCAGATTTGGGCCGCGCCTTGGCGCAGCTCTGTCCGCGCGTTTCTGGTAAGGTGGTGTTCACAGTTGCGCCGCGCACAGCGTTTTTGATGGCCTTTTGGGGTTTGGGAAAATTGTTCCCGCGCTCGGATCGCTCGCCTGTGATGATCCCGCACACGGCGAAATATCTGCGTCATCATACGTCACAAACAGGGGCAACAGGCTCGATTTCCGAGGTCGCGCGGGTCTCGCGCGGGTTTTATATCTCCTCTTGTTTGGAGTATGTGAAATGAGCGCCTTGTCTCGCATCTCCACCAAATTCTTGCCCTTTGCAGATGCCGCGAGTGACGCGTTGCCTTTGGCACAATTGCTACGCTTGTCCCTGTTTCAGATCTCGGTTGGGATGGCGGGGGTCATGCTTTTGGGCACGCTGAACCGCGTGATGATCGTAGAGCTGTCATTGCCTGCAACATTGGTGGCGATCATGGTCGCCTTGCCTGTGTTGATTGCGCCGTTTCGTGCCTTTTTGGGTCACAAATCGGATCACCACCGCAGCGCGCTGGGGTGGAAGCGGATACCTTATTTGTGGTTTGGCACGCTGTGGCAGTTTGGTGGTCTCGCGATCATGCCTGCAAGCCTGTTGGTTTTGGGCGGTGATGTTGTGCACGAGGTGCCCTTTGCGGGTGAGGTTCTTGCGGGGCTTGCCTTTGTCATGACGGGGTTGGGGATGCATATGACCCAAACCGCAGGGCTTGCTTTGGCTGCAGATCGCGCGACCGAGGACACACGGCCACGGGTCGTGGCGTTGCTCTATGTCATGTATTTGGTGGGCATGGCGATTTCAGCCCTCGTGATTGGCTGGCTGCTGCGCGATTTCTCGGGCTTGACCCTGATCCGTGTCGTGCAAGGCGCGGCTGTTGCGACCTTGGTGCTGAATATGATTGCCCTTTGGAAGCAGGAAAAAGTCCGCCCGATGACCAAGGCCGAGCGGGAAGAGCCTGCGCCAAGTTTTGGCGATGCATGGCGCGATTTTGCGCGCGGTGGCCCTGCGGGCAGGCTTTTGGTTGTGGTGTTCCTTGGCACCATGGCCTTCAACATGCAGGATGTCTTGCTCGAACCCTATGGCGGCGAAATCCTTGGGTTGAGCGTATCAAAAACAACGCTTTTGACCGCGACATGGTCAGCGGGGGCCTTAGTTGGTTTCGCGTTGGCCGCGCGTTGGCTGTCAGATGGCATCAACCCCTATCGGATGGGCGCGCGCGGGATATTGGCGGGGCTTGCCGCGTTTTCCGCTGTGATTTTTGCAAATCCGATGGCGTCTGAATTTATGTTCTTCTTGGGCGCCTGCCTCATTGGTTTTGGCGGCGGCTTGTTTTCAGTTTCAACGCTCACCGCCGCAATGACCATGCCCGCCGAGGGCAGCGCGGGCCGTGGCTTGGCGCTTGGCGCATGGGGCGCGGCTCAGGCAACGGCCGCAGGTCTGTCCATCGCAATCGGGGGTGGCCTGCGTGACACGATTAACCAGATCGCCATCTCTGGCGGCTTGGGCGAGGCGTTGAATAGCCCCGCCACGGGCTATTCGGTCGTCTATCATTTTGAAATTTTGCTTCTGTTTTTCACCCTTGTCGCTTTGGGCCCGCTTGTGCGGACGCAAAGCACATACTCGCGCGGGGAGGCCGGCAAGATCGGGCTCGCCGACCTGCCCACGTAACCGCCGAACCTAGGAGGATAAAATCCATGGAAAATGCATTTTTCGGCAATTTTGATCTGGCCAGCCTGTCTATTTGGCTGTTTTGGATCTTCTTCGCCCTACTGATTTACTATCTGCAAACTGAAAATATGCGGGAAGGTTATCCGCTGGAGAATGATGATGGCAGCGTTGCCGCCAATCAGGGGCCTTTTCCTTTGCCAAAGGAAAAGACATTCAAACTGATGCATGGCCGCGGTGAAGTCACTGTTCCAGGCAAGGATGTGCAAGCGCGTGACAATCTGGCCCTGCGTCAGACCAATGCTGCGAATGGCTATCCGTTTGAGCCCACTGGCGATCCAATGGTTGATGGTGTTGGCCCTGCAAGCTGGGCAAAGCGCCGTGACCTGCCCGAATTGGACGGCCATGGTCATCCGAAAATTGTCCCTATGGGGCAGATGGACGATTACCGCATTTCAGCGGGTCGTGATCCGCGTGGCCTTACGGTTATCGCGGGGGATGGCGCTGCAGCAGGCACTGTGACCGATATGTGGGTCGATGCGCCCGAGCAATTGGTGCGGTATCTTGAGGTTGAAGTTGCTGACGGAACCGCCCGCTTGGTTCCGATCCAGATGGCCAAGATCAAATCTGACCGCGTTGTCGTCAATTCGATCTTTGCAGAGCAGTTCACCAAAGTCCCTGTCACCAAGTCACCCAATCAAGTGACCTTGCTTGAGGAAGATAAAATCTCAGGCTTCTACGGTGGCGGCACGCTCTACGCCTCCCAAGAGCGGACAGACCCGCTTTTGTAATTTCTTACCACCTCTAAAGGAGGACGACCCATGCCACATGACGACTTTCAGACCGAGCCTGTTCGTGGTTTGCCCGAAAAGCCCCCTGCTGGAGAAGAAATTCTTTGGCAGGGCGCACCCCATTGGTTTGCTCTGGCGAAAGATGCGCTGAGTTTCTGGTGGGTCGTTGGATATTTCCTATTCCTCTTCGCTTGGCGCACCACATCTGGGGCTGCCGTCACCTCATGGGCCGACAGTGCGATTGCTGCATCCTTCTTCTTGGTGCTTGGCGCGATTGTTGCGGTTCTGCTTTTGGGTGTGGCCTATGTCCAAGCCAAAGCAACGGTTTACACCATCACAAATCGCCGTGTTGCCATGCGGATTGGTGCGGCTTTGACGATGACGTTGAACCTGCCCTACCGTCAGGTGGCCAATGCGAATTTGGGATTGCGCAAGGATGGGACTGGCACGATTGCCTTGGAATTGATGCCATCCAATGTGCGGTTATCCTATCTGAACACATGGCCCCATGTGCGGCCATGGGTGATGAAAAACACCCAACCTGCGTTGCGTTGCATTCCTGATGCGCAAAACGTGGCTGCGATCCTGTCTGAGGCGGCAGAAACCGTGGTCAGCCAACCCGTTGTCAAACGTGATCCTGCGCCAAGTGGCGCGGTTGCGGCAGAATAAGGGGGATCTGATTATGGCAATGAGCCCTGAAGATAAACTGGTCGAACGTGACCGCGAAATGGTGCCCAAGGTTCTGGTGCGCGCAATGTTTGTGCTGTGCATGAGCGTTCTTGTCATCGTGACCTATGCCAAGCTGACGGATCGCCCGCTCGCGGCAATGCCCCCATCCGCGGATGAACTGCCCGTTGTGGAAGAGCGTCTGATCCAGATTTTCGGCTCTATGGATGGATCAGCACGCGTGATGGATACCGAAGGCAATGTGATTGTCACCTTGAGCAAAGAGGAAGGTGGCTTTGTCGCGGGGATTTATCGCGTGCTTGAACGCCGCCGCGGCGCTGTTGGCGCATCTGGCAGCGATCCAATCCGTTTGGTTCGAATGGCCGATGGCCGCCTCGCCCTACGCGATGATCTGACGGATTTCCGCACCGAGCTTTATGGCTTTGGCGCGGATAACGAGCGGGTTTTTGCCCGCATCATGGAGGAATGACCCATGGGATGGATGACCAGAACGACCGAAACGGCCCCTTGCGAGGTTGAGGTGAGCCACAAATTCGAAAGCCTGCACGCGCATGTGAAATTCTTGAACGGCGCAACCATTAATCCAGGTGACGAGGTATTGGTGCATGGCGCGCCAGTGATGGCGCCTTATGGCGAAGTGGTGTGTGAAACCCGCACCGCCACGATCACCCGCGCCAGCAAAATCGAACAGCTTTGGACAAAAATGACAGGTGATTTCGAGTTCATGGAGCTGTGCGAATTTAGTTTCTCAGAGGAGGTTTCGCTATGAATGTCCAAGCAAAACATTCCGCAGATGCGACCACCGTTGAAGACGCTTTGGCGGCACGCAATTACGAACAAGCAGTGGTTGATAGTGAAAGCGCAACCGCGCTTGCGATGCAAAACACGCTTTTGACCCCGCGGTTTTACACGACCAATTTTGACGAATTGGATGCGATTGATGTTTCATCAGTCCGCAGCGATTGGGATCAGCTGATTGATCAAATGAAATCCGACCCCAATAAGGGCCATTTCAAGAAAAACGAAGATTGGGATCACATCGATTGGGATGGGATGGAGCCAAAGCTGAAAAAGGAATTCATTGATTTCCTTGTTTCCTCCTGCACGGCCGAATTCTCGGGCTGTGTTCTCTACAAAGAAATGAAACGGCGCGGCAGCAATGAGGATATCACCACATTGTTCCAGTTGATGGCCCGTGATGAAGCCCGCCATGCAGGTTTTATCAATGACGCGCTGCGGGAAGCGGGGATTGCGGTGAATTTGGGCTTTCTGACGCAAGCCAAGAAATACACCTATTTCCAGCCGAAATTCATTTATTACGCCACATATCTGTCCGAAAAGATCGGCTATGCGCGCTATATCACCATCTTCCGCCATCTTGAGGCGCATCCTGAACATCGATTCCATCCGATTTTCAAATGGTTCAAGGAATGGTGCAACGATGAGTTTAGCCATGGCGAGGCATTCGCGCTGTTGATGAAGACTGACCCCAAGCTGACGCGCGGCGTGAATGTTTTGTGGATCAAATTCTTCCTCACGGCCGTGTTCGCAACGATGTATGTGCGCGACCACCAACGCCCCGCTTTTCACGAGGCTTTGGGTGTAGATACCGATTGGTATGGCCACGAAGTGTTCCGCAAAACCAGTGACATCTCAAAGCAGATTTTCCCAATCACTTTGGACATTGATCATCCCCGTTGGCAGAAAGGTCTGACGGCCTTGCAAGCCGCCAATGCGGATTTGGCCGATGCCAAGGCGCATGGCAAATTCTTCAAGCGAATTGGCGCCAGCATTCGTGCGGGTCTGGCCTTTGTGGCGCTGTATACGATCCCTGCCAAATCTCATGCCGTGCCTGTGAGCACGCGGATGGAGCCTGTCTATTGATCGCGGCTGCGCTGCATAATCCTTGGGTGGCGGCCTTGGTCGCCTTGTTCCTGTGGTGGTTTTCCACAGGGGCAATCCTTTTGGTTGTGCGGCGCGCTGATCAAGCAGGCCGTCAGGCCCGAATTTGGGCCGTTTTGATGAACCTGCCCTTTTTGATCTTGGGGGCGGTTGGGTTCTTGGAATCCCGCTATGACGAGAGCCTAGCNGGGGTTTATGTGGCGTTTTTATCTGCCATNGCGCTTTGGGGGTTGGATCGAGCTTGCCTTTTTGACGGGTGTCATCACGGGCCCCAATCGCAACCGCCTGAGGGATGGGGTTCCTGAATGGGAACGCTTTATCCGCGCATGGGGCACCATTGCCTATCATGAGCTTCTGTTGGTGTTCATGATGGTGACGATGATCCTGTTTAGTCTGGACGCCGTGAACCCCTTTGGGATGTGGACATTCGCAATTCTGTTTTTCGCGCGGATCAGCGCCAAGCTGAACCTTTATCTTGGGGTGCGGAAAATCAATGTGGAATTCATTCCCGAACCCCTGAACCATTTGCCAAGTCACTTTCGCACCGCGCGGATGAATTGGCTGTTTCCGCTCTCGATCACGGGCCTCAGCTTTGCCGCTGCCTGTTGGATGGAGCGGATTTGGAGCGCGCAAACCATGTCGCAAGAGATTGGTTTCGCTTTATTGGCAGCCCTGACCATGCTCGCTTTGTTAGAGCATTGGTTCATGGTTCTGCCCCTTCCCGATGAACGGCTGTGGCGGTGGATGCTTCCGTCTCGCCAAAGCAATGGCCAAGACGGCCCCCAGATCGCTATTTTGCAAAATGAGGACGTGCGATGAATTTTGACAAACTCTTTCAGAGCCAGTTGGACACCCTGAAACAAGAGGGCAATTATCGCGTCTTCGCAGAATTGCAGCGCAAATGTGGAGATTTCCCCCGTGTCCAAAATCACGGCGAAGGTCAAGAAGAAGTCACTGTTTGGTGCTCGAATGACTATTTGGGCATGGGCCAACACCCCGATGTGATCAAGGCAATGATCGACACAGTCGAGGCCTGCGGCACAGGTGCAGGCGGCACGCGCAATATCTCGGGCAATGCCTATCACCACAAATTGCTCGAGGCGGAATTGGCTGACCTGCACGGTAAGGAAGCGGCCCTTCTGTTCACTTCGGGCTATGTTTCAAATTGGGCCGCCCTGTCGACTTTGGGCAGCCGTCTTCCGAATGCGGTGATTTTGTCGGATGCGTTGAATCACGCCTCTATGATTGAGGGCATCCGTCATGCACGATGCGAAAAGCGGGTTTGGAAGCACAACGATGTTGCCGATTTGGATCGGCAATTGGCAGAATTGCCCGCCAATGCGACCAAGATTGTCGCGTTTGAATCGGTCTATTCGATGGATGGTGACATTGCGCCGATCCGCGAGATCGTTGAAGTGGCCGAAAAGCACGGCGCGATGACCTATATTGACGAGGTTCACGCGGTCGGCATGTATGGCCCGCGCGGCGGCGGTGTCGCTGAGCGCGAAGGGCTGATGGATCGCATCACCCTGATCGAAGGCACGCTTGGCAAGGCCTATGGTGTGGTCGGTGGCTATATCACGGGCAGCCATGCATTGGTGGATTTCATCCGCAGCTTTGCCAGCGGGTTTATCTTTACAACGGCGCTGCCCCCTGCCGTTGCGGCGGCCGCGCGCGCCTCGATTCATCATCTGAAAAACTCAAGCTATGAGCGCGACATGCAGCAACGCCAAGTTGCTCGTTTGCGCGCCCGTCTTGATGCCGAAGGCATCCCGCATGTCCACAATGACAGCCACATCATCCCTGTGATGGTGAAAGACCCCGTGAAATGCAAAATGCTATCGGATATTTTGATGGAACAATTCGGCATTTATGTGCAGCCAATCAATTATCCTACAGTTCCCAAAGGCACCGAGCGCCTGCGCTTTACCCCTGGCCCTTTGCACACGGATGAGGACATCGAATATCTCGTTTTGGCCCTGAAAACACTCTGGAAACAATGCGCTGTTTCGCATGCAGTCGCGTAGATGTGACAAGTTTTCTGTAAATTGCCCTTGGAGCGGCTTGAAAAAGGGCTAGGTTGCTGAGCGGTTACCTTTAACCGAGGGAGAGAGAACCATGAAAAAATCTGCAATCATCGCAGCAGTCGCAGGACTATGCGCTGCAACGTCCGCCTTCGCGGATGGCCATGGCGCATCGGGTGATGCGGCTGCAGGTGAGCGTGTCTTCAATCAATGTGTCGCCTGCCACGTGGTGGCAAACGATGCAGGTGAAACTCTGGCAGGCCGCAATGGCCGCACAGGCCCAAATCTTTACGGCGTTGCAGGTCGTCCTGCGGCTTCGATCGAAGATTTCCGTTATTCTCCATCTATCACCGCGGCAGGTGAAGCAGGGGTTGTTTGGACGGAAGAGGCGTTTGTGGCCTATGTGCAAGACCCGACCGCCTTTTTGAGAGAAGCAACCGGTGACAACCGCGCACGCAGCGCTATGGCGTTCCGTGCTCGTAACGAAGATGACGCGAAAAACGTCTATGCATATCTCGCAAGCCTTGCGGCGCAGTAACCGCATCGTTTTGTGACGGCATTGAAAAGGGCAGACATTGATCTGCCCTTTTTCATTTTTTGCGAAGCGATTGGACGAAGTCGGCGATCGCAGCAACCGCCTCGGCAGGATGTGACTCAGGCAAAAGATGCCCTGCATCCGAAATCACCTTCAGGGCGCCCTGCGGCACCATCCCTTGGGCGCGCTTGGCGACCTCTAGTGCAACTGCTTGATCCTTAGCGCCATGCAAGAACAGGATTGGCGCAGTGATCTGGGGAAGGCTGCGGTGCAGCACCTCTAAATCCCACTGCGCCATCATTGCTAAAGTTGCCTCGATATGCGCGCGTTTGCGCATCAATTCGCGATAATGGCCCAAGGTTTCTGCGTCAGGTTCTGAGCCTGTTGTTTGCAAAATCGCAATCAGCCTGCGGTCACTCATCCCTGAGCCTAAGAAAAGCCCTGTGAGCGGGTTCATCGCCATCATTTTTGCCATGATCGGAAAGAGCCAACCCGCAGCA
>BB_Man_B_Liq_inBBDRAFT_1000028_pt1 | contig 21411 bp, 23 predicted proteins | sample BBManParaguerPR_4_FD_10244 | JGI IMG/M metagenome (IMG submission 10244) | reverse complement strand
CACAGCCTGTCTGTGCCAAGCCATAGGCCAGCAATTCGGTTTTATCGCTGCGGGTGCCATCCAATTCCGACCCGAATTCATAATCCAGATAATCAGACACCCCGAAACGCGCCGCGATGTCACCGGCATAGGCAATAGGTTTTGATGTAGCCAAACACAGACGATAGCCGCGTGATTTCAGATCGGCCAACTGCCCCAAAACCCCATCATAGAGCCGATTGTTAAACATTTCCCCCCCGCGATAGGCATCGCGGTAATGCGCCACTGTTTCATCATGCAATTCAGCCGGCATGCCCAGTTTTGTCAAACTGTCCCACAACGACGGCCCGACAACCCAATTGGCATCATCGCCCAAATCGTCATACCCCATCTGGCCCAGCGCATAGTTAAACGAATTTATGATCCCCGGACCAGAATCCGTCAAGGTGCCGTCCAGATCCAGAAATACAAATCCCATCAGTGAACCACATCCGGATCAAGATTTTCATCGCCAAAAAACGGCGTCATCTGCGCCACGACGACCGAATTTTCATCCAGTGCCCGCTGCATTAGGGCGCGTTCGTCATCGTCGATGTCATGACCCTGTTCCAGGCGTTCGTCGATGGTACCATAGCCCGTGACATCCAGCGGCGCCAAATCGGCCTGTTTCAAAATGGCGACGGTTTCGCGGACAGCCTCGGCTTCGTCCACGCCGCTGGAATAACACATCAACGCGGCGCCGGTTGCCTTGGGCGGCAGGCCGTCATCTTGGGTACGGCCCACTTGGACCAACAGGGTATAGACCTGCTGTTTTTTCGGGGTCTTGGGTTTATCAGACATTGCACGGCCCTATCGCTAGATCATTCCCCATATGATTAGACCTGCGGCGCGCCGATTGCAAATGGTGAAAGGGCGCGATCAATACGACCAATATATGGTGAATTTATCGCCCGAATTCGGCTGCGTGACAGACATTGTTGCCCGCAACCCCTGCAGGCGAAAGGATACGTTTGGCAAATCTTCAACCGCGACCAGTTTGGAATTGATCAACGCTGATCCTTTGCAAAATTCGGGCGGTGCGGGAAAGGAGACGGACATATTCAAAATGCCGGTCGGCGTTCCAATGGTGTTGGAAATTTCCTTGCGGCCCTTTTCGGTAAAGGCCCGCGCCTTGTACGTCAGGTGGCGTTCGAAACTTTGCCCTGTCGTCAGGGGTTTGGGCAAATTTATTGCATAAAATATGTATTTTCCACGTTCCTCGACCCGATCTGGTTCGCGGCCGTTCAGATATATATCGAATAAATCGCCTGGGAAATCGATAGATGTTGAAATTTCCGGAACCTCGCCACGCACCACGATACCCCTTTGCCGCCGGTTATAGATGCTGACCGCCCAATCCGGCGTAATTTCAATGTCGTAATCAATCGTATCATAGAACAGGTTGGTCCCCTTGGACAAATCACCATAGGCGGCCAGAAATTTCAAAACCGCAGGCGCACAATCGCGATAGGACGTGGCATCAAATTTGACCAATACGGCCTTGGTATGTGCTTTGACCGTTTCGGGGGAAATGTTCAAATGTTTTGCGATTTCAGTGCGCGTCGCGCCATAGGCCATCAATTCCAGAACCTCGAATTGACGTTCGGTTAAACTGGGGGGGCGGTCATAGGGCATTTTGGCTGCATGGATCATGTCAGACCGTTGCAGCGTGCGACATGGGACATTGGGGTTTCTGCTCCGCCCCGTATCTGTGTCAAAACGGGGGATTTTGGGGTGGCTGTTGCGGATGAACACAGATCATCATTTTCATGGTCGCAATTTTGGCCAAGGACGTACAGCGAAAGCGTTCAAAAATATCAAAATGACCGCAATTCGCAATAACTATATTGTGAAACCTTTTCGGCCCCGTATGAACAACAACAGTTGAACTGATCGTCCGTTTTTACTATGGGTTGATCAACATACCCCTAGCAATAAGGATCCGTCATGTATCGTTCAAGAACGTCCACCCACGGCCGCAATATGGCTGGCGCACGCGGGCTATGGCGCGCAACAGGGATGAAGGATAGCGATTTCGGCAAACCCATCATCGCCATTGTGAATTCATTTACCCAATTTGTTCCCGGTCACGTCCATCTGAAAGATCTGGGCCAAATGGTCGCCCGCGAAGTCGAGGCCGCCGGCGGTGTTGCCAAGGAATTTAACACCATCGCGGTGGATGACGGTATCGCAATGGGACATGATGGGATGTTGTATTCCCTACCATCGCGCGAAATCATTGCCGACAGTGTTGAATATATGGTCAACGCCCACTGCGCCGATGCGATGGTCTGTATTTCCAATTGTGATAAAATCACCCCCGGTATGTTGATGGCCGCAATGCGGTTGAACATTCCGGTTGTGTTCGTATCCGGTGGCCCGATGGAGGCCGGCAAAGTCGTCTGGGACGGCAAAGAAAAGGCGTTGGATCTGGTGGATGCCATGGTCGCTGCGGCCGATGACAAATACACCGACGAACAGGTCGAAGAAATCGAACAAAACGCCTGCCCCACATGTGGGTCGTGTTCGGGTATGTTTACCGCCAATTCCATGAACTGCTTGACCGAGGCGCTGGGCCTATCCCTACCAGGCAACGGGTCAACCTTGGCCACACACGCAGATCGCAAGGAATTGTTCCTGCGCGCGGGCCGTCGCATCGTGGAAATGGCCAAGGCGTGTTATGAACAGGGTGACGCCAACATGTTGCCCCGCAATATCGCAACGTTCGAGGCGTTTGAAAACGCCATGTCGCTGGATATCGCAATGGGCGGATCCACGAACACCGTTTTGCACCTGCTGGCCGCTGCCTATGAGGGCGAAGTTAATTTTTCAATGGACGATATCGACCGCCTATCGCGCAAGGTGCCCTGCCTGTCCAAGGTCGCGCCTGCGAAATCCGACGTCCATATGGAGGATGTGCACCGCGCCGGTGGCATCATGGCGATTTTGGGCGAATTGGACCGCGCCGGTCTGATCCACCGCGACTGTAGCACGGTTCACGAACCCACCATCGGTGATGCGTTGAACAAATGGGACGTGATGCGCACCAACGATCCTGATGTGCATAACTTTTTCCGCGCGGCCCCCGGTGGCGTCCGCACGACCCAAGCGTTTAGCCAAAGCCGCCGGTACGACAGCGTCGATATGGACCGCGCTGGCGGCGTGATCCGCAACAAAGAAAATGCCTTTTCCCAAGATGGCGGTTTGGCCGTGCTGTTCGGCAATTTGGCAGAACATGGCTGTATCGTGAAAACGGCCGGTGTGGATGACAGCATCCTGAAATTTTCCGGCCCCGCCTATGTGGTCGAATCCCAAGATGATGCGGTCAACGACATTCTGACCGGCAAAGTCAAAGAGGGTGATGTCGTCATCATCCGGTACGAAGGTCCGCGCGGCGGCCCCGGTATGCAAGAAATGCTATACCCCACATCCTATCTGAAATCCAAAGGGTTGGGCGCGGCCTGTGCCTTGGTCACAGATGGTCGTTTTTCGGGCGGCACATCGGGTCTGTCCATCGGCCACGTATCCCCCGAGGCAGCCGAGGGCGGCACAATCGGTCTGGTCGAACATGGCGATTTGATCGAAATCGACATTCCAAACCGGTCGATCAATTTGGCCGTGGCCGATGATGTTCTGGCCGAACGCCGCGCCAAACAGGATGCCGCAGGCTGGACCCCGGCCAAACCGCGCAAACGCAAGGTTACAACAGCATTGCGCGCCTATGCTGCGCTGACAACCTCTGCCGCCAAGGGCGCGGTGCGCGTGGTCGAATAATAAAACAACAGGCCTGCGCAAATCCGCGCGGGCCTGTACGCGGTCCTATACTCGGGCCTGTGCCCCTATGCCGAAAACCGATCGTGCAGAATGGCCAAAAATTCCCGATAATCGTCAAACGGCAGCGCGTTTTGGAAATACGACAGGGGTTCGTTTCGGTACCCTTGGGTGAAAAACGCAAAATCAACGCCCGCGTTTTGGGCCGTTTGATAATCCACCGGACTGTCCCCGACATATAACACATCATCCGCCTGTAACCGCGCGATCGTTTCACGCAGTGGCGCGGGATCAGGTTTTTTCACCTCTAAACTGTCGCCACCAATGACCGCATCAAAATACTGCGCGATCTGCAGGTGATCCAAAATATGCACCGCAGGCGCATAGGGTTTGTTGGTACACAGCCCAATTTTCACCCCAATGTCGCGCAAATACTGCAAGGTGCCCAAACAATCCGGATACAGTTTTGTCAGCCCCAACGGATTTTCGTTGTAATATGTCATCAATCGCTGGGTCAGGTCTGATTGCACGTGATCGGCCAAACCCGCCCGCAATCGCACCCGTTCGGCCAATTTGGGAACACCATTCCCAATGAACGAAATGACAGTCGGCAAATCCAACGGCGTGCAATCAAAATCGGCCAAGGCCCGATTGGCCGCCGCTTGAATATCGGGCGCACTGTCAATCAATGTGCCATCCAGGTCAAAAATAACCGCCCGCATGATGCCACCCTGCCCCTTTGGTTGTGCGATAACTATATGGCCGCCGTTGCCGCGGCGCGAATGGCTGCGATGTTGTCACCATAGACATCCGCTGCATCAACCGATCCACCACGGAAAACGGCCGATCCAGCAACCAGCACATCTGCACCCGCCGCCGCCATCAATGGCGCGGTGGTCGGGTCCATGCCACCATCAATTTCAATATGGATCGGACGATCCCCGATCATATCGCGCAGTTTGCGCACCTTGGCCGTCATATCGATATATTTCTGTCCGCCAAATCCGGGGTTTACCGTCATGACACAGACCAAATCTGTCAAATCCAGCAAATGTTCCACTGTTTCGGCCGGTGTGCCCGGGTTCAGGGCAACGCCCGCCTTCATCCCTGCGCCGCGGATCGCCTGCAAGGTGCGGTGAATATGTGGCCCCGCCTCGATGTGCGCGGTCAGAATATCGGCCCCCGCATCCGCATAGGCATCGATATAGGGATCAACCGGCGCGATCATCAAATGCACATCCATCACCGTTTTCACATGGGGCCGAAACGCCTTGACCGCGGGCGGGCCAAAGGTCAGGTTCGGCACAAAATGCCCGTCCATGACATCGACATGCACCCAATCGGCACCTTGGGATTCAATGGCGCGAATTTCAGCGCCAAAATTGGCAAAATCCGCAGACAGGATGGACGGCGCGATTTTAATGGATCGGTCAAAGGCCATGGGGGCTCTCCTCATATCGGGTATATGGTGGGTGTCTAGTACGCGACCCCCAACAAGCGCAAGAATTTAGTGCACCCGCGCGACAATTCACCCGTTATTCATACCGCCACGTTGTGATAATTTCCATCGCCTCTTGGGCCGTATCCACGAATTTGAACAGATCCAGATCAGCGCGCGAAATCGTCCCCGCATCGGCCAAGGCCTGCCAATTCAGGATATCATTCCAAAATTCCCGCCCAAACAGCAAAAATGGCACCGGCGCCATGCGATTGGTCTGGATCAATGTCAGCGCCTCGAACAATTCGTCTAGCGTGCCAAATCCCCCCGGAAAAACGCAAATCGCCTTGGCACGCATCAGAAAATGCATCTTGCGAATGGCAAAGTAATGGAAATTGAAACACAATTCCGGTGTCACATAGGCATTGGGCGCCTGTTCATGGGGCAACACAATGTTCAACCCCACCGATTTGCCGCCCGCATCCATCGCACCACGGTTGCCTGCCTCCATCACGCCGGGGCCGCCGCCCGTGGTCACAACAAATTCGCCCCCGCCCAACGATTGGCTGTATTGCGTAATCTGACGCGCCAATTCCCGCGCTTGGGTGTAATAGCGTGTCAATTCCGCCAGCTTGGGCGTCTTGGCCTGATCCGCATTCACAGGATCAGGAATCCGCGCGCCGCCGAACAAAACAACGGTCGACAAAATACCCTGTTCATCCAATGCCAGCTCAGGCTTCAACAATTCCAACTGCAACCGCACAGGCCGCAGATCGTCGCGCACCAAAAATTCATCATCGGCAAAGGCCAGCCGATAGGCCGGCGATTGCGTTTGCGGCGTAACCGGTACACCCTTGGCCGTTGATTTATCCGTCACAGCATCGCGAAATAACCGCGTTGTTTTCCGTGTCATATGTACATCCCTTTGTTTTGCACTATCTTACGTCTAAATTTATTGTATCACCAGCCAATGAAAGCTATAGCGCTAAAAACGCAATTTCAGGAGGAAACCGCCGATGTCCAACGCAAACCTAGAGGCCGCCATAGAATCCGCATGGGACGCCCGCGACACAATCACCCCCGCCACAACCGGCGAAACCCGCGAAGCGATCGAAGACACCCTAAACGCCCTAGACAGCGGCACCCTGCGCGTGGCCGAGAAACTGGAAAATGGCAATTGGCAGGTCAACCAATGGGCGAAAAAGGCCGTACTGCTGGGATTTCGGATCAAAGACATGGAAATCCAGTCCGGCGGCCCCCAAGGCAGCGGCTGGTGGGACAAAGTTGACAGCAAATTCGCTGGCTGGGGCGAAAACCAATGGCGCGCAGCCGGGTTCCGCGCGGTTCCAAACTGCGTCGTTCGTAAATCCGCATATATCGCACCAGGCGTGGTTTTGATGCCATCGTTCGTAAACCTCGGCGCCTATGTTGATCAGGGAACCATGGTCGACACATGGGCCACCGTCGGCAGCTGCGCCCAAATCGGTAAAAATGTCCACCTCTCAGGTGGCGTCGGAATCGGCGGCGTCTTGGAACCCATGCAAGCCGGCCCAACAATCATCGAAGACAACTGCTTTATCGGCGCACGATCAGAAGTCGTCGAAGGCTGCATCATCCGCGAAGGCTCGGTCCTAGGGATGGGCGTCTACATTGGTCAATCCACAAAAATCGTCGACCGCGAAACTGGCGAAGTCATGTACGGCGAAGTCCCCCCCTACTCGGTCGTTGTTTCCGGCTCAATGCCATCAAAGAACGGAATCAACCTGTATTGCGCAGTCATCGTAAAACGCGTTGACGAAAAAACGCGCAGCAAAACCGGCATTAACGAATTACTTCGTGATTGATCAGATTTGTTTCTATCGAAACAAACGGGGGCCTTTCGGCCCCCTTTTTTTGAGTATTTTTACAAAAATGAAAACCAAGGTATCCTAGAACTTAATGCTTTCATTTTTGCACCAAATACTCTCGGGTGAATTGACCCCATCGGGGTCAAGGGGGGCAAAGCCCCCACTTTCCACTTTAGGAACAGGCTGCGACTGCTCTTTTTGTCATCACACCGATCAAATGCGCGCGATATTCGGCGCTACCGTGTAGGTCCGAAATCATTCCCACCGATGACACCGCCAACCCGTTTAGGGCATCAGGGCTAAAATTGTCCGCAAGGGCGGTTTCAGCCTCGGACCAACGGAATACGCCGTCTTCTGATGCACCTGTCACCGCAACACGAACACCATCTGCGAATTTCGCGACAAAAACACCAACCATAGCAAAGCGTGATGCGGGTTGTTCGAATTTTTGATAATTCGCTGCCTGCGGCACAGGGAAACGCAGACCTGTGATGATTTCGCCTTCTTCTAAGGCTGTTGTGAACATTCCTTGGAAAAAGTCATCAGCGCTGATTTCACGGGTGTTTGTGATGACTGTCGCGCCTGAGGCCAGTACCGCAGACGGATAGCAGGCGGCGGGGTCATTATTGGCCACTGATCCCCCAATGGTTCCCCGATTGCGCACAGCCGGATCGCCGATGCCTGCGGCCAGGGCGGCCAGGGCAGGATAGGCGCCCGCTTGGGCGGCGACGGTGGCATGGGTGGTGGCCCCACCGATTGTCAGGCTGCCATCATCGTTTTGGCAGACACCTTTCATTTCGGCGATCCCGGTCAGGCTGACCAGCTTGGCCGGGCTGGCCAAGCGTTGTTTCATTGTTGGGATCAAGGTTTGTCCCCCGCCCAATGCCTGGGCCTCGTCCGAGGCAAGGGCGGCAACCGCATCAGCGATTGTTGTTGGTTTTTCAAAGTCAAAGTTATACATGTCTGATCCCTTCCCTTAACCTTGCATTGCGGCCCAAACGCGCTGGGGCGAAACGGGCATGTCGATATGTGTAACGTGTTTGAACCCACCAGATTGCAGCGCATCGATCACCGCGTTTACGACGGCGGGGGGGGATCCGATGGCACCGGCTTCGCCGCAGCCCTTCACACCCAAGGGGTTGTGTGTGCAGGGTGTTTGGCACGAATGATCAACCGTATAGAACGGCACATCCGATGCCCGTGGCATTGCGTAATCCATATAGGATGCGCTAAGCAGCTGGCCGTTTTCGTCATAGACGCAGTTTTCCAGCAACGCCTGACCGATTCCCTGACCCACACCGCCGTGGACCTGACCGGTGACGATCATTGGGTTGACCACGTTGCCAAAATCATCCGCTGCACTGAACCGTTCCACGGTGACTTTGCCGGTGTCTGGGTCCACTTCGACTTCGCAGGCATAGGCGCCTGAGGGATAGGTAAAGTTGGACGGATCATAGAATGCCGTTTCCTCAAGACCTGGCTCGATATCCTCAAGCGGATAGTTGTGTGGCACATAGGCGGCCAGCGTGACATCGCCCCAAGCACAGGATTTATCGGTTCCTTTGACGGTGAATTGCCCGTCTTTCAGTTCGATATCCGCCTCGGATGCCTCAAGCATGTGGGATGCGATTTTCTTGGCTTTGTTGATGATCTTTTCGGTGGCGCGCACCATGGCTGATCCACAAACCGCAAGTGACCGCGACCCATAGGTGCCCATCCCAAATGGGATTTTCGAACTGTCACCATGGACAATTTCGATCATGCTTTCATCAATGCCCAGCATATCTGCCACAACTTGGGGGAATGCGGTTTCGTGGCCTTGGCCGTGGCTGTGTGCGCCGACCATGACGCTGATCGAACCGGTGGCATTCACACGCACGGTTGCCGCGTCATAGAGACCGGCACGCGCACCCAGCTGGCCCACCAGATTTGATGGCGCGATGCCGCAGGCCTCGATATAGCAGTTCACGCCTAAACCGCGCAGTTTGCCACGGGCCTCGGATGCTTTGCGGCGGGCCTCAAATCCGGACAGGTCTGCGATTTCTTCCAACTTGTCCATGGTTGCGACATAGTCACCGGTGTCATATTCCACCGCAACAGGGGTTGCATAGGGGAATTGCGTGATAAAGTTTTGCCGCCGCAGCGCGATTGGATCAACGCCCAATTCACGCGCCGCTTTGTCGACCAAACGTTCCAATTGATATGTGGCCTCGGGGCGGCCGGCACCGCGATAGGCATCCACGGGCACGGTGTTGGTAAACACGGCCTTAACATTCACATAGATCAGCGGCGTTTTATAATTGCCGGCCATCAATGTACCATGCAACCATGTGGGAACCGATGGCGCAAAGGTGGACAGATAGGCCCCCATGTTGGCATAGGTTTCGGTCCGGATCGCCTGGAAATTGTTATCGGCATCCAGTGCCAGTTCGATTTTGGTCACATGATCGCGGCCATGGGCATCGGACATGAATGCCTCGGACCGAGAGGAGGTCCATTTGACAGGGCGGTTCAACTGACGCGCAGCGAATGTGCAAAATGCCTCTTCTGCATAGTGGAAAATTTTGGTGCCAAAGCCGCCGCCCACATCCGGAGCAACAACGCGCAATTTATGTTCGGGGATCCCCAGAACAAAGGCCCCCATCAGCAAACGGATCACATGGGGGTTTTGCGATGTGGTATATAGCGTGCTTTCATCATTGGCGCGGTTATAATCGCCAACTGCAACGCGGGGTTCCATAGGGTTGGCCACCAAGCGGTTGTTGACCAATTCTAACGTGGTCACATGGGCGGCCTCTTCGAACGCTTTGTTCACGGCGTCGCGGTTTTCCTCGACGAAACCCCAGTCGTAACACAGGTTGCTGTCCAGATCGTCATGCACCTTGGTGGCACCGGGTTCCAGCGCCTGTTTCATATCAACAACGGCCGGTAATTCGGTGATGTCCAGATCAATCGCCTCGGCGGCATCGCGGGCCTGTTCCAGCGTTTCGGCCACAATCGCAGCGATAGGGTCGCCGACATGGCGCACCTTGCCCTGTGCCAAAACGGGGTGGGCCGGTTCCTGCATGGGGTTGCCGTGTTTGTCGGTCACCTGCCAACCACAGGGCAAACCGCCGATGCCTTGGAAATCGGCACCTGTAAAAATGCGCACAACGCCGGGCATAGAGGCCGCAGCGGATGTATCGATGGAATTGATCGTTCCATGGGCCATGTCAGAGCGCAAGAAATACACATGCGTTTGACCATGGATGTTAATGTCGTCTGTATAATTCCCTGTTCCGGTCAGAAACCGAATGTCTTCGCGACGCTTGCTGCTGGCGCCGATGCCGCTGTCTTTGGGCATGTCTAATCCTCCCTGTTTTTATTCTGCGGCCAATTGGCTGACATCCTGTCCGGACGCGGCCAAAATTGCCTTGACGATGTTATGATATCCGGTGCACCGGCAAATATTGCCTTCTAGATGATGGCGCACCTCGGCCTCGGTCGGTTTGGGGTTGTTTTTCAACAAATCCGCCGCCGCCATCACCATGCCGGGGGTACAGAACCCGCATTGCAGCCCGTGATGTTCCTGAAACGCCGCCTGAATCGCGTTCAGGGTGCCATCGGGGGCGGCCTGACCTTCGATTGTGGCGACATCTGCGCCGTCGGCCTCGGCGGCGAACATGGTGCAGGATTTCACCGCAACGCCATCGACATGCACCGTGCAGGCCCCGCATTGGCTGGTGTCACAGCCCACATGCGTACCGGTCAGGCGCAGGTCGTTGCGCAGGAAATCGACCAGCAATGTGCGCCCCTCTACATCGCCAGAAACGGTTTTTCCGTTTACTGTCATTGTTATTTTTGTCATTTAGTCCTCCCAATTATTTGTTTTTGTTCTGTTTTAGCTGATTAATTTTTTGAACCACCCTTTTTTCGCGGGGGGTGTATCAGCATCATTTTGATCCCCAGCACTGTCTGTGTCGTCTGGTTCAGACACGGCATCGCGGAAATTTTCGAAAAACTGGTCTGCCATTTTCTTGGCAAAGCCATCGATGATGCGGCTGCCCAACTGGGCCAATTTGCCGCCCACTTTGGCCTCAACCTCATAGGATAACAGCGTGCCGCCATCTTGGTCGGTTAAGACCACATTTGCGCCCCCCTTGGCGAAACCTGCGGCACCGCCTTTGCCCTCTCCGGTCAGGGTCAGGGACGTTTGATCAACCATATCGGACAGGGTCACCGCGCCTTTGAATGTGGCTTTGACGGGGCCCACTTTCTGGGTGACGGTGGCCTCAAACCCGTCTTGGGCGGTGCCGGTCATTTCGGTGCACCCGGGGACGCATTCCTTTAACACCTCGGGCGATAACAGGGCCTGCCACACTGTTTCGCGGTCTGCCGGTATTAATTTCGCATCACTTAATTTCATATCTGCCCCTTGATTGGTGGTGTTCCGATGTTCATGGTGCGCAGTCTAGCGCGGGTGTGGGCTTCTAGCCATGGTTGTAGCCATGGAAAATCCGACCACTTTCCAGCCATTCAAGGCGCGAAATGACGTTTCGTCAACTGTTTTTCCATGCAATCGCGTTTTTACGCGCAGCCGCCGTTATTTGCGACGCCGCAAATACACGTAATAGGCACCGCCACCGCCGTGTTTTATATGTGCCTCGGTCACCTGCAGGACCAAGGGCGCAAGCGGGGCCATGCGCAGCCATTGTGGCACCTGATGGCGCAAAACCCCCATCTGACGTGGAATCGGTCCATCATCGCGCGATTTTTTGCCCTTGCCCGTGATCACCAGTAACAGCCGCAACCCGCGGGCATGACCATTCAACACAAACCCGATCAGGGCAGGGTGCGCCTGATGCAATGTCATGCCGTGCAGGTCGATCGTATCCTCGGGGCCCAATTTCCCGCGGCGCATTTTGCCATAGGCTTTGGCGTCCATTTGCACGGGGCTGCTGGCCAGTGCCGATGTGATCGATGGTTTCAGATCATGTTTCGGCGCGGCACCACCCGCGCGTTCCCCAACCCGAAACGGCATAATCGGCGCAGGGTCAGATATGCGGGGGGTTGGTGATTTTTTCGGCTTGGACGTTATGGGCAACGCACGTTTTTTGGCCGCGCTGTGCAATGGCTTGGCGGTTTTGGCAACTTTGTTCCAAAGCTCTTGGTCATCTGAATTCAGCGAACGGCGTTTCATGGGTCATTCTGGTCTAACAGGGACAGCGCCCTTTTAACCGGCAATAACACAAATAGCGACCCTGCATCTTTTATTTTGCTGGCCTCTTTGCCGGCGGCGGCACCGCTGCCCATGAAAATATCGGCCCGCTGCGCGCCCTTGATCACGGAACCGGTGTCTTGGGCAATCATTAACCGCCGCAGGGGTTTAGCCCCTTGGGTTTCGATCCAGACAGGGGCGCCCAGTGGCACATATTCGGGGTCAATCGCAACCGTTCGTTTGGTGGTCAACGACCGGTTCATTGCGCCCAGCGGTCCCTTGGTTTCAGGGACATTCAATTCACGAAAAAATACAAATGACGGGTTGTGTTGTAACAGACCGCGCCCCCGTTCAGGATTGGCGCGGACCCATTTTTTGATGGATGCGGCTGATGCCTGATGTTTGCCCAACAGGCCACGGCGTATCATTTCCTGGCCAACGGATCGGTATTGATGACCATTGCCACCGCCATAGCCGATGCGCTGACTGTGCCCATCGGTAAATCGCAACCGCCCCGACCCCTGAATTTGTAAAAACAAGACATCCACAGGGTCCGACGCCCAGGCAATTTCCAAGCCACGGTTTCGCAAAATACCGCGGTTTTCCAATTCGGCCCGACTGTACCAAACGCCCGATTTGGGCAATTCAGGGGGAACGCGATAAATGGGATAGGCATATTTCGCGGTGCGCACGCGCGACACTGTCATTTCAGGTTCGAAATAACCGGTGAATTTGGCGTCATCCCCATCGCGGATCATAACAGGTTTGAAAAACGCCTGAAAAAACGTTTTCGCATCATCCGTATGTTGCGCAATCGCACACAGGGGTTGCCAATCGGCAGATTTCAGATCGGGACAGGTTTCGACAAATGCACCCAGCGCCTGGTCATGTTGATCCTGCGACCAGCCGTCAAGATCACTGAAATCATGAACAGAAACAGTGATATTTGACGCCAAAGCCGGGGCAGCGATCAGCGCCGCACTCCAGATTATGCGGCGCAGTCGGATCATTCACCCGTGGCCACCAATTGCCAATTCGGGTCACCATTGCCCATGGTGCGGGCATAGGTCCACGTATCCTTTTGGCGTTTGATCTGTTTTGCGTCGCCTTCGACGATGTCGCCATCGGCATTGCGCACAACGGATGTCATTTCCGCGTTATAGGATACGGTAATTTCCGCCATTTTTGTCGCATCGTCGAAATTGGCAGACACCAAACGCATTTCACGCAGACCGATAAAATTCGCCTCAACCGTCAACCCCTGGGCCGTGCGGGCGGCGATGACGTCATCGAACACCTCGGCAATATCAGCGGCCAGAAAACCGCGCACCTCGGACAAATCACCGCGTTCAAAGGCCATCAGGATCATTTCATAGGCCATGCGCGCACCGCCCAAGAAATCATTCACGCTGAAATCATGTTCCGCACGCTTCATCTTGGCCAGCGCTTCGGCGGTGTCGGACCCTTTGGGCGCGTTATCCAGAATATCCATATCCTCGCCGCCGTCGATCAGCTGAAAATCACGCTTGGGCTGTGGCTTTGGATCGGCAAGCGGCGGTTTTTCATGCCCTTCGCGCGTCCCCAGAACGCTGCTAAGGCGCATAATCAGGAATACAGCAATGCCAGCCAGAACCAAAAGTTCAATAATCGCAGGGTTCATTCACATTCTCTTTTCTTCAAAAGTAGATTTTTCGTTGTTCCATACTTATGTAGGGAACATGACCGTTCAAGTCCACCATGACAGCCATTAAGGAGACTATTTTATGTGGCTATTGATACTATTTATCGCGATTCCTGTGATTGAAATCGCCTTGTTTATTCAGGTGGGCGGTTGGCTGGGCCTGTTTCCCACGCTGGGCATCGTCATTTTGACGGCTGTTTTGGGGACCTATCTGGTGCGTACCCAAGGGCTGGCAACGCTGTCTAGCCTGCAAAATCGGTTTTCTGAACTGCGCGATCCGACGGAACCCTTGGCCCATGGCGCCATGATATTATTTGCCGGTGCGCTGTTATTGACGCCGGGGTTTTTCACCGATGCGGTCGGATTTTTATTGCTGACACCTGCGTTTCGCGTGGCGGCCTTTGGCTGGGTCAAATCGCGGGTCAAGGTGGCATCATTTACCATGGGCGGGCAGGGGCAACACCAACAGACCCGTGACGCAGCGGATGTTTTTGACGCCGACTATACCGACGTCACCCCCAACGATGACAGCCCCTGGAATTCAAAAAACATATCTAAGGATTGAGCATCCTAAATTCAGCTGATAAAACAGCCCCAATTTAGTTTAGGAGCGTAAAATGACCGACGAAACGCAGGCACAACAGCCCGTTCAGCCAAACATGAATATTTTGGCACAATACATCCGTGATATGTCCTTTGAAAATATTTTGTCACAAAAGGGCATTTCCGGCGAAGTAAACCCAGATGTTCAGGTTCAGGTAAACCTAGACGCCCGCAAACGCACCGTCGAAAACCAGTTCGAAGTGGTCATCAAACTGAAAGTATCGTCCAAAAACAAAGGCACAGATCAAAACCTGTTCCTGTTGGAATTGGAATATGGTGGCATTTTCCAAGTGACCGGTGTGCCAGACGAACAGCTGCACCCCTATCTGTTGATCGAATGCCCCCGCATGTTGTTCCCATATTTGCGCCGCATCGTATCCGACATCACCCGTGATGGTGGGTTCCCTGCGCTGAATTTGGACAATATCGATTTTCTGGCCCTGTACCGCGCCGAAATCGCGCGTCGTCAGGCGGAAAACGCGAAAAACGAACAGGGCGGCGACACAGCAACCGTCAACTAGGCGTTATTTGGAAAAGGTTTTCCAAACAGCATCTTGACCCAATTTTTCGACAAAGGCGGCGTGGGCCGCCTTTTCGTTTTCGGACAGACGGCTGGGCAGGGGCGTGGGCCGTTGGGTTGGCCGCCACTGTGCATCACCACCGCCCGAACGTCCGCCTTGGGACGTGGACAGGCCAAAATCAGGTTGGCGCCCCCCGATCAATTCCAAATATACCTCGGCCAAGATTTCCGAATCCAGCAACGCGCCGTGCAGGGTGCGTGACGAATTGTCGATATTGAACCGGCGGCACAATGCATCCAAGGACGCAGGCGATCCGGGGAATTTTTGCCGCGCGATGGCCAAGGTATCAATCGCCTGTTCCCACGGGATCTGCGGGCGGTTTACCCATTTCAGTTCCGCATTCAGAAATTTCACGTCAAAGGCGGCATTGTGAATGACCAGTTTGGCATCGCCAATAAAATCAACAAAATCCTGCGCAATGTCGGCAAACACCGGCTTGTCGCGCAGGAATTCGTCGCCCAAACCGTGCACTTTGAACGCCTCTTCGGGCATGGACCGTTCTGGGTTGATATATTGGTGATATGTTTTGCCTGTCGCCACATGGTTCCACAGTTCAACCGCGCCGATTTCAACGATGCGATCCCCTGTTTCAGGGTCAAAACCGGTGGTTTCCGTATCCAAGACGATTTCACGCATTGATGCTGGTCCTTATGGTGGTCACAATATCGGCAACCTGGTGTTTGGCGTGATCCAGGCTGTCGGTGTGAATAACATAATCCGATTTCGCCACTTTGTCAGCGTTTGGCCACTGGCGGTCCAAAATTTGCTGAAATGTGCGTTCGTCCATCGTCTGACGCGCCATAACCCGTTGTTTTTGGGTATCTGCATCAATGGACACGCAGGCCACGGCATCCATGGCCCGATCTGCCCCTGTTTCAAACAACAGGGGGATGTCCAACACCACAATATCGGTGGTTGCGGTGGCGATAAAGTCTGCACGGTCTTGGGCAACCAATGGGTGGATAATCTGTTCCAAGGCTTTGAACTTGGTCGGATCAGTCATTAATTCCTGTTTCAGAATGTCCCGCGACACCGCCCCATTGTTCACCGCCGCGGGAAAGACCGCAGACACAGGATCGGCCGCCGGCCCACCCGCCGCATACAACCGATGCACCGCCGCATCCGCATCCCAAACAGCGCAGCCAAGGTCCGCAAAGAACCCTGCAGCTGTGGATTTCCCCATTCCGATGGATCCCGTCAGGCCCAGTTTGAATGTCATGACAGCAACATGTCCCTTAGCTCTGTGGTGACGGTCGGGGTGGCCCCGAACCATTTTGTAAACCCTGGAATGCCCTGATAAATCAGCATTCCCAGCCCATCAACCCAGGGGTTTCCACGGTCTTGTGCACGGTGCAACAACGGCGTGATCAGGGGGGCATAGACAATATCCGTGACCAAGGCATCCATCGGCAAACACGCCAGATCAAAGGGCAGGGGATCATGCCCCACCATNCCCATGGACGTGGTGTTCACCAGCGTTTTGACATCGATCATCGCATCATCCGCAGCGGCCCAATCAATGACACGGATACGGTCATCGCCAAATTCAGCCGCCAAATCATCGGCACGCGCGCGGGTACGGTTGGCCAAAATGACCTGCGGCGCGCCCTGTTCCAACAGCGCAACAATAATGGCCCGTGATGCACCACCGGCCCCCAGAACCATGGTCGGCCCATCCGTGGGCGCCCATGTCGAGCATCCGGCACGCAGGTTTTCGATAAACCCGTGACCGTCCGTATTGTCGGCGTGAATTTTACCCTCGGCATCAAAAAACAATGTGTTGGCGGCACCAATTTTGGCGGCGCGGTCTGTGACATGATCGGCGATTTTTAACGCGGCCTCTTTGTGGGGGATGGTGACATTTGCGCCGACAAACCCCATTTTGGGCAGGGTCCGCAAAACCGTTTCAAAATCATCCGGCGCCACATCCAGCGGCACATAATGCCCCGCGATGTTATTTTGGGCCAACCAGTACCCATGCATTTTGGGCGATTTGGAATGGGCAATGGGCGATCCAATGACCGCAACAACTGGCAATTTATGGCTCATCCTTGGATATCCCCGCGCAGTGATAGAAAATTTAACAGCTCAAGCAATGGCAACCCAAGTATACTGAAATAATCGCCATCTGCCTTGGCAAACAGGCGCGCGCCTTCGGCTTCGATTTGATAGGCACCAACACAGTGGCGAATATCGTCCCAGTTGCGATCAATATAATCGCGCAGATACGCATCCGAAAAATCGCGCATATACAACCGCACCTGACCGATATGCCGCCAAATGGGTTGGCCCCCCTGCGATACAACCGCAGCAGACCACAACACATGGCGTTTTCCACGCAGCTGCGCCAACTGATCAAAGGCCGCATCCGGCGAGGCAGGTTTTGACACCACCTGTCCCGCGAAATCCAACACCTGGTCACAGCCCAGAACCAGCGCATCGGTGTATCGCGCACTGATTTTCGTAGATTTCAGTTCCGCCAAGGCGTCAGATATATCGCGGGGCGATGTATCGTCTGCTGTTAACGCCGCTTTAACCATATCTTCGTCTACTTGGGGGCGGATGGTTTCAAAGGGAACACAGGCGTTGCGCAACAACTGCGCGCGTGTTTCCGATCCCGAGGCTAAGATAAATGGCGCTGACATGTGTATAAATCCGTGGATTATTTGTGGTGAACACTTGGGACATGTTGTGCGGGAATTATACACAGGTTGCAAGTCTGGGATAACACCCCCCGTTTTCCTCGCCAGACCAGTTTTTATCACCGGTGGATAAGGATAAAGTTTACTGCGTGTCATCTGTGGATATAAAAATTTCTGCCACCAATTTTCACGTAAATTATTGATATAATGTCAAATAATCCTAAGATGCGACATAGACCGAGTGTGGATAAAACAGGGGGTACTATTTAATCCACAGAAAACCGCATTCCTACTTCAAAATCTTTCCTTTATATATATTCTTTATATTAGATAGAACGACAGGCCATGACATGGATGATATTTTAATATCTGGATACCCTTGGGTGAAATCATTACACATCATGGCTGTGATGTCATGGATGGCAGGTTTGTTTTATTTGCCGCGCTTGTACGTCTATCACGCTGAACAATCAAAAATCGGGGATCAGTTGGATGTCACGTTCCAGGTGATGGAACGCCGTCTGTTAAAGGCGATCATGAACCCCGCTATGATCGTATCTTGGGCCTGTGGCCTGTGGATGGTGATGACACCAGGTCTTATCGATTGGACCGCCTTTTGGCCCTATACCAAGGGTGTGTCGATTATCGCGATGACGTGGTTCCATATGTGGTGTGCAGCGCGTCGAAATGATTTTGTGGCATCAAACAACACGCGCAGCGGCCGCGATTTCCGCATCATGAACGAAGTGCCAACACTGTTGATGATCATTATTGTGCTGTCGGTTATCGTAAAATTTTAGGACTTCGTTGACTCAGACGGTCAAAGGGGGTATGCGCGGTGCATCCTGTTCTGGATAATATTTCCCATACCGTACCAAAGGATCGATCCTATGTCTGCAGATCGTCTGAAACTGTCTGATTTGAAAGCACAAAGTCCCAAAGACCTGTTGGCATTGGCCGAAGATCTGGACATCGAAAACGCATCAACCATGCGCAAAGGTGAAATGATGTTCCAAATTCTGCGTGAACGCGCGGATGAGGGGTGGGAAATTTCCGGCGATGGCGTTGTCGAAGTATTGCAAGACGGATTCGGGTTCCTGCGATCGCCCGAGGCGAATTATCTGCCTGGCCCCGATGATATTTATGTGTCCCCCGATATGATCCGCAAACATTCCCTGCGCACGGGCGACACCGTCGAAGGTGTGATCAAAGCACCAGAGGAAAACGAACGGTATTTCGCCCTGGTCGAAGTGGAAAAAATCAATTTTGAATCACCAGAAAAGGCGCGTCACAAAATCGCCTTTGACAACCTGACGCCATTGTACCCCGATCAGCGCCTGAAGATGGAGATTGAGGATCCAACTGTCAAAGACCGGTCTGCCCGTGTGATTGACCTGGTAGCCCCCATTGGCAAAGGCCAGCGTTCCTTGATCGTGGCGCCGCCGCGGACCGGTAAAACTGTTNTATTACAGAACATTGCGCATAGTATCGAAAAAAATCACCCCGAATGTTACCTGATCGTTTTGCTGATTGATGAACGCCCAGAAGAGGTGACCGACATGCAACGTTCGGTCAAAGGTGAAGTGATTTCATCCACCTTTGATGAACCCGCCGCACGCCACGTTGCCGTGTCTGAAATGGTGATTGAGAAAGCGAAACGTTTGGTCGAACACAAACGCGATGTTGTTATTTTGTTGGATTCGATCACACGTCTGGGCCGCGCGTTCAACACCGTGATCCCATCATCAGGCAAGGTGCTGACCGGTGGTGTCGATGCGAATGCGCTGCAACGCCCCAAGCGGTTTTTCGGGGCTGCCCGTAATATCGAAGAGGGTGGATCCCTGACCATCATTTCAACCGCGCTGATTGATACCGGTAGCCGCATGGACGAGGTGATCTTTGAAGAATTCAAGGGCACGGGTAACTCGGAAATTGTGCTGGATCGCAAGGTTGCAGATAAACGCGTGTTCCCGGCGATTGATATTTTGAAATCCGGTACCCGCAAAGAGGACCTGTTGATCGACAAGATCGATCTGCAAAAAACGTTCGTGCTGCGTCGCATTCTGAACCCGATGGGGACAACGGATGGTATCGAATTCTTGCTGTCCAAGCTGAAACAAACCAAGACAAACGCCGAATTTTTCGATTCAATGAACACCTAAGCGCAGGCCGCACGGGGGTGAACCATGGACACGATTTTCGCATTAGCGACCGCCCAAGGTAAGGCCGGTGTTGCAATCGTGCGTGTGTCGGGCGGTGATGCATGGTCTGCCTGTCGGTCTCTGATGTCACAGGATATTGTGGTATCTAAACCTATTGTACGCAACATATATGATCACACGGGTGAATTTCTGGATCAGGCCATGGTTTTGGCATTTCAGGGACCACACAGTTTCACAGGTGAAGATACCGTTGAATTACATCTGCACGGGTCAATTTCAGTTGTTCGTGCTGTGTTGGATACACTGGGTCACTGTGCTGGATTGCGTTTGGCCGAACCCGGTGAATTTACGCGGCGTGCGTTGGAAAATGGCAAACTGGACGTGGCCCGCGTAGAAGGATTGGCGGATCTGATTGACGCCGAAACCGAGGCGCAGCGTAAACAGGCGTTGCGCGTTTTATCGGGATCCTTGGGCGCGCGGGCGGACGCATGGCGAACCAAACTGATTCGCGCAGCCGCGTTGTTAGAGGCGACGATTGATTTCGCGGACGAAGATGTACCCGTCGACGTCAGTCCTGAGGTTCGCGATCTGTTATCGGGCGTTATTTCCGACCTGACAGACGAAGCCAGCCGCACCCATATCGCCGAACGCATCCGTTCCGGATTCGAGGTCGCAATTGTCGGCGCGCCAAATGTGGGTAAATCCACGTTGCTAAATGCTTTGGCTGGGCGCAAAGCCGCAATTACATCAGAAATCGCCGGAACAACGCGTGATGTGATTGAGGTTCGGATGGATTTGAATGGGATCCCCGTCACGCTGTTAGATACAGCAGGGGTGCGTGAATCGTCCGATCAGATTGAAACGATTGGTATTGAACTGGCGCTGACACGCGCAAATGCAGCAGATATTGTGGTTGTTCTGTCGGACAACAGCAATATGATGGTACCTGAGGGGTTGAATAACCCAAATGTGATAACGCGCCGGTCAAAATGTGATGATGGTCAGTCGGGCGGAATTTCGGCGGTAACCGGTTTTGGTGTTGATGACCTTGTAACTGAGATTTCGAATATGTTGCAGGGCATGGCCGCGGGCGCAGGGATCGCAACGCGGGAACGGCATCGGATTGCGCTGATCCGGTCAGCGGACTATTTATCAACCGCCCGTGCAGTTTTGGAATTGGGACCCGATTCCTACGAGATTTGTGCAGAGGAAATCCGATCAGGTGTGCGAGCATTGGATAGCTTAATTGGGCGGGTTGATGTAGAATCGTTGTTGGACGAAATTTTCTCCAGCTTTTGTCTGGGCAAGTAAGGAGTGTTTCACGTGAAACATTTTGATGTAATCGTCATCGGTGCAGGTCACGCGGGATGCGAGGCAGCGGCGGCCGCCGCACGGTTCGGCGCCCAGACAGCGTTGGTCACATTACGCGCCGATGATTTGGGTGTCATGTCGTGTAATCCTGCCATAGGTG
>BB_Man_B_Liq_inBBDRAFT_1000027_pt1 | contig 21415 bp, 26 predicted proteins | sample BBManParaguerPR_4_FD_10244 | JGI IMG/M metagenome (IMG submission 10244) | reverse complement strand
AGCAGTGTCCTGTGTGGAAATTGACTTTATTATTGTCATTAAATCTTTTGATGCAACCTTTCCAAGAATTGTATCAATGTCATCTAAACTAGCTTTTGAGCCAAAAGTACTAAATGCTTGTTCAAATAAATTAATGGCATCTCGTAGTGAGCCATCACTTTCAATCGCTATATATTCCAATATTTCATTTTTTAAAATCGAGCCCTCTTCTTTACCAATTTTTTGTAATGAATTTACTATTGTTTCGGTAGCAATTTTTTTAAATACAATATGAGTAGTTCTACTTTTAATTGTGTCTAATACCCTATCAGGTTCAGTAGTAGCCAAAATAAAAACAATATGCTGTGGCGGCTCTTCAAGTGTTTTTAAAAAAGCATTAGAAGCTGCATTAGATAGCATGTGTACTTCATCTAAAATAAAGACTCTTTTTTTACCAGGACTACTTGCTATAAAATTAATCGATTCATTTAATTCCCTTATATCATCCACTTTATTATTTGAGGCTGCATCAATTTCTGTGATATCAAAAACAGGATCGCAACCAAGTTCGACTGCAATTATCCTTGCTAATGAAGTTTTGCCAACACCTCGAGGGCCTGAAAATAGATACGCATGATTCAGAGTTTCTTGTTTAATTTGCTTTTCAATTAATGAAACTGCTTCCTCTTGACCTACGAGATCATTTAGACTTTTAGGTCGATATTTTCTATACAGTGCTTCATACATAGTTGTAATTGATTCTTTCTCTACTCTATATAATGCAGTATACAATTAGACTAAGTCAAATGAGAATAGGTGTAGATCTTGATGGTGTTGTTGCTAACTTTACAAAAGGTTGGACGACACAATATGAAATAGATTTTAATAAAAAAATTCAACCTTCAGATATTACAGAGTGGGGACTTTCAAAACCTCTAACTCATTTTGAAGAAGAAATTGATTTCTGGAATTGGGCCAAAAACATTAATGGTTCGTCAATATTTAGAAATCTCGAAGTGTATGAAGATTCTGTTGAAACATTAATTGAACTATCAAAACTTGGGCATGAAATTGTAATTCTCTCTTCCAAGCCTTGGTGGTCAGTTCATGATACCTTTATGTGGTTAGGTGAAAGAAAGATTCCTACAAGAGAGGTTCACTTCTTGGAAGATAAATGGAAAATAAATTGCGATGTTTATATTGATGATGCACCTCACCAACTTGAAATGTATGTTGAGAAAGTTCCAACAAAAACGATTATTAGATTTGTAAGAGATTACAACACTCCTGTAGAAGGAACTGTTGACCTTCATAATTGGAAAGATTTAACTTCTTTACTACAACTATAAAATAATTAAAGTTATTGATATGAGCGATTCATTTATTCTAAGAGATAGACAATGGAGAGAACAGAACGAAAGAGTAACTCTTTCAAACATTGCAACATTCTCATCTAATTCCTTAGGTAGGGAAACTGAAGAAGAACCAGATATTTTTAGAACTGCTTTTGAAAAAGACAGGGATAGAATTATTCACTCAAAAGCGTTTCGAAGATTAAAACATAAAACTCAAGTATTTATCAATCCAGACGGTGATCATTTTATTACAAGAATGTCTCATACATTACAAGTCACTCAAATTGGAAGATCTATATCAAAGACATTAGGTTTAAACCCTGACTTAACAGAAGCAATTTGTCTGGGTCATGATGTAGGACATTCACCATTTGGTCATACTGGCGAAGATGTATTGAATGAATTACTTGATCAAGGGTGGAGCCACTCTGAAAATTCTGTAAAAGTTTTATCAAATATAGAAAATCTTAACTTAACTAAAGAAACTATAAATGGTATCAAACTTCATCCCTGGAAATACGAAGAACCTCCATTTACTCCAGAAGGACTAGTTTGTAGATTTTCAGATAGAATAGCTTATCTTTCACATGACGTAGAAGATGCAATTAGAGCTAACGTTTTAAAAGAAAGTGATATTCCTAAAAAAATAGTTGATACTTTGGGTCCTCCCGGCAAAATCTGGATAGACTCTTTGATTTCAGGAGTTTATAAAGGTTCAGACTCAAATAATATCGCTATGGATTCAGAAATACTCGAGATAATGAATGACTTAAGAGATTTTATGTTTAAAAATGTTTACTTAAGACAAGAAACAATGGAGCAGCGATCTGATGCTAAAAAAATTGTTGAAGAGCTTGTTCTTTACTTTAAAAATAATCCTAATGAACTTCCAAAAGCTTATATGCAAAACCAGTCTGAATTAGAAAATTCCGTAGATTATGTGGCAGGAATGACTGATAGATTTGCAATATCAACTTATGAATCTATTCGTTAAACTTAGGCTCTCTTTTTTCTAAGAAAGCAGTTACACCTTCTTTTAAATCTTCAGAAACTAAAAAAGAAGTACTCCACAATTTTGCATAGTCGAGCCCTTGTTGAACTGACAAGTTCTCACTTTTCTGTATTGCTTCTTTAGTGGCTTGAACGATTCGAGGTGAATTTGATGCTATTTCTTCAGCTAATTTAGTACCAGCATCTAAAAGATCGTCAAAATTATCATAAACACTGCTAACAAATCTTATCTTTTCAGCATGGACACCATCAAATCGCCTTCCAGTATAAGCTAATTCGTTAACATCACTTTTAGAGACAAATCTTGGCATTCTTTGTAACACTCCAACATCTGCAACTAATCCTAACTTTGTTTCACCTATTGAAAATTGTGCATCTTTTGTTGCTAATCGAATATCACATGCAGATAGCATATTTGTTGCACCACCTATACAAAACCCATGTGCAAGAGCAATTACGGGAATTTTAGAATTTTCAATTGCTGTAAAAGCATCTTGCATTTTTTCCACTAACTGTAAAAGCTCTCTTCTATCTTCAGGAGTTGAAGAAAGATCTTCATTAAGATTCATTCCAGACATAAACATAGTGATGTCTATTCCAGCAGAAAAACTATCTCCCTTACCAGCAAGAACAATACAATTTGCCTCTTTGTTTACATTTATTTCATCAATCACTGATGGTAAATTAAACCAAATATCAGCATCCAATGCGTTCTTTTTGTCTGGTCTGTTAAGCCAAATATAAGCAACGTTGTTTTTAATTTCTTTGATTAATTTATCTTCCATTAATTTAATATTAGTAAACTTGTCCATGGATGTATTCGAAGCACTTATATACAACTCGAGCAATGCGTAGAGTTAGTGAAGAACCAATTTCCGAAGATATTTTAAAACAAATGGTCGATGCTGGAATTAGAGCTCCTAGTGGTTCAAATCGACAAGGGTGGAAGTTTATAGTTGTTACTGATACTGGAGTTAAAAATCAATTAGGAGATGCTTATAGAGAAGCGTGGAACTTTTATGTAAAAGAATTTTATGGTGGAAGTTCAGATATGGGAGCATCTAATGTTGGAGATACAGAAAAAGCTCAACAAGTAAATAGAATTAGCAAATCTGCTGCATGGCTTTCTGAAAACTTTCATAAAGTACCCGCACAATTTGTAGTTTTATCTCGAAATGATCCAACTGGTTCATCAATATATCCAGCTATTTGGAGCATTATGTTAGCTGGTAGAGCACACGGTATCGGAACATGTTTGACTACAGTTTTGGGAATGTTTCAACAAGAAAAAGCATTTGAAATACTTGATATTCCTAGTGACAAAGGTTGGGCTATCAATGCGGTAATCACAGCAGGCTATCCTCTAGGAAAATGGGGTGTTGCTGATAGAAATCCTTTAGATCAAGTTACTTATTTAAATAAATGGGGCAATGAAACAAATTGGAATGTAAACGAGCCCCTCTGGAATTATTAGAACTTAATGCACGCCCGGAGGGAGTCGAACCCCCAACCTTCTGATCCGTAGTCAGATGCTCTATCCAGTTAAGCTACGGGCGCTTGGCGGAGAGAGAGGGATTCGAACCCTCGAGGGAATTCCTTCCCCACTCGCTTAGCAGGCGAGCACTTTAGGCCACTCAGTCACCTCTCCACTTTGCGGAGGGAGTGGGATTCGAACCCACGGTATGGAATACATACAATAGTTTTCAAGACTATCGCCTTCGTCCGCTCGGCCATCCCTCCAGATGGTTTTTTATATTATTTGCGGAGGGAGAGGGATTCGAACCCTCGAAGGGGATAAACCCTTACACGCTTTCCAAGCGTGCGCACTAGGCCAGACTATGCGATCCCTCCGAAAATATTTATAAAATTATATTCTAGTTATCTCTTGCTTTCAAAGAAAGAGGATAATATCGCTTCTGATTCATGTGAAAGAATATTATCTTTTATCTCAACATAATGATTAAGCCTTGGATCTTGCGGTATGTTGTAAAGAGAATAAGCAGCACCAGCTTTTAGATTCGCTGTGCCATAAAGTAAAGTTTTTACTCTAGCCAGCACTATTGCTCCTGAACACATAGCATCGGGTTCCAAAGTAACAGCCAAAGTTGTATTTTCTAATCTCCAAGTACCTAATAATTCAGCACTTTTTTGTAAAACAAGAATTTCTGCATGTGCAACCGGATTTTGTTTTAACTCTCTTTGGTTGTGTGCTGAAAAAATTAGATTGTGTTCTTCATCAAATAACGCTGCACCAACTGGTATTTCATCTATTTCTAAAGCTTTCTTAGCTTCAGCTAATGCAACTTCCATTTTTTCTTCGTCAGTTTTATAGATCATATAGTTCAATAATACACTGAAGAAATATTGTCATGTAGATAGGAACAACTCTCTTAATTACTTAATTAATAACAGCATTACAATACCGTAATGATTGAATTTGGAATATTTGCATTCGTAACATCAATTACCCCAGGACCTAATAATTCAATGCTTATGGCGTCAGGAATAAGATTCGGTATAAAAAGATCTCTTCCACACTTTTTTGGGATATGGCTTGGTTTTAATTTTTTATTTTTTCTTGGTGGTAATTTATTGTCATACATTCCAGAGGTGGTTTTTGAATACCTTCAATATGCCGGATATGTGGTTATTACTTATATTGCTTACAAAATTGCACTAACAAAAACTTCTGACAAAAAAATTCAAGAAGGTGAAAAACCATTTACCTTCATACAAGCAGCACTTTTTCAATGGGTAAATCCTAAAGGGGTCGTAATGGCTGTCTCAGGTTTAACTGCTTTTGAAATTGGACACTTGCAAGCGAACTTAATTTATTTGTTGGTGGGTGGTCCCTGTGTAATTCTTTGGCTTTTACTTGGTGAAAGATTGCAAAACTTTTTGTTACAAAATTCTAAATTAGAAAGAATTGTTTATGTTGTTTTGGCATTAAGCATGGTTTCTAGTTTATTGCTTGCTTAACTTTTTAACTCCTAAAATATTCGCAACATTATCTGAAAATTCTACTTCGCCATCTTCAGTTTGATTATTTTCAATCAAAGCAATCAATATTCTTCCAACTGCAATAGCTGTACCATTAAGAGTATGTATAGTTTTAGTAGAATCATTGTCTTTAGTTCTGATATTTAACCTTCTTGCTTGAAAATCAGTTGTATTAGAACATGAAGTAACTTCTCTATATGTATTTTGACTTGGTATCCATGCTTCAATATCATATTTTTTTGATGCAGAAGCTCCCAAATCGCCTGCACATACATCAACAACTCTGTAAGGGATTTCTAATTCTTGTAGTAATTCTTCTTCTACAGATAAGATAAACTCATGTTCATCTAAAGAGTTTTCTGGATTACAAAAAGAAAACATCTCTACTTTATCAAATTGATGAACTCTAAATATTCCTGAAGTGTCTTTTCCATATGTACCTGCTTCTCTTCTAAAACAAGTTGAAAATCCTGCATATCTTACTGGTAGATTGTCTATGTCAACAATTTCATTTGAATGAAGTGCAGCAAGAGGAACTTCAGATGTACCAACAAGAAATAGCTCATCATTTGGTATTTCATATACTTGCTCTGCATCATCTGGAAAAAAACCAGTACCGTATAAAGCATTTTCTCTTACTAATACTGGAGGAACTGTTGGAGTAAAACCTTTATCTGATAGCTTATTTAATGCCCAAGAAACTAAGCTGAATTCAATTTTTACCAAATCTCCAAATAGGTATGAAAACCTAGAACCAGATACTTCTGCAGCTTTTTGAACATCAATCAAACCAAGTTCTTCACCAATTTCTATATGGCTTTTAGGTGAAGAGATATCATTTATTGTTCCAACTTGTTTTATCTCTTTATTGTCTGCATCAGTTTTACCGTCTGGTGAAGTTTCAGAAATTAAATTTGGTAACTTAATCCACAAATCAAAAAAATCTTGGTCTTTTTTTTCAACAATTTCAAATAAGCTCTTAACCTCATCGCTTAATGCAGAAGCCTGTTTTAATAATTCTTCTTTTTCTTCTTTTGAAGAGTTTGCAATTTGTTTTCCCATTTCCTTCTGCTCTGATCTTTTCTGTTCGGCATCAAATCTTGCAGATTTTCTTTCTTCGTTTAATTTAATTAGATTATCCAAATCAACATCGAGACCTCTTCTATTAATATTCTTTTCTAAAATTTCGATATTATCCTTTAATAAATTTGGATCTAACATTTTTTAACTTTCTGGTGGAATAAATCCATATACTCTGTAAAGATTATCATTTAAATCTTCTTCTTTCTCAATTGCTTCAATCTTAATAAACCATTCATGTAGTTTGCCTTTTTCTATTGAAATAGGATCTGTTATGAAAATTTTACTTTCTTGTGGTCCAATATTGTTAATTTTAGATTGTTGCTCGAAAACTGTTTCGTTAAATTCATCAGTTACAAGTACTAAGACAACTACATCATAAGCATCGACATTACCGTTATTAGATAAAACTATTTGAAGTTGAATCTCTTCATCTAGTAACACAGCATAATCTTCTTCTGTAAAAGCTATTGGTGTTGGAATAAATTCAGATCCTGTGACTGCCAAATTTCTTCGTAAAAATAATCCACCTGTTCCAGACTGTGCTTTGTCTACAAGTAAGTCAGCAAATCTTTTTGAATTGTCTTCTATTCCAATGTATTCAATATTGTATAAAACTGGCAAAAAGGTTCCATCTAAGTCAGCGTTTTGATTTACTAGATCTAAGAATTCACTATAAGACCTATCTCCAATTGATAAGTCTGCAATACTTTGTGCAATCGACTCTTCTATTTTTTGTGATGTAGGATTATCAATTAAGGTAATAATTGACGCTTCAAAAAGCTCTAAACCTTGTAACCAATAAATTACTGAAAGGTTTAACAACTCTCTTTCTTTTCTATTGATTTCGGAACTTATATTTGAATTAATTTCGTATGCTTCTTTAGCGTTTGAAACAATATTGTTAATTATGGATTCAAAATCCTCTCTACTAATTTCAGAAAAATCTAGTAATGATTCAAACTGTTCTGAAGACTGTTTGTGTAATGAAGAAATGAGTGAGGCACTCTCTAAGTAAGAATTAAACTCTTGTGATTCAACAAACCCTTGATATGTTTGATAACCAAAAATAGAAACGACTGAGACGATCAAAATCATCAATAATATAAGAATATTTCGTCTCATTTTCTAGTTTCCTTAGCTTTTAAGTAATGTTTTCAACATTTTAGTTCTATTCAGAGTCTAAGAAAACAAAAACATTTTACAACTAAGATTATTTATAAATGAAAAATTTTAAAATAGTTTGGTCTGTTAAGAGTGAGTGTGGACCAAAAAGAGAAAAGAATGAAGATTCTGTTTTTCCAAATTCTTCTGGAGTTGGTAAACCACCATTTAAAGCAGGTGTTTTTGATGGAATGGGAGGTCACAAAAAAGGAGAAGTTGCTAGTTTAATTGCATCAGAAACAATGGAGATGAACCTTTCCAATTTAGAAGATTATGTTGTAGAGGCAAATAAAAAAATTCTTGATTACCAACAAACTAACTCGGACTCCGAAGGAATGGGTACAACAATGACCGCTATCGAAATTAATGATCAATCTACTCTAAAAATTGCACATGTTGGAGACTCAAGGTGTTACGTATTATCTAATAGACAATTAATACAACTGACCGAAGATGAAAATGTTCCTGGTTATCAAAATGTATTGCTTCAAGCTTTAGGTACAAAAAAGAAATTAGATATTCAAACAATTGATTTTCAGTTAACGTCTGGTGATGTAATTCTTTTATGTACTGACGGAGTGTATAACGAATTTGGAGAGGAGTATTTAAAAAAACGACTCCAAGACGGCGTTGCCGCAGATACTCTGATAAGTGAACTACTATTACAAGAGCCAAAAGACAATGCAACAGCAATGATAATAAATGTGATTTAAATATGAAAATAGGACAAATAATAAAAGAGCGTTATGAAATTCTAGAAGTTCTCGGTGAGGGCGGAATGGCTTTTGTGTATAAAGCTATGGATACACAGCTTGAAAGATTTGTTGCAATTAAAACTTTAAAGCCAAATTATGTAAATCAAGAAACATTTGTAGAACGTTTTAGAAGAGAAGCAAAAACTGCTGCTAATTTAAACCACCCAAATATTGTTCAAATTTTTGATTGGGGTATCGAAGAAGAACCTTTCTTTGTTATGGAGTACATAGAAGGAAATACTCTGACTTCCATTGTTGCAAAAAATAGAACAATAAGCTTAAGTGACGTACTCTTTATAGGAGCTCAGGTAGCGAGTGGTCTTCAAGCAGCACATCAAAAAGGTCTTGTACACAGAGATATAAAACCTGGAAATATAATGATTACTCCCGATGGAAAGGTCAAAGTAACTGATTTTGGAATAGTCTCGTTACAAAATGAAGAAAGCGATATAACTAAAACTGGCTCAATATTAGGAACTGCTAGTTATATTTCACCAGAGCAAGCACAGGGCAGACCAGTGTCTATCGAATCAGATTTATATTCTCTTGGTACTGTTTTATATGAACTAATTGCCGGAAAACCTCCATTTAGTGGAGAATCTCCAATTTCTACAGCAACAAAACACTTAACCGATAAACCTGAAAAGCTTTCAAATTTCAGAAAAGATATACCTAAGGGTGTTGAGAATGCAGTTTTAAAATTATTAGAAAAATCAACATTTGATCGATTTAAATCTGCAGAAGATTTACGTGCAGTTCTTCTTCAGCAAAGAACCTCTCTGCAGTCTGAACAAACCAGAGAAAATCTTGTAGACCTAACTAGTCCAAAAGTTAAACTTCGATTCACACTACCAGCATTACTTCTTTCTTTAGGTCTAGTTTTTGGAACTATATGGACTTTGAATCAAGTATTCACCAATTTACCTGTAGATGGAGGTGCGCCAACTCTAGTTGAAATACCTGATCTTACTGGTAGTGAACAAGCTCAAGCATTGGAAGATTTACAAAGCTTAGGTTTCAAAGTCGGTATTGAAAATTCTGCACATCCAAATGTACCTTCCGGTGCTGTAATTAGAACTCAACCAACAGCAAACACAGTAACAAACCCTGATACTCTTGTGACAATAATTGTTTCCGTTGGTCCAGAAGCATTCCCTATACCGTACATTGTTGACCTTGAAACTGAAAGAGCTATATATGTTATTGAAGAAAGTGGATTTAACGTTGGCCAACAACTAGAGGTTAATGATGACAACATTCCAAGAGGATTTATTATCTCACAAAATCCGGTTGCTGGTACAAAAATGAGTCCAGGTTCAAACGTTGATCTTGTTATATCTGCTGGTCCTAGCCTGATTGAAATAAGTGACTTATCAAGAAAATCACCTGAAGATGCTATTCAAATATTAGAAACGTTAGGTTTTGAGTACGAACTTGTTGAGGAGTATTCAGAAAATGTTGATGTTGGATTAGTTTCTCACACAGTACCAGGTGTTGGTGAGATAGTTACTCCTGATCAAATCATTCAAGTAATTGTATCTTTGGGATTAAAAATTGAAGTACCTAATGTNGTGGGATATACATACTCAGAAGCANCTAATATTTTACAACAAGTTGGACTACTGCCATCTGCTAGTGGAGATACNAGNGGAAGAGTTAATGATCAAAGTCCTAAAGAAGGTGAATTNTTAGATCCTGAAGGNTTTGTAGAGCTAACTTTTGGAAACTAAANCCCAATTTCTTAAATCAAAATTAATAAATTGGTACTCAAAAAATAAAAGAGACTTTAGTTGGAGAAATTCTAATGATCCCTGGAAAATATTTCTCATAGAGACACTTGCACAGCAAACACAGCTAGAAAGAGCGGACTCGTATTACAAAAAATTTATAAAAAAATATCCTTCACCAAACAAAATGGCTCAAGATGAATTTAGTGAAATATTAAAAATGTGGTCTGGTCTAGGCTATAACAATAGAGCTAAGAGGCTTCACGATGCTTCAAAAATTTTAGCAAAGCAACAATTTGATGAAATATATCCAAATTTTGAAATACTCCCTGGAGTTGGCAAATATACTAAAAGTGCACTTTTATCATTTTCATATGGTGACAAAGTCATTACTGAAGATACTCATGTAAATAAAATTATTTCTAGATTTTTTGGTGTTGATAATGTCAACGCATTTATTCTTGAAAACTCAGAAAAGCTTTTAGATGGTCTAAATTCAAGAGATTTAAATCAATCATTTATGGATTTTGGATCTACAGTTTGCACTAAGCAAAACCCTAAATGTGCAATATGCCCTTTAAGTTTTAAGTGTAAAAAGTATTTTACAAATAAACCTTCTGTTCAGGCTAAATTCAAGGGTTCAAATAGAGAAATCAGGGGGAAAATATTAAAACTTTTATCATCAAAAGATAAGTTAACAAAAAATCAACTAGCTAAAGAACTAGAAGTAAATAAAGAAAAAATTGAAATAGCCTTATCCGGCCTAGTAAAAGATGGGATATTAAAAAAATCATCCAATAATAACTTTGAAATAAATTCTTAGTAATACTAATTTATTAACTATGCCAGTTTCAAAGAAAAGAAAGCAGAATACTAAACCAACTCAGTCAAAAAATATCTCTACTCAAATGACTAGTTCAGGTGCACCATCACCGAGGTGGTATGTAATCACAATGTTTTCTTTAATGAGTATTGGAGTTTTACTTATTGTCTTAAACTACTTAACTCTTTTACCTGGATCAGTATCCAGATGGTATTTATGGAGTGGGCTAGCTTTAATTGGTGGTGGTTTTCTTATGACCACAAATTACAATTAAGATACCAATCCCTCTTCAACTAACTCTTTATAAGATTCCTCATATTGAGTTTTAGAATAAAAATTATCAGTAATTTCTTTTAAATTTTTTATATCTCCATTTTCATTAAACCAACTAGCNTGTGTTCTTCTCAATAGATAATCTGTTGGTTTTGCTACACAGTAATGTTTTACAGTAAATTCAAATTCATCTTCTTTATAAGTTTCAGATAAATTTATGATGTCGTCTACAAATTTTAATTTTTTTAGATCAAAATTTTTGTTGTATATTTTCTGAAGAGCTTCTTGTGCAATGAGTCTAAAACCTGTTAGCTTCCCACCAGCTATTTGAACAAAACCATCTTCAATAACGTTTACAAAATGTCCACGAGATATGCTCTTAGTACTACTTGAAGAACTGTCTAAAAGAGCTCTGATACCACTCCATGATGAAATGTATGAAAGATTCTCAATATCAAAATATTTCTTTACATGTTTAATTAAAAACTCCTTATCGTTTTCATCAGCAAAGGGTCTATCTAATGTTCCAGAAAAGGTTTTTGTATCAGTCGTACCAACAATAGTGTTTCCTAACCAAGGTAATACAAACATAATTCTTTCATCTTCTGTTTTAGGAAGTAACACTGCATTGCCTTGAAGACGTAGTGGGTCTCCTTGAAGAATTAAGTGAGCACCACCGCTATATTTCATTTTTGATGATTTTGATTCATAGTTACCCGGTAAATTGTGAACACCAGTAGCTGCAATAATTTTTTTAACCTCTAGTTCAAAAGTTTTTAATGAAATCTTATCAACGCATTCAACCTTATAAATTTTTTCAAATTTTCTGATATTTGTAATTTCAAAGTAATTTACAGCTGTTGCATTATGCTCTTCAACTGCGTTTCTTAAGAGTGTTAAGACAAGTTTTGCATCATCTGTTTGTGCATCTTCAAAAATAAAACTCTTTTTTAAATTTCCTTTTTTAAGGACTGGAAACATCTCTGAAGCTTCTTGTGCTGATACGTTCTTGTGTCTTCTGTTCTTTTTTCTTGAACCTAAAAGATCGTAGAGAAATAGCCCTAACTTAAATGCCTTCGGTGCAATAAAATTGTTTTGAAAAATTTTTGGCATATCTGCAAATCCATCATCTTTATAAATAGGTGCAAGTAGTTGCAATGGTTTATACAAATCACCCAATAAATTTTGCAGTACTTTCTGCTCTTGTAAACTTTCTCTAACTAACCCAAATTGAAGTTGTGGCAAATATCTAATACCACCATGTAGGAGTTTGGTACTTCTGCTCGATGCACCAGAGGCAAAATCATTTTTTTCTAACAGTATTGCATTGAGTCCATCAGCACTTGCCATTGCTAAAGCTGCTGAACCAACAATCCCTCCGCCTAAAATCAGTAAGTCAAAAACTTCTTGATTTTCTAATTTAGNTAATTGTTCNGNTCGTGAAAAANTCATTAATCAAGAGGNTGCATTTCATCTTTACAATGTTTTGGCGGTTCATTTGCAACGACTGATTGTCTATTAACGGTAAGCTGTGTTCCACATTTATTACATAAAAACGACTGAGAGATTTCAACAACATCTTCTGTGTCGAGCTCAGGCGGGATACTTGCTAAAGATGAAATAGAGTTTCTTAAAAATCTAAATATCATTACACCGATAAAGATTGCAATTAAGTATTCCATTACATTGAAAAATATCTATAAAGCGATATTAAGACTGCTACAACAATCCAGGCTATAGCTATGCCTTTCGTATTTGTATTGGCATAAGACTTTTTATATTTTTTATTTTCAATTGCTTCATCAATTGAGTCTTTGAGTTCAGCCAATTCTTGTTCGGATAGATTTTCTAAGTCTTTTTTATCCATATNTTAAGAATACCTTATTGTGGAGATGATGGGACTTGAACCCACGACCCCCTGCTTGCAAAGCAGGTGCTCTTCCAGCTGAGCTACATCCCCTCGCTTTTAATATTATGCCTTGAATTGGTAGTAAATGAAAAAAAAATTTAAATATTTTTATTGTTGGACTATTGTTAATTAGACGAAAGGGCCTATAGCTCAGCCTGGTTAGAGCGCATCCCTGATAAGGATGAGGTCGCTAGTTCAAATCTAGCTAGGCCCACCATGACACTTTTATTTTTTGGATACTTTGCTGCTTTTTGTACAGCAGTTTCTTTTTTACCTCAAGCAATTAAAACAATAAAAACAAGAGAAGTAAGGGGTCTTTCAGTACTTACCTACTTATTTCTTTTTCTTGGATCTATGTCCTGGTTGGTTTACGGCTTTTTACAAAGCGATATGCCCTTAATAGTGACTAATTCATTAACTACGCTTTTTTCAGGTATTATTTTATTTTTCATTTTAAGAGAGAGAAACAATACATATAATTAACTTTGAATATGAAGATAAAATCACTTATTCTGTTCTTAAGTTTTCTGTCAGCATGTTCAGTCTCGCCAGCATCTGAAGAAAATCAGGCAACAACTACTTCCACACTTCCTTTAACTGAGTGTGAAAAAACAGAAATTGAATACATTGAATTAACCAATAGTCTGTTTGATAGTAGTTTTGAACTTAATAAATTTATTGATAGCATTTCTCCAAACCCAATTGATCAAGATAGAGAAAAATTTTTCAATGATATTGAAAAAAATTGGGAGTACCAAGGAGAATATAAATTATACCTAGAAACAAGATTGAATGTATACAAAGCTATCTATGCTCTCTATAACAATAACTCTGAATGTAATATCAGCGGAGATCAAGAAATCTCTTTAGAGCAAATTGAAACAGCAGAGAAAGATTTAAAAGAATTTAACGATAGATACGAAAATTAATCTCGATTTCGTTTAATCCATACGAATACAAGTATTATTGCAGTCAAAAAAACTATATAATTACTAAATTCCCATTCACTTATTTGAAAATCCTGATTTCTTAAAACTGTATTGTCGATAATTGAAAACAAAACATTCAGTGTTGCACCTGTAAAAAAAGCAACAATGAAAATACCTACAAACTTATTCCTCATCTAGTGCACTCTCCAGTTCTTGTAAATCTTCGAATATGTTTTCACCATATTGAAAAAGTCCCCAAACAAAGTTATTTAATATTTTAATATTATGAGCATTAATTCCAATTAATCTCTTATTAGCACTGTATGCAAATCCAATTTCTGCAGCAGTACCTGAATCTACATCACGACCAGTCAACAGTGCAACCACAATATCTGCATTAGACAATGCTTCCATATCTATATCAAAGACTTGTTTTTTCTTTTCTACAGTAAACTCTCCTTCAACAAGACCGGCATCTCTGTGAGGAAGAAATACTGAGTAGTTTCTTGTTTCAAAAATTGCCGCTATTTTTTCTAAATATTCTCTCTCATGATCATCAAATAAAGGACCTGCAACATAAACGTTTTTCATAATTCAGATTTTAATTGTGTTGAGATAGTTTTTTATCTCAACTAAATTTTTGTACTTTAAAATATTATGACTCATAGAGTTGATACTTTCTAAAATTTTATTATCCCAAATGGTATGAAGCGGTACAACACTCACATGAACAGAAAATAAACTAGTGTCTTCATCTACAGGTGTGGAAATTTGAGTTTCTAATCTAAAATACAAATCTTCAAAACTAGTTATATCTGGTCTTTCAACTTTTGGATGATTACTTAATTCGTTAATTGTAGTTACATTCCAAACCCATCTTTGAATTCTATGTTTTGTCATATACTCCGTAAGTTTGTTAGAAGATTTTAGTAACAACTCATTATCTGCAACTGGGTTATGTAAATATTGAAAGTCCTGTCCTAAGCCATTCCTTGGTATCCATCCACTAGGAAAACAAAATGCTATTGCTTCAAGTTTTCCACAATGCATAATTGCTAAATCCTCTTCAAGCTTCATTGAAATATCTAAAAATGAACCTGGTGTTTCTATATCTAATAATTTTTTTACTTTACTTAAAATCTGTAATTCTTTAAATAATTTAGATTCTCCATACAAGTCTTTATCAAAATCTTCAAGCGAACGTTTTTTTTCTTCTAAGTAAAAGTCTGATGGATGCTTCTTTACAATTGGTCCTTCGTATTTCTGCATTGAAGGATTGTTTAAAAAAGGCACTTTAACAAAATCAATATTCATTAATATTATTTTATATAAAGAGTTGGGAGTTTTTGTGTCTAAATTAGGTGCTTTAGTTGTTCATGGATTGTTTGAACATAAAGGAAGACAACAAGATAATGTAAATTGGCTAAATAATCTAGGCATCGAAGCCTTCTCAGTGAATCTACCTGGACATGGAGACATAGAAAATAAAGGTGATGTAGCATCTTGGGAAGAAAATCTTGATGTCATGTCTGAAGAGTTTCAAAAGTTAGAAAAATTTGATAAAAAAATAATTTTTGCTCACTCTTATGGCTCGCTTGTTTCAGTTTCATCAATATTAAGAGATGTTGTTAGTCCAGACTATCTTATCCTTTCTGCACCACACTTTGATGACAATTACCCTAAATTTATTAAGAATCTCTCAGGTACAATGGCAAAATTATTACCTAAATTTAGAGCTCCTTCTCCAGTCACAAAAAAGAATTTATCTACTGATAAAGCAGTGGTAGAGAGTTATTTTTCTGATCCTTTAGTGTTTAGAAGCCTTACATTTAGATTTGGATATGAAATCACCAAAGAACAGAATTTTGTTAACAAAAATATTTCAAAATTAACAATTCCAACAATTGTGTTGCATGGTGTAAATGATAAAGTTGTACCTATTTCTGCATCAAACAAAATTAAAGAGCTTGAAAATGTGAAATTCATTGAAGTTGAAAACTCATTGCATGAAATTCTTAATCAAGATACACGACCATTTGTTTTAAGCGAAATACATAGTTGGATGAAAGAGTTGAAAATCATTTAGAACTCTTATTGCAAATCATTTGCATTAAGGTAATATCTTTATATAACGTTTTGATATAAAGGAAGAAATATAATGCATGTACCTGACGGATTTATAAACGCTCCAGTCTCAGCAGCTACTGGAGTGCTCAGTTTTGGAACTTTATGGGCTTACATAAGATCAGCAAGACATTTAATTGCTGACAAATTCATTGCTCTAACTGGGATGATGACTGCTTTAATATTTGTTTTGCAAATGATAAACTTTCCTGTTGCTGCTGGTACTAGTGGACATCTTCTTGGAGGTGCTTTAGCTGTTATTGTTCTTGGTCCACGATTAGGTTTGATATGTTTATCGGTTGTTGTAATTATTCAATCTTTACTTTTTGCTGATGGTGGCTTGAGTGCTTTAGGAATAAATGTCATGAATATGGCCATAGTTACATCAGTAGTTGCTTGGGTTGTTGTTAAATACTGGATTAAATTTATTGGTAAAAATCCAAGCTCGTTATTCATTGTCAGCATTCTCTCTGGAACTGTGAGTGTAATTTTCTCTTCTATCGCATTCATGATGCAGTACATCCTAGGAGGTACAGTCTCTATACCTATTGGGACTGTATTAATAGCAATGATCTCAATTCATTTTTTTATAGGAGTGGGCGAAGGCATAATAACTGCTTTCATTGTAAGTTTGTTGGTAAGGGTAAGACCAGACCTTGTGTATGCATACGATAGAGATGATAAAAATACAACAGGTGTTTCTTTATATGGTCTTTTTATCATGTTGATCTTGCTACTAAGTCTTGTTACACCATTTGCATCTTCTTCACCTGATGGACTTGAATCAGTAGCTGAAGAATTTGGTTTTGAAGAAACTGATGGCATCGTTTTACTCTTAGAAGATTACGGAATCAGCAGTATAAATAACAATTTTATTTCAACTGTTTTAAGTGCTCTTTTAGGAATTGCTGCAATTGCAATTATTACTGCGCTTGTTTTGAATAGACGTGAGAGTGGGAAAAAAACTAATTAAAATTTTTTGATTTTTTGTTTTTTTTGTTCAATAATTAAATTACTTTTTGTGAAGAAAGTCTTTATAGATAATCATTACAAGAAGTATTAGAGATTACCCTTGAAACAGGAAATCTGGAAACAGATAGCGGAGTTTTCAAGGGTTTTCTCATTTATATATGATTTAACTCTTCTTTACGTAATGTTTAACCTCAATGAACATACTTTATATATCAATCAATTACTCCCTAATTAGTTGGTATACAAAACCCCCTAGGAATGCTTTTCTAGGGTGTGTTTTAAAAATTTTATTTTTTATAGCCATTAAATTAATATTTAATTAATATGAGTGAGTACTCAGTCATATGGAGAATCAATGGGAAGAATAATACATAAAGTCTCAAAAGAAGACTTGAATAAAGATCTATCTGGAAAAAATTATATAGTTACTGGCAGCAATTCGGGAATAGGTTTTGCAACAACTGAGCAGTTAGTAAAGCAAGGTGCTCATGTAATAATGGCTGTAAGAAATATTGACAATGGTAAAAAGAAATCAAATGAACTCAGGAAATTAAAGGGCACAACCGAAGTAATTTATTGTGACCTAGAAAATCAAGAGTCAATACGATCATTAGTTAATCAAATTGAAGGAGAGGAATTAAAAATAGACGGATTAGTTTGCAATGCAGGTTTTGTAAATGCTAAAAGAACAAGAGAGATTACAATTGATGGTTTTGAAAGAACAATTGCAGCGAGTTATTTTGGTCATTTCTTATTAACTGAACTTCTTTTAGAAAATTTACAACAATCCGAAGATTCAAGGATTGTCTTAGTTTCTTCTGTTATGCATGCAAATACTAATGGAAATATTCCTCATTTAAATTTTGAAGATTTAAATTATGAAAATAAACCTTACAATGACTTTTTAGCTTATGGTGATGCAAAATTAGCTGTAGTCATGTATGGATTAGAATTAGGAAACAGACTACAAGATAAGAATGTGTCTGTATTTTCAGTACATCCAGGTTGGGCACGCTCTAATTTTGGAAAAACCGATGCTGGAATATTCATGAAAACTTTAATGAAGGGTGTTGGACCTATTGCAACTCTAATGGGTATGTCTGATAGTAACGAAGATTCGGCTCAAACCACGCTTCATTGCTTGTTGTCAGATGATGTTAATCAACATTCGGGAAAATACTTCAGCCAAAGTAGTGTTATCTATAAGGATAAAACTGATAAAAATGGTGGTTGGCCAATGCAATCTCCTAACCCACAAGCAAATGACCTAGATGAATCTAAAAAATTAGTTCAAAAAACAAGAGAGTTAATAAAAATTTGAGTATAAAAACAAAAGATTCCTTAATCAACAATACGATTAAATTAGTTTCCGAAGTAGGTTTAAAAGCATCTACATCAGAAATTTCAAAAATGTCGAATGTTGCTGCTGGTACATTGTTTGTTCATTTTAAAAATAAAGAGGAGTTAATCTCTAATACTTATTTTTCAATTAAAGATGAACTACAAAATGGGTTAAATAAAGAGATAAACTTTAATGATACACCTGAAAATATTTGTAAAGAAGTATTTGTATTTATGGGTAACTTCTATATAAACAGACCTAAAGAGTTTAAGTTTGTAATGTTTACAGAGCAGGATCCTATGTTTAGTAATAAATCATTTGCTAAATCAAAAGAGTACGATTCTGCTTTAGAGTTATTTATAAAAGATTTGGAAAAAAATAATATTATCAAAAAAGGTTCCAGAGAACAAGTTTTTGGAGCAGCATGGGCTCTATTAAAATATTTTGTAAGTTTTAATATTGAAAACAAAGTTAGAGAATTAACAAAAATACAAATTGCTATGTTATGGGACACAATAAAAGCGTAAAAATAAATTCTTTAAAAAAATCATGTATTTCTTGTCATGAATGTGAACTATCAGCCACAAGAACGAATGTAGTTTTTGGTAGAGGTAATATCGACTCATCATTACTCGTGATTGGTGAAGCTCCTGGTGAACAAGAAGATATGCAGGGATATGCTTTTGTTGGTAGAGCAGGAAAAATGTTGGATAAGATGTTTGAGTTAGTAGATATAGATACGAATAAAGATTGTTTTATTTCAAACATTGTAAAATGTCGACCCCCAAATAATAGGAAACCAAAGGCATCAGAGATTTCAAGTTGTTTTCATTGGCTAGAAAAACAAGTTGAATTAATGAACCCAAAGGTTGTTGTTTTAGCTGGCTCGACTGCTGTTCAGTCCTATCTTCAAATTAAAGATCCTATTTCTAAACTTAGAGGTAACTGGGTTGAAAAAGATGGAAGAAAAATTATGCCAATATTTCATCCATCTTATTTACTAAGAAATCCTTCGCAAGATGTTGGAAAACCAAAATGGCTAACGTTAAATGATCTCAAAGAAGTAAAGAAGGAGATAAATTTAATTACCTAGAAAACTCTTCATAGGTATTAATAATTAGAGAGAAAAATATAAATACACCTGCCACCAATATATTGTTGTTAAAACTTTCTCCAAGGAATATAACTCCTGATGTCACTCCAACTACTGGGACTAAATAATCAATTGATGCTACCTGTAAAGCACTAACTCGCTGGATTAACCAAGTAAATGTCAAGAAAGCTCCCAAGTTTGAAAATACCAAAAAAGCAAGTCTTACAATTTGAGAGGTGCTTAATTCCTGAACTTCAATCCCCAAAATAAAAAAAGTAGCAGTTATTAAAACCACAACAAAAGGATATTGGTAAGCTAGCCAACTTGTTACTTTGTATTTAGGAGCAAATCTACGATTTAAAACAGTTGAAAGTGAAATACATTGTACACCTAGAAAAGCTAAAGAACCTCCAATTAAAATATTTCCTTGGTTTTCTAACCCTGTTTCTTGTGTTAAAAACAAATACGCAATTCCTAAAAATCCTATCAAGACTGAAAAATATTTAACTGAACTTATTCTTTCTTCTTTTAAAAGAATTTTTAACCAAATAACTGTAAATATGGGTGCTGAACTAATCATTAAAGTAACTAGTCCTGAAGAAATTTCTTGAAGTGCGTAAATAAATGAAATACTAACTAGAAATACTGAAAAGAATCCTGTTATTGATGCCTCTTTTAAAATTTGTTTATTAAGTTGATCACGTCGTGCGATTGTTAAATACACAAACAAAATAACTGCAATTGAAATTAACCTTAGAAATACCAAATATATTTCATTTATGCCTTCTATAAGTAAACTTCTTGAAATTACACTTCCAATACCCCATAAAAATGCACACGATAAAACTGCTAATAATGTTTTTAGAAAACTCACTTTCAACATATTAATAAGGCGGATATGTAACGTTGATAAATAAACTTGGTAATATCAATATTACGGGAGCAAAAAGCTGAGAGGGTGAATAACCGACCGTTTGAACCTGTTGGGTAATGCCAGCGAAGGGATTTCGGACTCTTATCCCATTACTTAATTAAGGAATGAGGTATTTATGAATGTAAGCGTAGTTTATTTAGTAATAGGCGCAATATTATCGTGGGTTTTCTTCAAAACCAGAAATCTAAAAGCAGACGACAATGAATATTTTGTATTAAACAAAAGTGAAGGAGTTTTGGGTCTTACTTTAAGCTTTTACGCAAGTGGTATGGGTCTTTGGATATTAACCTCACCAGCAGAAGTAGCATGGTATGGACTTGGATATGACATCTATGGATATGCACTGTCAGCTGCTACTCCTTTTGTTTTGATATATATTTTTGGACCTAAGATTGCAGATCTTCTTCCAAACGGAGTCACTCTTGCTCAATTCGTTGAGACTAAATATGGATCAATAGCACAAAAACTTGTATCTACTGTTGCGGTAATTTATATGAGTGCTTTTTTAATAGCTGAGTTTGCTTCTATTGGTTTTGTCTTCTCATCAATTTCAGAAGTATCAGGAATTGTAGTCAGCTCATTAGTAGCATTAACTACTTTTTTATACCTGAACAATAGTGGTTTTAAAGCTTCTTATATAACTGACAAACTACAAGGATATGGAATTATCTTGCTTCTAACAATTGTCTTTGGACTTTGGTTGTCTCAAAACAGTGTTTCAGAAATTATCACTTTTGCAAATGCTGGTGGTTTAAATTCGTTTGAAACTTTCAGTTTAAAATCAGCACTTGCAGTAATTATTGCAGTAACTGCAGCTGAGGTTTTTTCAACTGGGTATTGGCAGAGGACTTTTTCAGCAGAAAATGGTGACGTCATTAAAAAAGCAAGTGTTTTTTCTGGATTAGGAGCATTTGTAACAATCCTACTTCTAGGAATAGGTGGTGC
>BB_Man_B_Liq_inBBDRAFT_1000026_pt1 | contig 22050 bp, 12 predicted proteins | sample BBManParaguerPR_4_FD_10244 | JGI IMG/M metagenome (IMG submission 10244) | reverse complement strand
CTCCTCTCTACATATGCTGCTTGCCAAGCACTTCAAAAAAGAGAAGTAGATAAAATCTACTATGTAAAACCCATTGTTGATGTGGTGGGTGAGCAGGGCCTNGGCTTCTTGCCTGGCGAAGTNGATGANAANACNGCNCCTCATATTGCNCCNNTAAAAGANGCCTTNTCTGTNTTTATGCCAAAAGGCAAAGCAGANTATCTCGTAGAGAANAAAGTTATTGAGTTTGTTCCTCTAGAGCACCTTAGAGGTAGAAGTTTGGCCAGATGTTTTATNATNGCCGACGAAATGCAAAANGCNATCCCTCATTCGGTGCTAACTGTACTTACCCGACTAGGAAATGATAGCAAGGTGGCTCTACTTGGTGATGTTGTACAACGTGATCTTGATGGAAAGTTTGGACGCGATGGACTCTCTGATGCTGCAAAAAGGTTGGCCAAGCTTAACGAAGTGGGTCATGTTGAGTTCTCCTTTAATGAAATTGTGAGATCTGGATTTGTTAGATCTGTAATTAGAGAGTATGCTGATCTATACGCAGCGTAGGGTTTAAAGTTCATTTATAGATCGCAATTAGTGCCCCGATTATGGCAACAAGAATTGATAAAACAGTACATAGTTTAGATTTAAATTCTTACAACCTTATCTCTCATTTGAGACGTAGGGCCGGAAGAAAGTCTAACGAAATTAACTATGTTGGCGCGGTAAGAAACAATGCCCTTGCGGATTTAACTGATCCAGGCAAGGCGCTATCTAACGTCCTTGAGTACATAACAAGGATTACTGACGCCAATGAAGTTTCTCTTTATGGAAAGTATTCTCCAGATGATTTTAACATCACAAAAGAGTTTATTGAAAATGAGATTAGTAAAGATTTCTTGTTGCCACTAAAAGATGTTAGTGTAGCCGATGAAGGAGCAGAGATTTCTGTAAACCCCCGATTAAGAATTGAAGATAGACTTAAGTCTGTAGACGGACTTGCTGGTAGAGGATCTTTTGATAATCTGCATAAAGGCCCGACTGCCATGTTTTATAAGGTAAAGCCTGGGGATTTTGAGGACATTGGCACTTTGGCTCTTACAGGAGGATTTAATGCCACAACCGGTGTTATTGCATCTCCAACTGTAACTGCCGCAACTGGAGTAACTTTACCTACAAGCGGTAAATACGCCTATCTATTAACAGAATATATTAATCCTAATAGCCCTGCCGATACTCTAACTCTTGCGGGTAGTGGGGTATATGTACTAGCAGATTTTGACGCGGGTACATGGACATTAGGAGATATTTTCTCTATTAGAAAAATGAAGTCTCTTCAGACTACTTTCTCTACAGCATTTAACAGCATTGCGTTTAAAATAGAAAGAGAGTGGTCTTTGCTTAATATTCCTAAATGGTATACAGCTTTACCAAGTGACAATCCTACTGATGACGGCGGCCCAGACGACATAGACCCTGGAACAACTTATGCAGTACTAGATTATGAAAGAGGGCTTTCTAAACTTTATGTAGAAGACGAATATTACTCTTCTGGAAACTACGTAACATACAGAATTCCAGATGGTAATCGTGGTGACTATAGCGGAAACAATATAGTCAAAGACTCAAATATGAGATTTGACAAACCACCTAGGGTTTTGCTTGATAATGAAACAAACTGGGGAGTAAGATGGGATGGATATCTAAGACTAGATACAACTGATAACGCAAGAAAGTATATCTTTGAAATCCAGACAAATGTAGCTCTTAGGATCGACATGATTACGGGCGGAACAGATGCCGCCCCTACCTGGACAGAAGTAATTAACACAAAAGACAATACTAAGAACACGAGCTTTTTGTCTAATGGAGACCAAGGAGAAAACGGTCAAAAATACTTCCCTAAGACTAGCTTTGATATAAATAACCTCCCTCCTAAGTTTGCTTATTATACCGCCATCGATGCAACTTCTTCCAAGAGATACGTTCCCATTTCAATTAGAATGTGGCACGGTGGAACAGATAAAGCAAATTTAGATACTCCTCAGGCAACCCAGCCAAACATCTTTATAAAGACTGGATATTCAGAAACAAACGCCGGTACCCAAGATAAGTTTTACTCTCAAGAGTCCGAGGTGGCCATTTCTAATGACGGAACTAACACCACAATTACTGGGCACACAGCTGCTGGGTCTATTATAAATGAAAGTGTAACTGAAGCTACCTCTAAAACGAGATACGATCTTATTGCATATTATGATACCATTACTGCTCCTGGATACGAGTATACTACAATTACAAACGGCGCAGGCTTTACCGAGGGTCTATATGAAAACATTCAATTTGAGTACGTAAAAGATTCTGGTGCGGGAGTTGCACCTACAAAACTACCAAGCTTTACTGTAACCGTCGCCTCTGGTGGTTCCATTTCTAGTATAGAGCTATCTAGCGAAGGAGAGGGTATCAGTGAAAACTCAGAATTTACTTATAAGGGTGATTTGCTAGGAGATAACGGGTCTGCTGCTGATCCCGTAGTTAGATACGTATTTAATAGCGCTATTAGTAAAGATGTAGAAATTCCTATAGATCCTGTTCAAAGAGTGTATCTTCAGCACGCAACTCCAGGAGATGACACAACGGCTTTAAGAGCATATTCTGATAGTGGTTTTACAACCGCTGCTACTTTGCCACAAGGAGATAGAAATTACAAATTAAGATTAATACCCAACAAAGACGACTACACTGGCTCTTTAGACTCAGGCTGGAATAGTTCTTTATTGTGGTCTGCAAGAATTGTCGGACCTAAAAGAGGATATAATGGATATGCAGACTTATTAAATGTTTCTTCCACCACTTACGAGCCCAGCATCTTTAAGTTATCCTTTGACGAAAAGCCCGACTATTGGAAAGCAAGAGAAGGAAAGAAGTACTTATACCACGATGGAACTGCCGCAGTACCCATTACAAGAGATAATGACCCTCTAGATGGATGGGAAAGTAACTACTTTAAGAGTAGTTTTGAGTCAAATGCCTATCAAAAAGGACTCTATGGTAACGGCTCTAATGTATATTCAACAAGAAAGAACTTAATTCTTGGAGAGGCAAAGTTTGAAGCCGGGGATAAAAATAGCTCTAATTATATCGGAATCAGATTAACAAAAAATGACCTTAATGAAGGCGGACTATTTAAGTTTACTGGGCTACCTATTAATAATGCTCTTTTAGATTACACGGGTCAAACAGATGCTAAGAACAAAATCTTAGATCAAAATGACTTAGGGGGCAATCCTAACCACGAAACAATTGTCGGAACTGCTTTACCAGCTCCAGAATTTATTCAGTTTCATTGGAAGGGCGGGCATAATCTTGATCCTGTTACTCATCCTCTTATAGAAAAGTTTTACTTACATAGCGATATTACCTCGGTAACTACGTCCGACGACCCAACTACTGCTAACAACGGAGGTTATCCTGCGTTTAGTGATCCAGCATGGAACAGCCAAATTGGAGCCTTTGCTGTTAGCAGAAGCGTGAATGCTTCAGGTGATCACGAGCAAGGATTTGCTGCCCCGCTTGTATTGTCTGTTGAAAGAGTCAAATTTAACACTAGCACAAACACTTTCCCTACAGATCAAGATAGCGCCTTGGGTGCAAACGAAATATGGCTACTTGCTTTCTCCACGGGTACAACAGGAGCAAACGCGGACGCTCCGGCAGGTAGATCTGGTGTTGCAGACAAGACTGGAGGATTAGGCGGAGAGTATATTAAATTCTATAAAGAAGAAGACTTGGCTTTCCAGTTTGAAAAAGTTGATAACGGAAACTCGATAAGCTTCTCTGATGTGCTAAAAATTACCTACGACGGAGGCGCTGTAGATTCTAGCAATAGCGAAATTCCTAAGCCTGACTCTTCTAGAAAAACACCCTTTGGAGATGATGACAGGGCAAATTACACGTCGGGTTTGTGCTATCCTCCCTACTCTACTGTTGAAACTGCGCTTAAGCCTACAGCAGTTAACGACACTACGTTATATGCCGCTGCTGCATCCGATTTTAATGTGTTCTGGGGAGATCCTACTAGAGGTGCTCTAGGAGGTAACAAGCTACATGTTACAGAAAAAATTGAATTTTCATATCCGTCTAGTGAGTCAGAGGGTAACATTGTAACTTCTTACACTCCTACAGCCTCAACTAGACTTAATGTTGCGGACTATACCCATCGCTATCAAATAAACTTCCCCCTGGCAGCCACAATAGACATAGACGCTACGGAGCATATTGGAAACTTAGAGAAAGTAAAAAATGCTTACTTCCTCTATGTGAATGGTGAAACAACCGTAGGAAGCGGACAAAAAATGGCCGGACTGGCCTAACAAGGCTCAGTCTGTTGTATAAAGGAATCTAGGGGATAGAGTAGAACCGCCATAAATATAGGAGAAGAGAGGGAAACTTTCAACTCCTGTTTTTATTGTTTCTGTTGCTTTTGTAGCTTCAAATACAAATCCGCCGTTATTATTATTTGCGCTAATATTCTGAACTAAAGTTCCTAAATACATATCAAATCCAACTACAGAAGTTGCACTCCCTCCTTTGTAGTATGCAGTGTGAACAGAATATCTAGCGTCTCCAGGATCAACCAAGCCATAGGCAGAATCATCACTATAGTCGTCTCCAGAGGTCAGTTTATAAATCTTAGGACTTAGTACTTTCTTTCCTCTAACGCTAGCAAAGGGCTTGTCGTCTGTGGAAAAGGCTCTTCTATACTCCCCACCGACATCTAGATATATACCAGGACAGATAATTTTTTGACCTGCAATTTCTGTTTCGATTTCATCGACGTCATTTAATTGAGATAGAGTACTAAAGTCAACAGCATTTGCTCCTGTAGCATCAAGAACTCCGTCAGGGTCTCTAAGTACACATCTAAATGTGCTATCAAAGTTTCTTCCTTGGAAGATATTATATTGAGTAGATAGAGTATTTAACTCATCTTCTGTGGTTCTTTGTCTCTTTGCGTTTTGAACAACATACTGGAAGTTATTTCTAATTTCAGAAACGTCGAGACTCATAGCTCTAAGGCCTGAAGCTAAGTTATCAGCAAATGTAAAAGATTCGTTGTTATCATGTGTAAAGATAAAAGATCTAGAGTCTAGAGAAGCAATGTTTAAGAGGTTTTTATCAGTAATCCTATCTTCTCTTCTTATCTTGAGAAGAGGCTCATCGGCGGCGGGAATTGTCTGTAAAGTATCATATAGCTCTCCTAAATAAACAAACTCATCGTCGTTTGGGTTATATAAGAAAAATCCGTCTTCTGTTCCTACTTTTACTTCGTAGTAATACTTAGTTGCTTTAAATGAGGCTTCAAACCCAACTTCGATTGTATTATCTAGAATCGTGTTGTCGTTGTCTAAAGAATCGCCATCGCTGGTAGTGTAGTTAAAAACGTTATGTATAATTCTGTTGGCGTTATTTGGGTAGTTTTTGCATTTTGTATTACCAGGGCTTTCTCGCTCTCCGTATCTATTAGTTTGACAATGAGCAAGCATTGTTAAATTTTCGTCTTGAATATATCCTGATCCTCCTAAAATAATCTTAGGAAGTTGTGTTGCATCTAAAGACCCATCTGATTTTAGATACACTTCCGCTACTGCATTAGAAGCACCCGATATTTCTCCTATAATGCTTACTTGAATTGCTTTTGTATTATTAGTTCCTGTATAATCAGAAGTAGGAAGTGTGGTGTAAGCGGTTCCGGTAGTGTCAGTAGCTCCGTCACCAGTAGCAGTTGCCGTAAATTTTAGTCCAACGACCGCATCCTCACCAGCCGGAAGGCCAACAGCATTCCAGTCCATATCTCCTATGGAGCTAATTACATACTGTCTACCTATTACAAAATTATTATTTGTATGGAAAGTTTGGATGTCGTAGTTACTTCCCACACTAGAAATTTCTAAAGAAATTAATGAACCATTCTCTGTAATGACAATAGGAGAGCCTTCGGGCCTCATGTATCTAATTGAGGCACCGTTTGTAGCTTGTAAATTACCCAAAGCTGTAGTTAAATCGGCTCCTGTTAAAGCGGGGCCATCTAAAGAAGCACTAATTTGAAACACACCGCCCGATGTGATTGATCCTAAAATAAAATATATTGTTTGATTTTCATTAGCATCGTATCCTACAAGCCTATGCTGTGTAGATGATAATGCTTGGGCATCAGCACCATCTAATTGAATATGGTCTACAGGACTAGGAGAGATAATTACATTGCCATTAAGAGCAACATCATAAGTACTTTGTCTTCTATCTAGTTGAAATCCCCCTCCACTAGCAATTTTTTCAAACCAAACAAAGTTATTTTCAGAAAAAGTAAAATCTGTAGTTATAAACTTTGTTCTATTTATAACTGTTCCGTCTCCTGTTGTAAAAGGCTCATTTTTTAATCCAGTTATCTCGGCCGGAACTGTTTCGCCGTTAAAAATAAACGAAGATCTAACCTCAGAAAATAGAGACCTTGCAAAAGCAAAAAGACGAATGTCGTTCTCAATGCCTGTTTTATAAAGCTTTTGAACTGCATCTACAAGGTTTAGGTCTGTTTCACCTAAATTATTCTTAATATAAAGTCCGGCCATAACTACTTAATATTCCTATATAACTTTAATCAGGCAAGGTCAGTCAGTTCAAAATCGTTTCCTAACACTTCTCTGAGTGTTGCCAATCTACCAGCGTCTCCTGCTCCTGCGTAATCTCCGTACACTGCTCCAGTTTCCACAGGAGAAGTAGGAGGGGTTTGATACGTAAATCCTAAGTCTATGTTGATATAGTTTCTTTGTCTTAATCTAAGACCAATAGGATGTTCTTCGTCGGCAGTTCTTGTACTTGTTCTTGTCTTGTAGTACCCGGCGCCGTTTGGCGTAATGGTGCTTCCTAAATCAGAAAAACTTTGGCCAGGAACAGTTACAGCTTTAGTTCCTTTTTGTTTTTTGACAGTGGTAGCATTACCTTCATCATCTGTAATAACTACTATCTCGTAAACTTTAATTATTTCCGTTCTAGTTAAGTTAACAGTTTGGTTAGGAAGATCGTTTGTTACAACAGGGAATAGCTCGGATTGTGTGTACGAGGTGTAATTTCCATTACCATCTTGCTTACATTGTTTAATGTAAACTTTGGCATTTCTGTAAATTTTGCCATCGTCTATATCCAAGATTTCTGTGATCATATTTCTAACTTGAGTAACGCTAAAGTTATTCTTAGATAGATCGATATAAATTTTTCTATTCACTCCTTGAAATATTCTTCCAAAGCTTCCAGGGGTAACACTAGATATATTGTTATCATGCACATCAAAAGCTGAGGATCCGTCGTCACCAACTTTAATAGGCAGATTTTTTCTAATATTTAGTTCTCCAGATAATCTGCAATTATACATTCTAAATGTTCTCAGACTATCAAACGTTCCGCTCTTAAACCAATTGCTGATATCTATGGTGCTTCTACTAAAGTGTAGAGTTCCGCTAGTTACAGGCGCGTCAGTATATATTCTAGTAGGCGATACAGAGATGACTTTTGCAACGGTTGGTCCATTGGCAGTTTGAGAGATATTATCATTGACTAAAACTTTAAGATGGAAGTCGCTATGGCCTTCAACATAATAAATATTATCTCCGGTGTTTGCCACAGTGGTAGCAGTACATCCTGTCAAGCTATTTCCGGCATGCCCGTCCGCAATAACAGACCCAGCCGCCCGTGCAGTTCCAGACCAACCTGCAGGGTAATAGGTTGGTAGGCTATTGTACATTGTAACGTTGTTTATTTTTGCGTTATCTCTACCTTCAAAAGTAGGAAGTACACACCCGCCAGCCTGATCATTTTGGTTGTAGCCTCTCATTTGCGTAACGTCTCTTGCTACGTAGGTACCTCCGGCAATGCTTATATTTCTTAGATCGTGGAAATCGCAACCCTCAAAATATAGTTCTATGCTCTTTTCATTTTCTGGCTCGTCAGCAAGCTTTTTATTAGGAATATCAAAGAACGTTCCTGTCATCTTACTACCGTGGATGTTAAGTTTTTTAAGAGCAAGAGTTTTTTCAAACATATTCCTCCTAACTCTAAAGCTGCCGTTGTTATTTAAATCAGTACCCAAGAAATACTCTAAATCAAAGTCATCTTCAGAACCAACAGTTGCAAAGTTTGCAGGGAAAAGATAATTAAATCCGTTTTCTGTAAATACACTTAAGTTTTTAATGTTACTTACATAGAAATTAACTGGATTGCATTCTTCTGCACTAGCTGCACCCAAACGAGGTAACACTCCAGATGGAGAAGTTTCGTTCCATTCTCTTAGGTCAAGAGTTTTAATTAATGGGCATTTAAAAGGCTCAGAGTTAATTGCCGGGGTGCCGGTAGCAGGCTTAAATACGCATCCTACATATCTATAACTACCAAGGCTACTTAGCCTTTTCCAGTATGTAGAACTAGGCTGTAGATTTATTTTTAGAGAGGAGCTTGTATAAGTAATATCTATATTCGAGGTGTTGTCATACCATGTAGTCCATTCAGCTTCATCGTCAACCGTTCCAGCCGTTCCTCCGTATATACCTCCGATGTTACCGGTCATATATGTTCTTCTGTACCAATCGCCACGGATTTTAAAAGATTTTATTTCATACTTTGAGATATGGCAAAGACTTCCGGTTCCGGTTCCATTTGCAGATACTGTAGGACTTGTTCCTATGTCATATATAGAATAGGAGCTACTAAGTCCATTTCTCATAACAGAATATAACTCTATGGGCTCTCCTGGATTGTTAATTTTAGGAGGAGAGCCAGAAAGGCAACTTCTATACCTCGACCCGTTCCAATTAAGAGAAGTTAGGTTGGGAAATATATCATCCATTCTTGCGTTTTTCCCCTTAACCCTATTACCTAAATTAAGCGTTCTAAGCTGAGTAAATACTCTAAAGTCAGTGTTTCCTGTCCTTTGCTCTACACCAGCGTCGTCAATAGCAGTGCCTGTAGGTACCCCAGATTCAAAATATTTTTGGAACGCGCTTCCGCTACCGCCGTTATAGTCACTTCCTTCCTCATTTACAGTTACCCCTAGGGCTGGTAGAGTAAGATATCCAGCCATAGTATATAAAGGAAGGCTAGAAAAATTAGTAACTGCGTTTGTCTCTCTGTAATCAAACCATCTCATAACGCTATTTTCAAACCAGACGTCTCCAGTTCCAGCAATGTCAAGCGTCTCAAGTTTGCTTTTAAGAGTTTTAAGCCAAATAGGAAGAATTTTTATTCTTGATGAGCGATCTCCTCCTGTAAATTTCAAGCTTCTTAATTCATTAAAGCCAACCAATCCTATATCTTTTCCGTCTAAAAATTCCTGGAGCTCTATCCCTTCAAATTCTATAGATTGTACTACACCAGGATTAAGATACAAATACATGTATAGGTCATAGTTATTTTCATAACCAGTGCCGTTAATATCTATATTAACTGTGTGTGTATTATTAAAGGTATTATCTTCGTTTGGAGCTTGTGCTTGTGGATCAATTGCTAAAAATCCTGGAGTTTCTCCCTCTTTTGCATTTTGAGGTTGAATTTGTACTCCATAAAAATATTGCCCTAAAGATCCATCAAACGTTAGCTTAATCTTACCTTTACTTAAACGACAAGGCAATTTAAGCGGAGAGTTTTCTGTTGCCAAAAACTTAACTTTACTTGTAGAGCCATTATTAGTAACGTTTACTGCAATTCTTTTAGAAGGTTGTTCAACAACGGCCGGGGCCGGGATAAATGTTAGAGGGTTGACATTAATAGTGTTAACATGGGATCTTCTTCTGACTCTGATAGATCCAGGGTAGGTTGCATATTTAAAGTAACCAGTATTATCTTCTAAATCTGAATACTTAACAGAGTTTAAAAGACTAGATCTAGAAGTAGAAACAAACGCATCTGCCTTTTCTGCATTAAATATATTTGCATCAGAAACGACATTTTGTCTGTATTGGGCTCCTGCGCATTGTATTGCGCCATTAAACACAACAGTGTTTTCTACTCTTGTGGAGTTTCCTGTGAGAGTTCTATTATCAGGATCTACACCAATTCTATTTAATGTGCTGGCATAAATTTCGTCATCAAAGAGTTGCTCGTTAATTCTCTGGAAAGTTTCCTTCTGAAGATGCAACGTGGTTAAGAGTAGACTTGAAAGATCACTTACAGATCGTAAGTCTTCTCTAGAGATTGTTTCAGAAACTTCATAGATAATATCTAAGATTTCTGGTCTAAGCTGAATATTTCTAAGAGCAGTAGGCTGATCTGTTTTATAGATTTCAGCAAGGTTTTGAATACCGTCTGCTAATAAGCCGATATCTGGTCTTGTTAATTGTCCGAATCCTAAAAATTGTTCTGCCATGTTTTCACTGCTCGTCGTAATTTAAAGTTAAATAGATTTCTTTTTTAGAATCTACAGGGTCATGATTATTCAAACTTCTTGCAATAAATATTGTTGCTAAGTTTGCATCATCAGAGTTAACAATAGATTCAGCATTTACGTTAAAAATACCATCTAAAGAAATTTCAACTGATTCATTTTTTGAAACATAAAAAGTTCCTAGAGGTAGACCTGTCTGATCGTTTGTAAGCCATCTAATAGGATAATCAGAGGGTGTTAAAATTCCGGCGGGATCGGTTCCTCCTCTTGATAAAAAGCTACCACATTTTTGTGGAGAGGAATGAATAGATTGCCTTGTGGTTTCTATTTTTTCATTTCCGCCATCAAGTACTGTTGGAGCAGTAGAAAGTCCGTACTCATCGTTTTGAGTTCGTGTAGTAATTACCTTTAATGCTCCGTCTGTTGGGGCAGTGCCAGATTTGTTTTGTCCGCTAAGCTCAGGGAGCCCATGCCTTACATTAACTGTAGAAGCGTGGGGAGTAAAAGGATCTAATATAATACCCTGCGGTGTTTTTTGACCAATCCACATTCCTCCCATTGAAGCACCTTGTTTGCATTGTACAAACATTCTTGCAAAATTTACGGCAGCAATAGAACTAGTTAAGATTGAAGTTACCTTGTTTTGCTTGTCAATAAGGGCAATATATAGGATTTCATAGATAACCTTAACGCTTTCGCCAGCAACAAACGGAGAAGGTGGATTAGGCCCAGTGCCGATCTCTAACAAATAAACCCTGGTATCATCTTCTAAAACTCTTGTTACAGGCCTAGGAACAGAAATCTGAGTAGTGGTTCCGTCTTGCTGTCTTACAAGTACCTGGTAAGAATCACCAAGAGAAGGCCAAGGTCCTTCTAAGCTTTCTAAGTACCATGTATTTGTTGTTGTGGCGTCGTCGTTTACAACGGTATACTCAGAAATTACAGCATCTTTATCTTCTCTACCAGCCTTAAATCCAAGACCTTGGCATTCACCTCCTTCAGCACCAGGGACGCTAATCTCAGCGTTCTCCAAGTCAAATAAGTCTTGGTGATCAGAGCGGTGATTTACTTCTAGTCCCTTTGTACTTAATGTTAAATGAGTATTTGTTTCAATCCACAAGCAATTAGCATCATAATCTCCAATAAAATCAACAGGTAGCCCTTCGTAAAACTTTTCGTTATCGTAGTTAATAAACTCGTTGCCGTTTGCATCGGTGCCCTTCCATATTTCATATGGATCTCCGCTAGTAGCAGTAACGTCAGCTGGTGTTAATAGGCCCCAAGTGTTAGTGTCTCTGCGATCAGAATGGAGTAAAGATCCGGCGGTTTCGTTTTGCCAAGCAAATCCAATCCTTATTGTGCCATCATGGCTGGCGTCAATTCCATTTCTATTTCCTCCTACCCAGAAAAAATAAAATTCGTCAGAGATAATATCGATGTTAGATATTAATGTTTGGTCTCTTCTAAAGTAATCAAATTCTACGTCGTATCCTTGTAGATAATCTCCTACAGGAGCGTAAGTAAAGGGAAGATATACTTGTTCTTTTTTTAGATTTGGTTGCTGAGAAGTTGTAATACCTAAGGAACCCTTGTCTTCTATTCTCATAAGCTTAAACTTAGGAGAAGCAGGGTTTGTAAAATCTCTTGCAGAATAGGTTAGTTGGAATAAATCATCACCGGCTAGTCTTACTAGCTGATTGTTAAGTACATTGTTTCTAAAGTCGGGATTACCAATAGTACTTGAAACTGTTCGCCAAGGTTTAGTAGGATCTGCTGCAGTTGGGGTAAATGCCGTACCGCTCATTGTAGCACTATAAGTTATTGCGTCTTTTTCATCAATGCCCAAAGAACTATCGCTTGTTTCCCAGCGCTTAATACTAAATTTACCTTTTACTCTGCGATGTTCTGGTAATAAAGACCAATTATATCCTTCTTGGTGGAAATAAGCAAACTCTGGGCAGGCTTTCTGCCTGATGATTTTAATTTCCGCTGCCTCCTGGGAGTATATTGACATACTTCTAGGAAAGATTTCCTTTTTGTTATAAATCTCAGAGCCAAATCTGTTATATAAATATTGCTTTGGTTTTACACCGATGAGAGTGGTGTAATCGATGGCATTTAGATAGTTCTTAGTAGATGTAAATTTAGGATCAGGAAGTAATCTTTTTTTAGATTTTGCAAAAGAACTATATAAAGTTCCTTCGTCGTATCCATCGATATAATACGAGGCGCCAAATTTATATAGGAATTGATTTACTCTGATTTTAGAAGAATCTCCTACGATAAGTCTATACTTAAAGTAGAAGAAAGGATCGCCTAAACAAGGCTGTCCTAATTGGTTTTCAATAACTAAAGTGTGCAGAATAACCCATCTGCATTCGCCGTTTTCTTGAGGTATGTAAGCATAGAATCTGGCTCCAATAGCACCATACCAACCAAACTCGATCTTATACATTGTTACTGTATCTGGATCAAGAATATAACCACTTTCGCCCTCTCCATTTAGAGGGTCGCCATTCATGACTTTTTGTTCAATTACGGTTTCATATTGTCTATATCCGTTACGAATTACCGTCGTAGTTGCGTCGCCTATGTATCCAGCGTCTTCTAAAAACTGAGTAGGTTCTAGAGGAACAACGGATCTTCTAACGATCTGAAAATCGGCCCCATCCGCCAATCTAAAGAAATATCCGTCGGTATCGTTTTCTACTCCCCATTCAATAGTTGTTCCAGGTCCAGCTCCAATTTCAGAAGCTTTAGATCCGTAGGTAAAACCACTAATTCTACCGGGCTGATATCTAAAAGACCTAATCGATTTAATAGAAACTCGCGAGCTTACACCTGGAGTGCCGCCAATTTTATTTTCAGACGTTGGAAGGCGAATAGATTTTTGAATTGCGGCTGAAGGCCAAGAGGTACTAAAGATGTTGTTGGGATCGGGGACCAGTTCAGAAAGTATAAAGTAAGGAAGCTTAAGATCTTGCTCTACCTGAGATACTGTAGACGCGCTTTCGTGGATTTTAAAACTCCAATTTTTAAGATCGGTTCTTACATAATCCCAATCTAATCCAAAATAGTCTTCCCAAACTCTTGACTCTGGATTTGTTTGAAGTCTATAATGGCCGTAGTTGTCGGCATCGCCCTGAGGAAAATATACTCTAGTAATACTAAAGAAAAATCTGTTCCAAGTTACATTAAAAGACGAAGGAAGAACCGGATCCGCTGCAGAAATAATTACATTAGTATCTCCGCCTTCTCCCCACAATGCGGCCGTACGAGGAACTTCTAAAGAAATAACACCCTCTGTAGGCTCGATTAGATTATAAGCAGTGCCTTTAGGAAGCAAAGGATAGTTTTCAGCAGCGCCAAATCTGTTTTGTTGAATATCTAACCAGATTTTATCCCAGTATAACTCATCAAATACAAAAGAGCCGTCATCCTGAGTTTTCGGAGGATACTTATTTAATAAATAATCTAAATTAAACTTAGTTCTTGTTTCAGCATCAAAGTTTTCTACCATGTATCTTACTAGATACAAAGCAACAATAGAGTTTAAGTACTGACCCCAGCCAGAAAATGTTCCTTCTCCAGGTAAGATGAGTTGTGATTGAATATCAGGTTTGCCTGGAGTAGTAAAAGGCGAAGGCATGCTGTTAATTGCAATTGCAGAATTAACGGTATCTTCATCAAATCTTGTTTCAAAATAGTTACCAGAAGACGAAGGTCTGCTGTACCAAAACCTAGGATGTCTTCGTCCTGTTCCGTCTATTCTCCAATCTTTTTCATCTAGACCATATGTACTAACGTTTCCAAATAGTCCCTGTTGAGTTGTTTCTCTGTTAATTCCTAATAAAGACCTAGACACTTCAGATTGCTCTGAAAATTGTTCTTCTACAGGTGCAGCCGCTGGGAATTTCTTGCTAAATTTATTAGCAGTAGATCTTCCCTCTTTTAAGAAGCTTTCAGAATTTAAAACAACGGACGGGGATTGGTCTGCTCCGTACTCGTATTTAGTATATACTTGTTTATCAGTAGATAACGGGTTTCCATCTTCTGTTGCCAGAGGAAAACCCTTAAAATCAACCATTTGCTTCCTAGATTTTGATTTTCTAGGAGGCGTTTCTTCGGCTCTAATAGAAGAGCCGTTAGTATATTCTACATCGTCCGCATTAAACGATCTTTGCTGAGCTTCCGCTCTTACTGATTGAATTTCTGAGTTTTCCGATGGCCCTGGCATATCACTGCTCCTCCCATGTTAGAGAATTAACAATTTCGACGGTGTTAGTAGGAATATCTGCGGGGGTAGTAATACCCTTACTTGTGGATTCCCAATAAGAGTAAACTCCTAAAATATCTACCTCGTTTGTTAGAGGGAAGGAGATGTACTCTTTGTTGTATGCAAAATAGTCAGAAAGATCATATGTCTCTCCTCCCTTGTTTGCGTAGATAGAGAAAACATTATTTCCAGTTCCTGCTACTGGAGCTAATTTAAAGTCCTGGGATACCTTTGCGCCGGATAGAGCCGCAATTGACTCCCAAGTTGCAACTTCAGAGGCGTCCCACTTCTTCTGGTTTTCGTATTTGCTATGGTTACCGGTATTGCTTCCGATTGTACCTGTAAATCTTTGAATATTTCCTGCGGTGTCATAGTTGTACATATTGACAAACATGAGCGGACCAATAATAGAAATATCTAAAGATTGGGATTCATAGTTCTGAATATAGATTCCTCCGTCGGTAACGTCTCTATAAACTCTGACAAGAACAGGAATTTCATTTACAGCAGGAGCTGCATCAAATCCGGTACCTGTGTCAGAAGTTGCTTTACCTCTGGCGTATGCATAGAAGTACTTTCCATTAGCGTTTAGGAGGGCGCTAGTCTGGAATCCTGCCAAGTTGTTTGTGTTTTCAGACTCAATTTTTACAGGAACGGTACCGGATCCCAGTTCTAAACCTTTTCCTTTAGTATCTGCGTTAGTATCGTCTGTATAAACTTGTACGTCTAAAATACCTGTATTTGGAAGTCCGCTGTTAAGTAAATTATTTGTAATTAATAGTGGATTTTTAATAAAGTTTAGAGAAACGACGTTTTCATATCCTGTTGAGTTGTCAGTTAGACCAATACCGTATTTGAGAGGATAAAGCTGAATTCTATTTCTAACCGGGGTGCCCGTAGTATTAATTACGTTATCCTTAGCTCTAAGGGCCATCTGAGCTCTTTGCTTTCTAGGAACAACTAACTCAATAGTATCTCCAGTACTTGCACTAACAGAAGCGTTAAAATATAATCTTACTTCTGTGCCGGAGTTTTGCGACTCTGTCCAAATAACTTTACGAGTTGTATCAGACTTTAAATAAGATCCAATAAACTGATCTCTTAATGTATTTGCATTGCTAAACGCAAATTGAACATAGTTTGCAGCTGTAGCCGTTAAAGTTGCAACGTGCTGGCCGTAAACTACAGGCTTGGGGAAGTCGGTGGACTTGGAAAGAAGTTTTACAGTTCCTTTGTCTCCGCCATCAATGTAGTAAGAAGCACCATACTTAACAAGTCTGTTACCCTGACTTAAATTAGATTGTAATCCGCCATGGGTTAGGTAGGTAATAGGTAGTGTAGCGTTACCTAGAGAAGCCACATCGAGCTGGTTAGATGCTCTCATATGGTGCACTCTTACCCATCTTGCTTCGCCATTTGCTACTGGGACATAACATAAGAATAGAGCACCAACAGCTCCATACCACGAGAATTCAATCTTCCACATGGTAACCTTAGAGAAGTCGATATCGTACTCAGACTTAGTCTTAACAATATCTCCGTCGAGCTTTACAGGGTCTCCAGGACGCTTAACAGAGAGCTCCGTAGGATCGACGTTGGCAGTAGAAACATCACTCCAGCGGGTATCGTTATTTTGGCCGTTAAGTTGGTCGCCAGAGAACATTGATCTAACTGGTCTCCACTCATAGACCTTGCGGTACTCAGGAGGAACGCAAAGATGGAACCATTCTTTTAGGGTAATATTATAAACGCCCTTGTTCCCCGAGCTAGTGTTGCTAGGATCATAAGCAAATCCAGCACCTCTCTTAGATGCCCCAAGAATATCGTTATAATTTGTCTGAGTCGGCATAGTGCCAGACTGAGTAGTAACAAGCAAGTTCCAGCATTTAGCTGGGCTAAGAGCTTCAGAAGGCGTGGGGTCAAAGCCAAATCTTCCGTGCGTCTTATTGATAGGAGTTCCTCCAGACGTGTGAGCAACTCTTGTTGTACCTCCAGAAGCAGCTAATGCTAGCTCAGTATTAAAGGCATCTGTTTGAGTTCCTCCTCCGTTATAATCACCGCGCGTAAGGTTCGTAATTGTATCTTCCCACTTACAGTGAGCATCAAGTCTGATATAGTCAGTTCCGTTTGTTACTCCTACGGGCTTCAAGAATCTGCTAGTTCCAGACTCTTCGGCAGTTAACCAAGATTGATAATCGGCAGAAGCTTTGTCAATCTTTAACTGGTCAAATGGGAACTGATAATGACGACCATCCATATGCTCTACAACCGTAGAGCCTCCATCTCTATATCCAAGGCGGAGAGCAAATCTTTCATCAAACTCAAAATCATTTAAGTCGCCGTTATGATTTTGAATCTGGTCAACATCATTTGGGTTATATACCAAAGAAGGATCGTTGATTGCAGCAGCAACGTAGCAAAGTCCGTTTCTGTAAATAACAGGATCGACGCCAAACTCACCCCAGTTACCACTTCTAATATTAGATCCTGTTGTTACTCCGTCAACAACTGCATTCCATGCCTCAGAAGTTGCGTCAACACCGGCGGGTTCTGTATAAGATAAAGCCTGTGTTCTTCTTACGCATCTAAAGTCATTTTCTTGACCAGCATTTGCAATTTCAAAATAATAACCATCTAACTTATCAAAGATACCCCATTTCTTAATAGAAGGAGCACCCTTCATTGTATTAGCTCTTGCAACTTTTGCTGAGTCTTCTGCTAATACTTCAGGATCGTCAGTAACATTCATCTTCACACCCATTGTGGAAGAAGAAACACGACCTGGTTGGTATCTAAAGAAACGCTTAGAAGTAAGAATTGTTGTTCTGCCTTGCTCGGCCACAAGTTCAGCACCTGCTTCTAGGGCCAAGTGGTTTAATCCTGTTTCTACCTCTTGAGTGCCGTCATTTATCTTATTTTCAATAGGAAACTGAGACCACTCAGAAGGGTTAATGTCATAAGTGTTAACGTCGGCAAAAATACCAAGAGCAACTTCTGCTCTAGGGATACCTAGTAGCGAAAGAGCAACTTCTGATTGAATTTTATTTTGTTCTTCTACAGGAATTGCAGGTTGATCTTCTGCAAATACAACTGGTAGAGAGTTAACGGCTTTTTGTTGACCTAGAGGTACAGGAGCCGTTTTTCCTATAATAGTTCTTTTGTTTGACATGATACTAAATAATAATAATAATTATTGAACGATTATATTACCGTCGGCAATTTGATAGCTATCTCTTTGGATAAACAATTGGCCTCCGCTAAAGTCAATTCCGTCGCCTGTACCGGGCGTTACATTTGCAATAGGTGCTATTAGCAACGAATTGCTAGCAACATCTATGCCTAGTACTCTTTGTGGTTCTTCTTTATCCCAACCACTTAATCCTGAATCTGTGTTTGTAAACCCACTAATAATAATCTCGTCGTTATCTGCGTTTGCTTCGTCAAATATAATAAACGAAAGCAACTCTGAAGAATTTCTTAGCTTAATTGCTAAGTAGTTTGTACTTCCTATTGTGGTCTCTCTAATGCTAATAGGAGTTAATCCTCCACCGGATCCTCCTAGAAGCACAGTTGCTTTAGCCTCATACATGTATCCGTAGTTATTGGCACTAGGATCAAGAACACTAAAGCTCTCTGTGGCAGGGATGGTTAATGAATCTACGGTGGCAGTGTTTGTTCCTGGAAGAGTTACAGAGAAAATACCAGCCTCAAGCTGATCGGCAGTCTGCAACACTCTAAAAGAACCTACCTTTTGAGAGGCATTTTTTCTTCCTTCGGCGTCTAGCTTAAAGATATCAGCTTGGATAGAGTCTTTAACAATTCCTACAGCCTCACCGCCGTTAGTAACGGTCATATAAATAGGCTCTAGTGGAGTACCTCTTCTAATCTCAATAGGAGCCTTAGAATACTCATTATTATACTGATCAACTTGTCTAATTAAAGAGTCGCTATCAGAATATGCCAAGTTTGTAGTTGCATTCCATTGGAACGAGGTCTCAAGAACAACACCGTCATCACCACAAGATCTAACAATGTTGTTATTGATAGTAGAGAATTCTACACCGAAGAAGTAAGGTCCAGCTGTGCAGAACTCAAAAATGTTACCTTGGACAACATTATTATCTGTTTCAAAAATTTCAATAGGTCTTACGGTTGTTTCGTAATTCCTTCCTAATTTTGAGAAAATATTTTGAATTAGTAGGATAGAGGTAGAGTATTCTGCATGGAATCCTGGACCAGCTGCATCAACAAATCTACACTCTGTAATAGCAACGTCGTTAGCGTAAGATACGTTTAGAAGTCCTTCAGCAATATATCTATTTTCTTCGTATCCGCCTCCAGCTGCAGAAATTGACCCGGTATCAGCTCTTGAGCCATCTAGAACAACGCTTCTAAATCTAATACCTTTGATGGGATTGGATCCTGTGCCACTAAAGTTTAATAGGCCGGGATTAGACGAGAAAGTTTCCGCGGAAGGTACTCTTTTGATAATCGAGCCTTCACCCACTCCTCTAAAGGATATATTGCTGTAGCTTCTTTCTGCGCTATTTGCAAAGGAAGAATCTCTAAAGTAATAGGTTCCTGCAGGGAAGAAAATTTCTTTAATATTTCCGGTACTTGCAATATCAATTGCATCTCTGATGGGCTTGGTGTCATCAATTACAAATTTAACGTCATCTCCTACTTGATAGGCAGTTCCGTTTTGTAAATTTCCGCCGCTTACAGTCTCGCAAATAATGTAGTTTGGAGCTGCGTTTTCTCCTATAGGCCTAATTTTAAGAAGTTCTTTACCAATAATTCTCTTTCTCTGAGTTGGAACTCCTCCGACTACTTGAACTACTCCTTCAAAGAAACTAGGTGTCCATCCTTCAACATCTTGGTTCCATGATGGAATCTGTCTATTTCCGAAGTCTTTAAAAGATAAAGTTCCAGTAGAGCCAATTTTATTGTTTCCTACAACACCTAAAAATTCAACGGTTCCTTTCCAAGATCTATAAATAACAGGAAGAACATTTGCATCAGATCTGTTAAATCTAATGTCTACATACTGGTCTTCGTTCCATTTAGAAGGATCTAAAACTCCGTCGTACTCTGGCGATTCTCCAATCGTCTCTACAGCGAATGGCATCTGGCCAGTTCTAACATTATATCCAAAGATATAATATTTTAAAGCTCCCACAGTATCGTTGCTTCCCGATGTTTGATCAGAAAAGTCAACTCCAACAAGCTGATGACTAGATATACCGATAATCGATGTATCAGCTGTAGATCCACTAGAAACGTTTCTATAAGAAAAAACTTGTAGTTCTACATCTTGAGACAGAGTAGATCTGTATTGTTCAAAGGTCAGGCCTTCACCATCTGTAATCTCGTTAAATGTAAGCTGGTTTTCACTACCACTTACAACTCCGTTGGAAATTCTACCTTCAAATATTGTTGCAAGACCCCTTGCGTTAAGGTTTTTTACGTTAATATAAGAGTTTTTATCCTCAGGAACTTGAAGTACAAATCGACTGCCTGTAGAGGGTATGTATCTCATGTCTAGGAATATGTCTTTATTACTTTAAACTTTTTTCAGGATGACAAAGCCCTCTCATATTCATAGTCCTGAATAACTTTTTCTATGAATGGATTCCTTCGCAAACTTCCAGAGGATTCTAGCTCTTTGTAGAATCTCTCTTTATCTGAGTCCTCAGCCGATTTAAAATTTTCGACAACTTGATACGGATCGGGATACTTATTATCGTGTAAGTACACTCCGTCTAATAATCTTTTTTCCATTAAACGGTATATTCTGCCTCAGGCTTATGAATAACGTAAGACACCATTGCGTCTAACACGTTTTCAGTGGTATCTGTGTGATATAAGAAAAGTTTGTCGTTTTCTTTTAAAATAAACTTATTTCCTTGGATTACTTCAAACGCAGTACCAGGGGGTAAGTTTACTCCGTGAAGAATAAAAGCGGTTGTGCTATCAACATCATTTGTTACTTTAGCGTACAAAGGAACAGAACGAAGAGTTTTATTTGTTACAATAATAGAAGTAACAAGAGCAAACTGCTTTTGATACTCTGAAACTGCGGTTGTTCCAGTAACATTTACAGCGTAGTTGGTACCACTAAGATTTGACTCTCTAGGGATATTAGGAAATATTTTATTTTTAGAAATATTCTGAGGGAGGATAACGTTAGCCATTTAATTTTAGCTCCAGATAATATTTGAAATGAATTGTTGTGCTCTTGAGGCACGAACGTCTTGTCTACGAATTACAGCGTTTACGGAAAGGGGCGGAGTTTCTACCTCGATTAAGTTACGAGAAAGAACAAGAGGTATTTCTGTACCAAATCCGTCCTGAAGACGACCCTGCGATCTAAGGGTCTCAGTACCCGTAATATTCGCTGGAATTGAAAGAGTGGGTACTCCGTCTGTATCTGGAGATCCAGTAATTGTAGTGAGAATAACGTTGCTAAACGTTTTTGAAATCTCAAAATTTTTGATATTCAACGCCATCGAGAATAAACCTCGGGTTTTAGTTTATAGGTCTATGTAACTTTAAACAACACAAGGATTTATAGCAATGAGCAAAGAAGCACTTGCCGAACTAATCGATGCCTACGCAGACGCAAAAGCAACAAATAATAAGGTTCTTATTCAAACAATGATCCGCCAGCTAGAAGTTACCCTAGACGCTTTGTTTCCAGAAGCTCCTAAAGAGGAAGGAACTCCTAGCGTAGAAATTACAGAAGAAGGAACTTACTGACCAACATGAAAGTAACCAGGTTGCCAAGAGGTAATGCACAATTTCCTACGGAAAGAGACCCAGGAGATATTGTAATGCTTTCAAATGGCGAGATCTTTTGCTGGAGTAAAGGTGTTTGGCATATGCTTGGAGGCCGGTTTTTAAAGCCAGAGGTTAGAGAATGGATTCTTGACTACCTAAAAGACGGCTGGCCAACTCCATCAGAGGCTAGCTTTGATCTAGGGCAAATGCTAGAAATAGCAGGAGATTCTAAAGAAGATCGCAAATGGACTCAGATGGCTATTGACAATATATCTAGGATTTCTGGTATAATGCAGACAGAAAGAGTATCTTAATGGGAAAAGCAAAAGTCAGAATCGTAGGTGAAAAGATAGAAGTTGACAAACTTGATCTTTCTAGGCTCACGGTTGATTGCCACGGCGTGGAGTACATCTCTGAGAATAATTTAGTATTTACAGACGTTGTTCGATCGCATACCAAGGTAGATATATTTGATTTGTATTACGATGATGGCAAAAACGTTACAAAGATCTGGGTGTTGGGAGGAAGGTTGAGTCCTAAGTTGGCCGAACCAGAGCTTGTATTTAAAGACTAAAAAAGCGGGTAGGGG
>BB_Man_B_Liq_inBBDRAFT_1000025_pt1 | contig 22066 bp, 34 predicted proteins | sample BBManParaguerPR_4_FD_10244 | JGI IMG/M metagenome (IMG submission 10244) | reverse complement strand
AACGGAGAGGGAGGGATTCGAACCCTCGACAGAAGTTGCCTCCTGTAACTCCTTAGCAGGGAGCCGCTTTCAACCACTCAGCCACCTCTCCAGCGGCAGAGAGAGCCTATCAGCTTCCCGGCCCCTGCACGGGCAGGCGCGGCAGCCGGTGCTTGAAGCCGCAGAGGATCTCCCAGGGGATGGTGCCGCAGGGATCGCTCCAGGCGAGCGGTTCAATCCGGGCATCGCCATCACGGCCCAGCAGGGTCACCACCGCCCCCTGCTCCAGCTCGGGGGCGTCGGTGGCATCGAGCACCAGCTGGTCCATGGTGATCGCGCCCACCTGGGGGATGCGACGCCCGTGGTGCAGCACCTCCAGGCGGTTGGAGAGCAGACGGGGCACGCCATCGGCATAGCCGATGCTCACCACCGCCAGGCGGCTGGGGCGCTGGGTGGTGAAGCGATGGCCGTAGCTCACGCCCACCCCGGCGGGCACCTCGCGGATCAGGCTCACCCGCGCCCGCACCTGCATGGCCGGCTGCAGGGGCAGATCGCCGCCGAGATGCTGAGCCGGCCGGTGGCCATAGAGGGCCAGGCCCACACGCACCATGTCGTAGTGCAGCCGGGGGGTGCGCAGGGTGGCAGCGGAATTGGCCAGATGGCGGCAGCCGCCCGCCAGGCCGCCCTCCTGCAGGGCGGTGAGCACCGCCTCGAAGCGTTGCTGCTGCTGCTGGGTGAGCGGATCGAGGCCAGGGCCGGGGGCATCCGCATCGGCCAGGTGGGAATACACGCCTGCGAGCGTCACCGCTTCGAGGGCGGTGATCGCCTCCACCAGCCGCGGGCCCTCCTGCCAGGGGGCACCGAGCCGGGCCATGCCGGTGTCGAGCTTGAGCTGCACAGCCATGGCCCGGCCGCTGCCGGCCGCCAGGTTCTGGCAGAGCAGGGCCTCGCGCATGCTGCTCAGGGTGGGCATCAGCTGCCAGTGCAGGCAGGTGCGCAGCTCATCGGGCTGGGTGAGGTTGCCCAGCACCAGCACGGGTTGGCGCAGGCCGGCCTGGCGCAGCTCCAACCCTTCCTGCAGGGTGGCCACCCCGAAACAGCTGGCCCCTCCGGCCGCCGCGGCACGGGCCACCGGCACGGCACCGTGGCCGTAGCCATCGGCCTTCACCACCGCCATCAGGGAGCAGCCGGGAGCGAGCGAACGGCACAGGCTGCGGGCATTGGCCTGCACCGCCGCCTCACACACCTCAATCCAGGCGCGCTGGCGCGGGTGCGGCCAGGGTTGCCCCGTGGGCGTGATGGCAGGGGAGGCGTCCGTCATCCACCGGGCAGATGGGGGGAGCGTAGGCGGGACTGCCGACGCTTTCGGCGGTTCCCCTTAGCATGGCGAGCAATTCCGGAGCTGCCAGGGGGAGCGCTCCCATGGGTCAGGTTCTGGTTCTGAACGCCTCCTACGAGCCGCTGAACATCACCAGCTGGCGCCGCGCCACCGTGATGCTGCTCAAGGGCAAGGCGGAGGGCCTCGAACACGCTCCTGATCTGCAGCTGCGCCCGGGCCTGAATCGCCCCACCGTGATCCGCCTGCGCCAGTTTGTGCGGGTGCCGTTCCGGGCCCTGCCGCTCACCCGCCGCAACCTGTTCCACCGCGACGACCATCGCTGCCAATACTGCGGCAGCCGCTCGGAACGGCTCTCGATCGATCATGTGCATCCCCGCAGCCGTGGCGGCAGCCACAGCTGGGACAACGTGACCACCGCCTGCCTGCGCTGCAACGTTCAGAAGGGCAACCGCACGCCCCGGGAAGCGGGGATGATCCTGCTGCGCCCGCCCCGGCGCCCCCTGAGCGGCCCACTGTTCGAAGCCCAGCGCCAGATGGCGCGCGGCCAGCACCGGGAATGGGCGAAATACGTGCAGGGCTGGGATGACACGGGGCTGGATGCGGTGGCCTGAACCCCGCCCTCAGGCCCCGGCCTGCTCGGCCAGCTGCTCCAGCTGGCGGCGCTGATCCGCCGACACGCAGGCCCCGATCAGCTCGGCCAGCTGCCCCTGCAGCACCGGCTCCAGCGCGAAGTTGCGGCCGAGGCGGTGATCGGTGGTGCGGTTGTCCTTGTAGTTGTAGGTGCGGATCTTCTCGCTGCGATCGCCCGTTCCCACCTGAGCGAGGCGGGCGGAGCGCTCCTCGGCATTGGCCGCCGCCAGCTCGCGCTCGTAGAGCTTGGCCCGCAGGATCTCCAGGGCGCGCTCACGGTTCTGCAACTGTGAGCGCTCCTGCGTGCAGAACACGCGGATGCCGGTGGGTTTGTGCAGCAGATCCACCGCCGTTTCCACCTTGTTCACGTTCTGGCCGCCGGCACCACCGGAGCGGGCCGTGCTGATCTCCAGATCGCCGGGATCGATCTGCACCTCCACCGGATCGGCCTCGGGCATCACGGCCACCGTGGCGGTGGAGGTGTGCACCCGGCCCTGAGATTCGGTGGCGGGCACCCGCTGCACACGGTGCACACCGGCCTCAAATTTCAGCTGGCTGAACACGCCATCACCCTTGATCGCCAGGATCAGCTCCTTGTAGCCGCCGAGCTCAGCCTCCGAAGCACTCACCGGCAGCACCTTCCAGCCCACGCTCTGGGCATAGCGCTCATACATCCGCGCCAGATCGCCGGCCCAGAGCGCCGCCTCATCGCCGCCGGCACCAGCGCGGATCTCCAGCATCACGCTGCGCTCGTCGCGGGGATCACGCGGCAGCAGCGCCAGGGTGAGTTGCTCCTCCAGAACGGCGATGCGCTCGGTGAGCGCAGCCAGCTCCTCCTGAGCCAGGGCCTCCAGCTCCTGATCGCCACGGCTCTCCCGCAGCAGCTCGCGCGCCTGCTGCTCCTGGCCGCGCAGGGTTGCCAGCTCGGCATAGCCGATCACCAGGGGCTCCAGCCGGGCCCGCTCCCGCGCGATCGGCTCCAGCTGGGCGGGGTTGGCCGCCACATCGGGATCCGCCAGTTGCCGCTCCAGCGTTTCAAAGGTGGTGCGGGCCGTTTCCAGGCGCTCGCTCAGGAAGGAAGCATCCATGGCGTCAGCAGGGCAGCAAAAAGCCGGATGCCCTGGAGCATCCGGCTATGGGAACAATCACACCGGGGGTGACGCCGATCAGGCTTTGGCGTCGGCCTTCTGATCGCCGGCCTGGGCATCGGTGCTGGCGCCGGCCATGCCGTACTTGCGCATGAAGCGGTCCACGCGACCCTCGGTGTCGAGGATCTTCTGGGTACCGGTGTAGAAGGGGTGGTTGCCACTCCACACATCCACGTGGAGCTCGGGCGAGGTGGAGCCGGTGGTCATCACCACCTCTCCGTTGCAGATCACCTTGGCATCGGGATACCAGGTGGGATGGATTTCGGCCTTCGGCATGACGGATACAGAGCTGGGGTGCTGAAGCGGAATCAGCGCTTGGAGAACTGAGGAGCCTTACGGGCTTTCTTCAGGCCGTACTTACGACGCTCCTTGGCGCGGGGGTCGCGGCTGAGGTGACCTTCCGTCTTGAGCGGTTTGCGGTTCTCGGGGGAGAGCTCACACAGGGCACGGGCGGCGCCCTGCTTGATCGCATCGGCCTGGCCGGTGAGGCCGCCGCCACGCACGTTCACCAGCAGGTCGTACTCACTGGCCAGACCGAGGGTCTGCAGGGGAGCGGTGACCGCCGCCAGGTAAACGGGGTTGTAGTTGAGGTAGTTGTCACCGGGACGACCGTTGATGGTGACGGTGCCGGTGCCGGGAACCACGCGCACACGGGCCACAGCGGTTTTGCGGCGGCCGGTTCCCCAGTAGACGACAGTGTTGGTGCTCATTGGGCGGAAGCGGCGGGATCGAGGGCGAGGGCCTTGGGCTGCTGGGCGGCGTGGGGGTGCTCAGCACCCTTGTAAACCTTCAGCTTGCGGAACAGCTGACGACCGAGGGCGTTGTGGGGAAGCATGCCCTTCACGGCCTTCTCCACGATGCGCTCAGGGATGCGGGCCTGCAGCGCGGCGAAGCTTTCGGTCTTCATGCCGCCGGGGCGACCGGAATGACGGCGATAGACCTTCTCGGTGAACTTGTTGCCGCTCACCTTCACCTTCTCGGCATTGATCACCACGACGAAATCGCCGGCGTCAATGTGAGGAGCGAAGTTGGGGTTGTTCTTGCCCCGGAGCACCGATGCCACTTCGCTGGCGAGACGGCCGAGGGTCTGGTTCTCAGCATCCACCAGATACCACTGGCGACTGGAGGGATCCTGAGGGGGAACGAGAGTCTTGTTCATCGCACCGGCGGGCCGGATCGGTAAAGCACCACTGCTCTGCAGACGAACAGGGGGCGGGACAGGGTGTCTGGACGGAAGGTCTGGACTGGGACGGCAGGGCACCCGATCACTCGGGCGACTGAAGCTCGTGGAGCGACACTACCTCCCCGCCCGAACCCTGCCGCCTGACGGACTCCTCGACGGAGCGCTTCGGGGCAGGCGGGGGCGGGGAGTCGGAGTGCTCCAGCCAATACCGCGGTTGACAATCGTACCAGGCAGCCTCAGGGAACACGGGCTGGGGATAGCCCACCCGCAGCAGGCAAAGCCCCTGGGGCGGGGCCGCCTCCTTCACCTCATGCCGGGCACGGCTGCGCCAGCGCCGTTCGAAATCGGCCAGGCTCAGGCGCCCTTCGCCCACCGCCACCAGCTGGCCCATCACCAGCCGCACCATGCCGTAGAGGAAACCGCTGGCCTGCAGCTCCACCTCGATCAGATCGCCGCGCCGGAGCACCTGCACCTCCTGCAGGGTGGTGCGCGAGTGGGAGCGGGCACTGCCGGCCCGCTCAAAGGCGGCGAAATCGTGCTCGCCGAGCATGCCTTCGAGGGCCGCGCGCATCCGCTGCTCATCCAGGCGCAGCTGGTAGCGATGCCAGCTCCAGGGGGCCAGGAACAGATTCGGAACCCTGGCGTTGTGGATCGTGTAGCGGTAGCGGCGGTAGCTGGCGCTGAAGCAGGCATGCCAGTGCGGCGGCACGTCGGCAGCGGCACGCACACGGATCGTGCCCGGCAGGCGCCCATTCAGGGCTGCCGGCCAGCGCTGCGCAGGGATCGGGCCGCTCACATCCATGTGCACCACCTGAGCCGCCGCATGCACGCCGGTGTCGGTGCGCCCTGCCGCCTGCACCCGCACCGGCCGGTGGGGATCGAGCTGGGCGATGGCCTGCTCCAGCGTCTCCTGCACGCTGGGATCACGGGGCTGCTTCTGCCAGCCGCAGAAGGCGGAACCGTCGTATTGCAGGCAGAGGGCGATGCGGCGCAGGCCGCCGCCGGCAGAAGCATCAACGGTCATTGCAACAAAGCCGCGCCAGCCCAGGAGGCCAGCGCGGCGGTGGGATCAGAACGCGTGAAGGAACGCGATCAGCTCAGACCAGCTCGATGATCGCCATTTCGGCGTTGTCGCCGCGGCGGGGCACGGTGCGGATGATGCGGGTGTAGCCGCCATTGCGATCGCCGTAACGCTCCTGAGCTTTATCGAACAGGGCGTGCACCAGCTGCTTGTCGTAGATGTAGCCGATGGCGCGGCGACGGGCGGCGAGGCTGCCGTCCTTGGCCAGGCTGATCATGCGCTCGGCTTCATCGCGCAGGGCCTTGGCGCGGGCCTTGGTGGTGGTGAGGCGACCTTCGCGGATCAGCTGCGTGGTGAGGGCGCGCAGCATCGCTTTGCGTTGGTCGGCGGGGCGTCCCAGCTTGGGAACTCGGCACTGGTGGCGCATGACGGATGCGGAAAGTAAGCGTTAAGAAAAGAGGATGCGACGTGCGCGCGATCAGGCGCTGGTGCGGCTCTGGGGCAGGGAGATCCCGATGCGCTCAAGCGCCTCGATCACCTCATCGGCCGACTTGGAACCGAAGTTCTTGATCTCCAGCAGATCTTCGTAGCTGAAGCCCATCAGGTCGGACACGGAGTTGACCTGGGCGCGCTTCAGGCAGTTGTAGGCACGAACCGAGAGGTTCAGTTCCTCCAGGGGAATCTGAGCCTCGGCGGAGGGCTCGGGCTCCAGGCCGGGCTCATCCACCATGGTGAGGCTGGCCAGGGGCTGGAACAGCGCGATCAGCTGATTGGCCGCCTGGGCCATGGCGTCGTCGGGGGTGACGGAGCCATCGGTTTCGATTTCCAGGCGCAGGCGCTCGCGGGCGGAACCACCCTCACCCACAGCGGTTTCGTCCACGCTGTAGTTCACGCGGCGCACCGGCATGAACACGGCATCGATCTGCAGCAGATCGATCGAGCTGGTGTCCTCGGTGCGGCGATCCACGGGGCGGTAGCCCACACCACGCTCCACATGCACCTCGAGCTCGAGGCTGTAGCCATCGGCCACCGTGGCGATCGGGCGATCGCCATCGATCACGCTCACCTGCGAGGAGAACTGCAGGTCGGCGGCGGTGACGGTGCAAGGGCCGTTGGCCACCAGGCGACCGATCTCCAGCTCGCGGGTGCGGCTGCTGACAGCAATGTCCTTGCAGTTCAGCAGGATATCGAGCACGTCTTCACGCACACCGGGAACGGTGGCGTATTCGTGGTTCACGCCGGCGATGCGCACGGCGGTGATGGCGCTGCCCTCAAGGGCTCCCATCAGCACGCGGCGCAGGGAGTTGCCGAGGGTGATGGCCTGGCCCCGCTCAAGGGGGCCGATCACAAAGACGCCGGTCTGGGAGCGGTCGTCGGCGATCTGGTGTTCAACCCGATCGATCTGGTACTGCAACACGGTCTGAAGCTCGAAAGAAGAGGAGGAGCCCCCTCTGGGGCGGGGCAAAACGTCGGATCAGACCCGGCGACGCTTGGAGCGGCGGCAGCCGTTGTGGGGCAGGGGGGTGACGTCGCGAATCAGGGTGATCTCCAGACCAGCCACCTGCAGAGCACGGATGGCGGTTTCACGGCCGGAACCAGGACCGCGCACCAGCACCTCGATCTGGCGCATCCCCTGCTCAAGGGCGCGACGGGCGGCGGCTTCTGCGGCGGTCTGAGCGGCGAAGGGAGTGCCCTTACGGGCGCCCTTGAAACCACTGGCTCCAGCGGAGCTCCAGGAGATCACTTCACCAGCGGTGTCGGTGATCGAAACGATGGTGTTGTTGAAGGTGCTCTGAATGTGCGCCACACCTTGGGCACATTCCGCTTGGTCTTCTTGGCGCCGGATTTCTTGGCGGGCTTGGCCATGGTTTAAAGCCCTGCTGCTGCAGGGAGGTGATCAGTGAACTGAAGGGGCAACCTGGTGACGAGGATCCACTACGCGGATCGATCGGCAGGTGCGAAAGCGTTGGCCGAAGGCCGGAAGCAGGCTCAGGCCTTACTTCTTCTTGCCGGCAACGGTCTTGCGGGCGCCGCGGCGGGTGCGGGCGTTGGTGCGGGTGCGCTGGCCACGCACAGGCAGACCGACGCGATGGCGACGACCGCGCACGCAGCCGATGTCCTGCAGGCGCTTGAGGGCCATGCCCTCCTGACGGCGCAGGTCGCCTTCCAGGGTGTAGGCCTCAGCAGCGCCGCGCAGCTTCTGCACGTCGGCGTCGTCGAGGTCCTTGACGCGGGTATCCGGGTTGACGCCGGTTTTGGCCAGGATCTTCTTGGCCGTGGTCAGGCCGATCCCATAAACGTAAGTGAGGGCGATTTCGATCCTCTTGTCGCGAGGGATATCGACGCCGGCAATCCGAGCCACAGAAACGAAGGGTGGGGTGAGCAGGGGATGGGTGGCCCGAAGGCCGAAGGCAAGAGCGAGCCGGGGATCAACCCTGGCGCTGCTTGTGCTTGGGGTTGGCGCAGATCACCATCACCCGGCCGTGGCGACGGATCACCCGGCACTTGTCGCACATTTTCTTGACCGAGGCACGCACCTTCATGGGAGCGGTCTCTCCAATTTTGCAAACGATGACCCTATCACATGGGTCAACAGGGACAGAGGCTGGGAATCAGGCGAGCAGGGCCGTGATCCGGGCGCCGATCTCCTCCACCGTGCCGGCAGCTTCCACCGGCGCCAGCAGATTGCGCTCGCGGTAATAGGCGATCAGGGGCTCGGTCTGCTGGCGGTACACCTCCAGGCGGTGGCGGATCACCGCCTCGTTGTCATCGGCACGGCCGCGGGAGAGCAGGCGTTGCACCAGCACCGCGTCGTCCAGCTCCATCAGCACCACCAGCTCGATCTGCTGGCCGAGCTCCTCGAGCAGCTCAGCCAGGGCATCGGCCTGGGCCACATTGCGGGGGAAGCCATCGAGCAACCAGCCACCGCCGCCGGCAGCGGCCTGCTGCTCCAGCCGGCTGCGCACGATCGCCAGCACCAGCGCATCGCTCACCAGTTCACCGCGCGCCATCACCGCTTCAGCTTCCTTGCCCAGCGCGCTGCCGGCGGCCACTTCCGCCCGCAGCAGATCACCGGTGGACAGGTGCAGCAGTCCCTGGCTCTCCGCCAGACGCTGGGCCTGGGTGCCCTTACCGGCGCCGGGAGGGCCGAGGAAGAGAAGGCGTTGCTTCATGACGACGGATGCGAACGACGGAAACGGGAGGGGAACAGGACAGAAGGAGGGCTGAGCGCACAGCCCGGGCTCACTGGCGCACCATGCCCTCGTAGCGCTGCGAGATCACGGCGGTCTGCAGCTGCTTGGCGGTCTGGATGGCCACACCCACCAGGATCAGCAGGCTGGTGGCGCCCAGGCCCTGGAAGGTCTTCACCTGGGTGGCCGATTCCACGGCCGAGGGAATGATCGCCACGGCACCGAGGAACAGGGCACCCAGCAGGGTGAGGCGGTTCTGCACACCGCTGAGGTAGCCGGCGGTGGCGGAACCGGGGCGAACGCCGGGGATGGCAACGCCGGAGCGCTTGAGGTTGGTGGCCACATCCACCGGGTTGATCGTGAGCGTGGCGTAGAAGAAGGAGAAGCCGATGATCAGCCCGAAGAACAGCAGCGCGTACACCCAGGGGGTGCCGCTGTTGGGGCTGAGGGCCGCCGCGATGTTGATCAGCCAGGGCTGCTTGGTGATGTTGGCGATGGTGAGCGGCAGGAACACCACGGCCGAGGCGAAGATGATCGGCATCACACCGCCAGCGTTGAGCTTGAGCGGCAGATAGCTCTGGCGGGCGGAAAGGCTGGCGCCACCCACCTGGCGCTTGGCGCTCACGATCGGGATGCGGCGGCTGCCCTCCTCCACGCACACGATCCCCACGATCGTGACCAGGAACACCGCCACCAGCACCACGATGCCGCCGACGGTGCTGCGGTCGCCGCTCTGGGCCAGCTCGATCGTGGAACCGAGCGCCCGGGGCAGCGTGGCCACGATGTTGAGGTAGATCACCAGGGAGGCGCCCTGGCCGATGCCNCGCTCGGTGATCACCTCACTGATCCACATCACCACCATGGAGCCGGTCACCAGCGCCACAGCGGTCTGAAGCACGAACACCAGATCCGAGGTGCCGGCCGTGGCGTAGGGGCGCAGGATCAGGGCGAAAACGATGCTCTGGAGGATGCCCCAGCCCAGAGCCACGTAGCGGGTGTACTGGGCGATCTTGCGGCGGCCGGCCTCCCCCTCGTTCTTCTGCAGATCCTCGAGCTGCGGCAGGGCCGAGGTGAGCAGCTGCAGGATGATCGAGGCGTTGATGTAGGGCAGGATCCCCAGGCCGAACACGCCGAGGGTGGAGATGCCGCCACCGGTGAAGATGTCGAGGAAGCCGATCAGCTGGCCACCGCGGGCGATGAAGTCCTGAAAGGCGGCCCGATCGATGCCGGGCACGGGGATATAGATCCCGAGCCGCACCAGCAGCAGCAGGCCGAGGGTGATCAACACGCGGTTGCGCAGATCCTTGGCCTGGATCAGCTGGGTGACGATTTCACCGGCACTGGGGTTACGACCCCGGCTCACGAGCATGACGGGCTGGCGGGAGAGAGGAAAGGAACAAAAAACCGCCTGGTGAAGCCGGAAGGCTCCGCCAGGCGGCACCGACGCTAATGGGTCGGGGTCAGAACCAAGCCGAAGCTCAGATCACTTCGCAGGTGCCACCGGCGGCTTCGATCTTCTCGCGGGCGCTGGCGGTGAAGGCAGCGGCCTGAACGGTGAGCTTCACCTTCAGGTCGCCGCTGCCGAGCACCTTGAGGGGATGCTTGGGGCTGGTGACGAGACCGTCCTTCACGAGGCTGTCGATGTTGACGGTGCTGCCGGCCGCCAGGTCAGCCAGCTTGCCCACGTTGATCACCGTGAAGTTCTTGGGGTTGATCACGGTGAAGTGCTTGAGCTTCGGCACCCGGCGGTAGAGGGGCATCTGACCACCTTCGAAGCCCGGACGGGTGGGACGACCCGAGCGGGACTTCTGACCGCGCATGCCGAAACCGCAGCTGGCACCCTGGCCGGCGGCGATGCCGCGGCCCTTGCGGAGCTTGCGGCGACGGGCGCCCTTCTGGGGCGCGAGGGACTGGAGATTGAGCGACGTCATGGCGGTCCTCAGGAGTAGATCTGCTCGAGGGAGATGCCACGCTCCTTGGCGGTCTCCTTGTGGGTGCGCAGGCCGGCCAGGGCATCCATGGCAGCGCGGGCGTTGTTGAGGGGGGTCTTCGAGCCGAGGCGCTTGGCCAGCACGTTCTTGATGCCGGCGAGCTCCAGCACCGTGCGGATCGAGCCACCCGCGATCACACCGGTACCGGGGGCGGCGGGGCGGATCAGCACGCTGGCGGCGCCGTCGCGGCCGTTGCCCTGGGTGGGGATCGAGGAGTGACGGGTGAGGGGCACCTTCACCAGGTGCTTCTTGCCATCGGCCACGCCCTTGCGGACGGCACCGATCACATCGCCGGCCTTGCCGACGCCCACGCCCACCTGGCCCTTTTCGTTGCCGACGACAACGATGGCCCGGAAGCTCATCTTCTTACCGCCCTTCACGGTCTTGGACACGCGGCGGATCTGAACCACCCGCTCCTGCCATTCGGAGTCACGCTCCTGGCCACGGCGGTTGTCGCGACGGCCGCGCCGGTCGCCCTTGCCCTCGCCACGGCCACCGCGGCGCTCCTGCTGCTGGCCTTCGGCCGCGGCAGGAACGTCAGCAGCGCCCGGAACGGCGTTGGACTGGATCTGGTCGTTGGTTTCGGTCATGGTGAGAGCAGGGATCAGAACTGAAGGCCCGCTTCCCGGGCGGCGTCAGCCAGGGCCTTGACACGGCCGTGGTACAGGTTGCCGCCTCGATCGAAGACCACCTGTTGGATGCCCTTGGCGAGGGCACGCTTGGCGACCAGCTGACCAACGGCGACGGAAGCATCGCAGGTGGCAGCGGCCGAGACGCTGGAGCGCAGCTCCTTATCGACGGTGGACGCAGAGCAGAGGGTGCTCTGGGCGTCGTCGTCGATGAGCTGGGCGTAGATGTGATTGTTGGAACGGAACACAGCCAGGCGCGGACGCGCGGCCGTACCGGAGAGATTGCGACGCAGACGCCGGTGGCGTTTCTGCGTCTGCTGCTTGCGGGACAGAGTGGACATGGCAGTACAGGGTAACGACGCTCAGGCAGACCTCATTTCTTACCGGTCTTACCGGCCTTGCGCAGGATGCGTTCGCCCTCGTACTTGATGCCCTTGCCCTTGTAGGGCTCAGGGGGACGGATGGCGCGCACCTTGGCAGCTTCGTTGCCCACCAGCTCCTTGTCCGCACCAGACACGAGCACGGTGGTGTTGCCATCGACGGCGAAGGTCACGCCGTCGGGAGGCACCATTTCCACCTGGTGGCTGTAGCCGGCGCTCACCACCAGCTTCTTGCCCTGCACCGCAGCGCGGTAGCCCACGCCAACGATCTCGAGCTTGCGGGTGTAGCCCTTGCTCACCCCTTCCACCATGTTGGCGACGAGGGTGCGGCAGAGGCCGTGGCGCTCACGGGAGCGGCGGTTGTCGCTGGCGGGAGACACCACAAGGGTGCTGCCGTCCTGGGCAATGGTCACACCGTCGGGGAGGGTGCGGCTCAGTTCACCCTTGGGGCCTTTGACTTTGACGTCGAGNCCGCTGAGGGTGACGGTGACGCCGCCCGGCACGGGAATCGGCGCTTTACCAATACGAGACATGGATCAACCTCCCTGATCAGTAGACGTAAGCGAGCACTTCGCCGCCGACGCCCTGCTTGCGGGCATCGCGGTCGCTCATCACACCCTTGGAGGTGGAGATGATGGCCACGCCGAGACCGCCCAGCACCTTGGGAAGCTGGCGGGTGTTCTTGTAGATGCGCAGACCGGGCTTGCTGACGCGCTGCACGGTGCGGATCAGCGGCTGACGGTGCTTGCCGCTGTACTTGAGTTCGAGCACGAGGTGCTTTTCAACGCCTTCACCCTCTTCAGAGATCTCAGCGATGAAGCCCTCCTGCTGCAGCACCTTGGCGATGCTGCGTGCCATGCGGGATGCGGGCACCTTGGTGGATTGGTGACGCTTCTCACTCGCATTGCGAATGCGGGTGAGCATGTCGGAAATCGGGTCGTGATTGGCCATGGTCGGGTCCGAAGAGGGCTCAGTTACTGCGGAACGGCATTCCCATCTCGCGGAGGAGGGCCCGGCCCTCTTCGTCGTTACGGGCAGTGGTCACGATGGTGATGTCCATGCCCCGGATGGCGTCGATCTTGTCGAAGGAGATCTCCGGGAAGATGATCTGCTCCTTCACCCCGAGGGTGTAGTTGCCCCGACCGTCAAAGCTCTTCTCGCTCACACCGCGGAAGTCGCGGATGCGGGGGAGAGCCAGGTGGATCAGACGCTCGAGGAACGCATACATGCGATCGCCACGCAGGGTGACGGCCACACCGATCGGCATGCCCTGACGGATCTTGAAGCCGGCGATGGCTTTCTTGGCGCGGGTCACCATCACCTTCTGACCGGTGATCGTGGCCAGCTCCTCGATGGAGGCCTCAAGGGCCTTCGCATTCTGAGCGGCTTCGCCGAGGCCCCGGTTGATGGTGACTTTCACCACCTTGGGGACTTCGTGGACGTTCGAGAGATTGAGATCCTTCAGCAGCTTGGGCTGGATCTTCTCCCGATAGTTCTTTTTAAGGGACATGACGGGGGACAAGGAGTGCGCTTCTGGGCTTGGTCAGAAGGCGGACAAGATGGATAGGAATGGAGATCAGTCGAGGATCTCGCCGGTTTTCTTGAGGCGACGCTTCTTGGTGCCGTCCTTTTCCACCACGATTTCCACGCGGCTGGCCACCTTCTTCTCGGTGGAGTACAGCATCACGTTGGAAGCATGCAGAGATGCCTCTTCGGTGACGATGCGACCGGTTTCACCTTCCTGGGTGGGCTTGACGTGGCGGGTGCGCAGGTTCACGCCCTGCACCACAACACGATTCTCATAGGGAAGGGTGCGCAGGACCTCACCGGTCTTGCCCTTGTCCTTGCCGCTGATCACCTGAACGGTGTCGCCCTTCTTGATGCGCATCTTGGTGCGCACCTGAGCTTTGGCTTTGGGAGTGGCAGTGGCCATCTCAGATCACCTCCGGAGCGAGGGACACGATCTTGGTGAAGTTGCGGTCGCGCAGTTCACGCGCCACGGGACCGAAGACGCGGGTGCCCTTGGGGTTGTTGTCGGTGCCGAGAATCACGGCAGCGTTGTCGTCGAAACGGATCGAGTTGCCGTTGACGCGGCGCAGGGTGGCCTTGGTGCGCACCACCACGGCCTTCACCACATCGGACTTCTTCACGCCCATGTTGGGCATGGCGTCCTTCACGGCGGCCACGATCACATCGCCCACGTGGGCGTAGCGACGGTTGGTTCCCAGCACACGGATGCACTGGATGCGCTTGGCGCCGCTGTTATCAGCGACGTTGAGGAATGTTTCCTGTTGAATCATCGGACAATCTCCTCAGCTGGCGCTGCTGGTGTTCAGCACCTCGGCCACGGCCCAGCGCTTGGTGCGGCTGAGGGGACGGGTTTCGGTGATGCGGACGCGGTCACCCACCTTGCAGGTGTTGTCCTCATCGTGCGCCTTGTAGCGCTTGGTGCGGCTCACCGTCTTCTGATAGATGGGGTGAGGGAAGCGGTTTTCCACCGCCACCACCACGGTTTTATCCATCTTGTCGCTGACGACGGTGCCGACCCTTTCCTTGGTTGCCATAACGGTTACTTAGGGGATCAGGAAGCGGCGGAGCGCTGGCGCTCCGATTGCACCGTCAGCAGCTGGGCCAGCTTGACGCGGGCGGCCTTGAAGCGGTGCGGATTCTCGAGACGGCGGGTGGCCTGCTCGAAACGAAGGGTGAACAGCTCGCGACGGGTGTCGTCGATCTGGGTGGTGATGTCGCCGTCGGACAGCTTGCGCACCTCGGCGATGTCGGGACGTGCCATGGTCAGGACTCCACGGTGGTGGCCGCAGCGGCAGCCTGTTCGGCTTCCTGATCCGCCAGGGTCAGGAACTTGGTTTTCACGGGCAGCTTGTACTGCGCCAGGCGCATGGCTTCCCGGGCGATCTCGGGGGTGATGTCGGCACCGCCCATCTCGAACAGGATGCGACCGGGCTTGATCACGGCCACCCAGAACTCGGGGTTGCCCTTACCGGAACCCATCCGGGTTTCAGCGGGGCGCATGGTCACCGGCTTGTCGGGGAAGATCCGGATCCAGATCTTTCCGCCCCGCTTCACGTAGCGGGTCATGGCACGGCGGCTGGCCTCAATCTGGCGGGAGGTGATCCACCCGCACTCCTGGGCCTGCAGAGCGAACTGACCGAAGGCGATGGTGTTGCCGCGGGTGGCGACACCGCGCATGCGGCCGCGCTGCTGCTTACGGAATTTGACGCGTCTTGGACTCAGCATGGTTCAGGCCTCCTGATCACTCTTCGTTCGAACGGTCTTCGAACTGTTGGGGCCGGCGGCTGGCGCGGCGCTTCGGCGCAGCACCCACGGGCACCTTGTCCTTGTTGCCGGGCAGCACTTCACCCTTGAACACCCACACCTTGATGCCCAGCACCCCGTAGGTGGTGGAGGCCACCTTGGTGGCGTAGTCGATGTCGGCACGCAGGGTGTGCAGCGGCACACGGCCTTCGCGGGTCCACTCGGTGCGGGCGATCTCGGCGCCGTTGAGGCGGCCGCTCACCTGCAGCTTCAGGCCGAGCACGCCAGCGCGCTGAGCACGCTGGATGGCCATGCGCATCACGCGGCGGAAGGCCACGCGCTTCTCCAGCTGCTGGGCGATGTATTCGGCCAGCAGGTAGGCGTCGGCATCGACGCGCTCCACTTCCACCACGTTGATCCGCACCTGACGGGCGGAATCACCAATGGTTTTCTGGATGCCGCTGCGCAGCTCCTCGATGCCGCTGCCCTGACGGCCAACGAGCACGCCGGGGCGGGCGGTCTTGAGTTCCACTTCGAGCTGATCAGCCTTGCGGGCGATCACCACGTCGCTGATGCCGGCGGAGCCGTACTTCTTGTGGATGAACTTGCGGATCCGATCGTCTTCCTGAAGAAGGGTCGGATAGGTCTTGCTGGGGGCGTACCAGCGGGACCGGTGCTCCTGGGTGATCCCCAGGCGCAGGCCGGTTGGATGGATCTTGTGTCCCATCGGTCGGTGTCCTCGGGGGTCAGGCGGCAGGAGCCACAGCAATGCTGATGTGGCAGGTCTTTTTCTGGATCGCGTAGGCGCGACCCTGGGCGCGGGGGCGATAGCGCTTCATCACCGGACCCATGTCCGCCGTGGCGGAGGAGATCACGAGGGAAGCGGGATCGAGACCCAGGTTGTGCTCGGCGTTGGCCACCGCACTGCGCAGCACCTTGGTGATCGGGCCGGTGGAGCGGTAGGGCATGAACTCGAGCATGATCAGCGCGTCGCGATAGCTGCGACCGCGGATCTGATCGAGCACCCGGCGCACCTTGGACACGGAGCCGCGGATGTAGCGGCCGTGGGCCTGGGCAGTGGTGGATGAGGTGTTAGCCATGTCCTCAGCGGCCTCCTTTCTTGTCCTTGATGTGGCCGCGGAAGTTGCGCGTGGGCGCAAATTCCCCGAGCTTGTGGCCCACCATCTGCTCCGTCACGTAGACGGGCACGTGAGCCTTGCCGTTGTGCACGGCAATCGTGTGGCCGATCATCATCGGCAGGATGGTGGAAGCGCGCGACCAGGTTTTGATCACGGACTTATCACCGGCCGCGTTCTGCTTTTCAACCTTGCGAAGCAGGCTGTCGGCAATGAACGGACCTTTTTTGAGAGAGCGTCCCATAGCGGTTTAAACGAACAGCAAAGCGGTGAGTTGGATCACGAATCGCGTCCGCCGCGGCTCCGCTTGGAGGTGCGACGACGTTTCCGGAGCACAAACCGATTGCTGGGTTTGTTCCGCTTGCGGGTCTTGAGACCCAGGGCCGGTTTGCCCCAGGGGGTGACAGGGCCGGAGCGGCCGATCGGAGCGCGGCCCTCGCCACCACCGTGGGGGTGATCGCAGGGGTTCATCACGCTGCCTCGCACCTGCGGGCGACGACCCAGCCAGCGGCGACGACCGGCCTTACCCAGGCTGGTGTTGCGCACTTCCGAGTTGCCCACTTCGCCGAGGGTGGCGTAGCACTCACGGCGCACCAGGCGCACCTCGGTGGAGGGCAGCTTGAGGGCGACGTAATCGCCTTCCTTGGCCATCACCTGGGCGCTGGCACCAGCGGTGCGCACCATCTGACCGCCGCGACCGGCGTAGAGCTCAACGCAGTGAACGCTGGAGCCGAGGGGGATGGCGGAGAGGGGCAGAGCGTTGCCGTTCTCGATCGGGGCCTCGGGGCCCGACACCACGGTGGAGCCCACGCTCACACCAGCCGGGGCCAGGATGTAGCGCTTCTCGCCATCGGCGTAGAAGAGCAGCGCCAGGCGGGCGTTGCGGTGCGGGTCGTAGTGGATGGCGGCCACCTTGGCGACCACGCCGTGCTTGTCGCGGCGGAAGTCGACCAGGCGGTAGAGGCGCTTGTGGCCACCGCCGCGGTGGCGGCAGGTGATCACGCCGCGGTTGTTGCGGCCCTTGCGCTGGTGCTTGGCCACCACCAGGCCCCGCTCGCGCCCGCGGCCGGTGACTTCAGCGAAGTCGCTGGCCACACGGGTGCGGGTGCCGGGGGTGATGGGGCGGTACTTACGGATTCCCATGATTCGTTAAACCCCTCAGGCTTCAGGGAAGAGCTGGATGGCGTTGCCATCGGCCAGGCGCACCACGGCCTTCTTCACCTGGGCACGCTTGCCGGCGAAACGGCCCACGCGACGGGTGCGACGCGGGGGATTCATGGTGCTGACGCCGACGACCTTGACGTCGAACAGCTGCTCGACGGCGGCCTTGATATCGGGCTTGGCAGCGCGGTGGTCCACCTCGAAGGTGTACTGGTTCTGCTCGATGGCCCGGGTGGCCTTCTCGGTGATCAGCGGCCGGCGGATCACATCCGCCAGACGCCCCTTAAAGCGTTCAGTCATCGCCGTAGACCTCCTGAATCTTCGCGAGCGCTTCCTCGCTCACCACCAGGGCGTTGGCGTGGAGCAGATCGAACACGTTGAGCTGATCAGCGGCGATCAGCTTCACCTTTTCAAGGTTGCGCACCGAGCGGCGCACCACCTCGCTGGGGGCATCCAGCACCACCAGCACCTTGGCGCCATCGGCGATGCCGAAGCGGCTCAGAGCAGCGGTGATTTCCTTGGTCTTGGGGGTGTCCAGACCAGCGGCGAAACCCTTCACCACGGTGATGTCCGCCGCGCGGCTCATCAGGGCGGTGCGCAGGGCGAGGCGACGCTCCTTGCGGTTCATCGCCAGGTTGTAGGTGCGGGGCTTGGGCCCGAACACCACGCCACCACCGGGACGCAGCGGGGTGCGGATCGAACCCTGACGGGCGCGACCGGTGCCCTTCTGCTTGTAGGGCTTGCGACCACCACCGGCCACCTCGGCGCGGGTGAGGGTGCTGGCCGTGCCCTGACGGGCGTGGGCCAGCTGACGCACCACAGCGCGGTGCACCAGATCCTTGGCGGTGGTTTCCTTGGCGACCTTCAGCTCAAGGGTGGCCTTGCCGGCCTCCTTGCCCTGCCAGTCGCGAACAACACAGTTAGCCATCTCTGTCCTCCTCAGTTCGCGGCTTTAGCGCCCACCCGCTTGGCGGGGAGGATGTTCAGCAGGGCGCCGGGCTTGCCGGGCACCGAGCCCTTCACCACCAGCAGGTTGCGCTCGGTGTCCACTTTCAGGATCACGAGGCCACGGGTGGTGATCTGCTTGCCGCCGTAGCGACCAGCCATGCGCTTGCCGGGGTACACGCGGCCGGGGGTGGTGCCGGCGCCGGTGGAACCCGGTTCGCGGTGGTTCTTCGAACCGTGGGTCATGGGGCCGCGGCTGAAGCCGTGGCGCTTCTGGTAACCAGCGAAACCACGACCGATGGTGTCGCCGCTCACATCGACCTTCTGGCCCGCCTCAAAGGCGGCCACGGTGATCGCGCCACCGAGCTCCAGACCGTCGACGGAATCGACGCGGTACTCCTTGAGGTGACGCAGGGGCTCGCTGCCGGACTTGGCCAGGTGACCCTTGGCCGGCTTGTTGACGAGCTTCTCGCGGATGTCACCGAAGCCCAGCTGGACGGCGGTGTAGCCGTCGGTGCTGTCGGTTTTGAGTTGGGTGATACGGCAGGGACCCGCCTCGATCACGGTGACCGGGATGGATCTGCCTTCGTCGTCGAAGAACTGGGACATGCCCAGTTTCTTCCCAAGAATGCCGATGGACATAAGTAGGGAGAAACGCCAGCAGGACCACCACTCCGCTGGAGTGGCGTGGCTGAATCGGGTTGCGCAGTTGGGCCGGATCAGGGCGGCTGCAGCCGGAGCGATCCGGGGGCGCAGCGCAGAGATTCGGTTGGGCTAGCAGCGTCGAAACAGCGGGGGCTGGGACTTGCCGGGGCAGCGCGGGGGACCCGCACACCAGATTCAGCAGTTTCCCGGTGACTCCGAAGAGCCACGCAGGCCCAGGAAGGCCGCCACCACTGGCGACCTTGTGCAGTGCGCTGGAGGCCCGGCTAGCGGACGGGCACAGTTGCAATTGCACAAGGGCCCATGGTATCCCACCGGGGTACACCCCCCTGAGCTGGACGTCTCCTGCCAGACTCGCGGCAACACCTCTCAGCACCATGCCTCTGCTGCTCACCGGCCGTGGATTCCGCCAGGAGCTGGAGCAGGCCGGGGCTCTGGCGCTCTACGCCCCCCTGGAAGGCGGAGCCGAGACGCGGCTGCTGCGACGGATGCGGGCGGCAGGCTATCGGGCTCAGATCACGTCGGCCCGGGGCCTGGGCGATCCGGAGGCCTTCCTGCTGCAACAGCACGGCGTGCGTCCACCCCATCTCGGCCATCAGAGCGTCGGTCGCGGTGCTGCCGTGGGCGAGGTGCAGATGGCGGCGCCTCAGCTCGGCCACCTGTTCGATGGTGAGGCGCCGGTGCTGCTCTGGCTGCTGGAGGGCCAGGTGCTCTCCCGGGCGGAGCTCTCGGCCCTGGTGGAACTCACCCGGCGGGAGCCGCGGCTGAAGATCGTGGTGGAGCTGGGCGGCGCCCGGGCCCTGCGCTGGCAACCGCTCACCGCCGTTCTCAGCCAGGCGGCTTGATCGCGGCGCAGCACCCGGACGCAGCTCTCGCTGCCGGGCGCTGGGTGAAGCTGATCTGCGGCGCCGGCAACCAGGACCTCGCGGCGATCGAAGACCTCTGCGCTGTGTACAGCCTGGCGGGGGTGCACTGCATCGACGTGGCGGCGGACACCGCTGTGGCCGCGGCCGCCCGGCGCGGCATGGCCTGGGCGGAGCAGCGCGGTGCCCGACGCCCCTGGCTGATGCTCAGCCTCAGCGATGGCGCTGACCCCCACTTCCGCAAGGCGGCCTTCGATCCAGAGCACTGCCCGGCCGACTGCCCGCGGCCCTGCCAGCGGGTGTGCCCGGCCCTGGCGATCGGCCCCAGCGGCGGCGTGCAGCAGGAGCGCTGCTATGGCTGTGGCCGCTGCCTGCCCGCCTGCCCACTGGGGCTCATCAACGAGCAGCAGGTGCTGCTCAGCGCGGAGGCCGTGCCGGAGCTGCTGGCGGCGGTGCAGCCCGATGCGGTGGAGCTGCACACCCAGATCGGACGACAGACCGCCTTCGCGGAGCGACTGCAGCAGGTGCAACGCAGTGGGGTGGCGCTGCAGCGCGTGGCGGTGAGCTGCGGCCTTGAGCGGGGGGCCGTTGGCAACGCTGCAGGCACCAAAAGCGANACACCAACANCGCAGGAGCTGGCGCGGGAGCTGTGGCAACGCTTCGCGCTTGTGCGGCACGCGGGATTCAGGCCGCTCTGGCAACTCGACGGCCGGCCGATGAGCGGCGATGTGGGCGCGGGCACCGCCCGATCCGCCGTGAAGCTGCTGGAGGAGATCCGCGCCTGGGCTCCCCCCGGGCCGCTGCAGCTGGCGGGCGGCACCAACGCCAGCACCGCAGCGCTGCTGGACGCCGCCAGCGGCGCCGCTGGCGTGGCCTTCGGGGGAATGGCCCGCAGCCTGCTGCAACCGCTGCTGCTGCAGGCCGAGAGCCGAAGCCGGCCGCTGCGCGACTGCCCCGATCTGCTGGCGCAGGCTCTGGAGCTGGCCCATGGGCTGCTCGCTCCCTGGCGGAGCCGTTGATGGCTAGAACGCCAGTTCAGGAGTCGGGCCCCTGCCGCCGGCTCCGCCCCCTGTGATGGTTTCCGCCCCGATCACGCCCCAGCGCATCACCGACGACCTCGACCGCCTGCTGGAGGTGCTGCCCGAGCCCGTGCGCGCGGCGCTGGAGCCCCCGGAGGCGCGGCAGCAGCTGCTGGAGGTGGTGCTCGATCTGGGGCGCGTGCCCGAGGCCCGCTACCCGGGCCGGGCTGTGAACCTCGGCGATGCCGTGGTGGAACGGGCTGATCTGGCGGCTGTGGTGGAGCAGCTGGGCAGCTTCGGCGGCGACAACCGCGCCGGCATCGAACGCACCCTGCACCGCATCAGCGCCATCCGCAATCGCACCGGCACGATCGTGGGCCTCACCTGCCGGGTGGGCCGGGCCGTGTTCGGCACGGTGGCGATGGTGCGCGACCTGATGGATTCGGGCCAATCGCTGCTGCTGATGGGCCGCCCCGGCGTGGGCAAGACCACGGCCCTGCGCGAGATCGCCCGGGTGCTGGCCGATGAGCTGGGCAAACGGGTGGTGGTGATCGACACCAGCAACGAGATCGCCGGCGACGGCGACATCCCGCACCCGGCGATCGGCCGGGCCCGGCGCATGCAGGTGGCCAAACCCGAGCTGCAGCACCAGGTGATGATCGAGGCGGTGGAAAACCACATGCCCGAAGTGATCGTGATCGATGAGATCGGCACGGAACTCGAGGCTCAGGCCGCCCGCACCATCGCCGAGCGGGGCGTGATGCTCGTGGCCACGGCCCACGGCAACGAGCTGGCCAACCTGGTGAAGAACCCCACCCTCAGCGATCTGGTGGGCGGCATCGAATCGGTGACCCTCGGCGATGAGGAGGCGCGGCGGCGCCGCAGCCAGAAAACGGTGCTGGAGCGAGCCGCCGAGCCCACCTTTCCGCTGGCGGTGGAGATGCACAGCCGCCACCGCTGGCTGGTGCACCGCGATGTGGCCCGCACCGTGGATCTGCTGCTGCGCGGCCAGCTGCCCCGGCCCCAGGTGCGCGAGCTCGACGGCGACGGACGGCTGCGCCTGGAGGAGCCAGCGGCACCGCAGCCACAGGCCGCGCCCCGCCCTCCCCAGCGGCCCCACAGCCCACGCCAACCGGCGGCACTGGCGCCGGTGCCGCTGCCGGAGCCGCCGGGCACAGCCCGCGCCGCCAGCCGCGAATCCACCGCGATGCCCGAGCCGCCCCTGCTGGTGTGCAGNGTGGGGGTGAGCACGCTGCTGCTGGAGCAGGCCATTCGCAGCCGCCGCCTGCCGGTGCAGCTNGTGGACGCCGTGGAGGANGCGGATGTGGTGCTGGCGCTGCGGCAGCAGCTGGGCCAGCGGCCGGAGCTGCGGCGCCGGGCGCAACAGGCCGGCCTGCCGATCCTGGTGATCAAGGCCGACACCCTGCCCCAGGTGCAGCGCGGCCTGGAGCGGCTGCTGCAGCGGCGGGAGCCCACCGACACCCCGCCCGACGGGCTGGAGGACGATGGCACGGA
>BB_Man_B_Liq_inBBDRAFT_1000024_pt1 | contig 22122 bp, 27 predicted proteins | sample BBManParaguerPR_4_FD_10244 | JGI IMG/M metagenome (IMG submission 10244) | reverse complement strand
CCCGTGGTCACCTGATTAATAATAGCACCTGATCCTGACGTGACAACCTCGCCGATGCCACCTGTAGGACTGGCCACTAGGGTCATATGACCACCAGAGGAAGTTCCAGTCACAATGTCTGCCATGGCTGCGGGCATGGAAGAACCGATAGCCATACGAACCTGAGCAGGAGGAGCAGATCCAGGGAAAGGAAGATCCATCGTAACATCAACAATAGATCCTTTAACGATACTGAATTGACCAGTAACAACTGGCATGAATTGGAAAATACCAACGACATCAAACCTACCACAATTTAGGAAAGATGTAATCCAGTTCGTTTCATTAATAATCTCACCATGTGCTTCATTATTGATCACACCAGCAGAATTATTAATCTCTTGTCCTTTGAGGTTAATAGCAGAAATAGCAGTTAGATTGATTCTATTTGCCTGCCACTTAATATCACCCTGATAGTTAACATCATGATCACCAGCAGTAGTGTTTGCGGATTTTGCTTCCTTATCACCATGCTCAATATCAAAGCTACCACCACCAAACCTTACTTTGGAAGGTCCGCCGTTGTCTTTACCTTGATCTAGCCACTGATCACCACCCTTAAACTTACCATAAGAGTCTTTTGCTTTAGCTCCAGGACCATTTGATTCGTGCTTGTTAAAAGAACCAGACACTTCCAAATGGAAATCACCCATAACCTTGAGGTAGTAATCCCCCTCAATAGTCATAACATGATTGTTTTTAACATTCACACAGTAGTCACGACCAATAATTTTGGTATCATTATTAGGTGTGTTCTTGTGGATGTTTCCTAACTTATCCTCAAAGGTAGTAACAGCACCAGGACCAGAAATAACACGCTTTTCCTTCCCAGGTGTAGAGTCATTGATTTCACGGGTTCCATTCAGTGCTGTTTTAGTTTCCGCTAGGAAGGGATTAACATTCCTAAAGAACTCATCAAAGAAGTTTCCACCTAGCAGATTATCTGAATTAGGAGAACAACTTTGTCCCCCAGGACCAGAGATTCCAATTGTATCACATTCCGTAGTTCCCAGCAAGGGCAACCACATTGTTGCTCTTGGTTTTCGATGCTTTCTTCCACAATCTCGCAATCCACCAATCAAAGAAAGGAATGCTTTGAGGATAGAAAGAACAGAAGTAAAGTTCAGTTTGGTGAAGTCAAGAGCAAAAATACCTTTGATTCCATCAGCAAACTTTGCAGCTGCTTTAGCAACGTTGATTGCACCCAAAATGAAGTCTGCAATCCTATTGATAGCATTCAGTCCTCTACAAATAGATCTCTGAATACCCTCCATTGCTCTAGAAACAAAGTCAGCAATCCTTGCCTCAAGTTCATCAACAAAGTCTAGGATCTTATCAACAATAGAATCCATAAACCCAGTGACGTATCCTAATATATTTTGCATAATACCCAACCACTGTGGCGCAGGTTCACAAAATAGATTAAAGATCAATTCCAAAATCTCACCAATGAGTCTAACAACTACAACTGGGATGATATTGGAAAGAACTGTAAGGATTGCATCAATTGCTTTCTGAATAGTTCTAGCTGCAAGCTCTTTGAGTGGGGAAAGAATACCACTCACACCATTAGTGATGTAATTAACCAGATTGCTAATCTGATTAAGAATAGCTTTACCCTGAACAACTCTCCCACTAACGATAGACAAGAAATCACCAGACTCACTTCGCGCAAGCCCACCAATCTCAATACCAATTTCAGTTAGCATTCTCTTGACATCCAAGAGAAATCCTTCGTTTGCAGGACCAGTCAGACCATCAGCAATACCTCCAGCCATAGAAGGAGGTCCAATAGGGTTTGTATAAACATTAAAGGGGGTTTCCGCTTCTGGACGAGAGATAGCACCTCTAGAATTCTCCTCGCCACCTTCAGATGATCCAGGAGTTTGCCCCTGCAGTTTAACAAACTGGTGACCACCCATAGCATTCTGGTTATTAAGACCTTTTTGCTGTGGTGTGTCAGTTGCTAGCTCATTGGCAACTTTAGAATCAGCAACAATAGTCCTAGACAACTCATCAGAACTACCACGTTGCTGACCGCCAGGAGAACCATCAGAGTTTACATTCTCTGCATGGCGGAAACCACGAAATGCCCCAAGAACACAAGGAAGTTGTGCTTCATCTCCATCGAGAAAGAATCCAAGAACTTGTGCACCAGGCTGAAGTTCAGTTGTCGAACCAGCATTCTTAGTTTGAGGTCTATCTGTAGGAAGCAGAACAGTTGCCCAAGGAAGTACCTCAGTGGGCATATCTAACAGATAACTGCTAGCACCATCTTTTACTCGGTTACCAGTATACCAGCCAATAATACGAACTTTAACTCTACCCATTTGGGTAGGATCCATATTATCTTCGACTTCACCGATCCACCAAGAAAATCCGTCTCTTCCTGCAAAGTCTGTTTTAGATCCAGTGGACATTATAACGTCAAATCTAACTGTCTTCCATTATTTAGACGCTCAAATTGGAACATCCCTTCATGTTCTTCTTTACCCCAAGCAAACTTACCAGTCTCCAGATCATATCCAGTATCACGAGACATATATGTTTCCCCGTTAAACTGAACTTCACTAACGACTCTAGTATTCCTTAAGATACAATCACCTTTGATCTCACCGAACCACCATCCACCAAAGTACCCAAACTGCCAGTCACAACTCTTCTCATCAGTCAAAACATTGTATGACTGAGTAAAAACCGTGAACTCATCGGCATATTCATAGGTAACGTGGAAGTGTCGATATGGATTATCTTCACCTTGGTACTTGTACCATTGTTTCAGACTTAGAGTATTTGTATCAATCTTTTGGTACAGAATATTAATCTGTGGCCATTTAGATGGATTACTATAAGCTTGCTTCTTGTTAGTATAATGGCCAAGAATTAATTTGTCAAATAACGAGGTCATACCAGCCAGTAATAATGATCTTTTCTTCTTTAGGCGCAGGTTTACCCTTATGGAAATGAGTCCAATCTGCTGGCCAGATAAGAGTTAAACCTTTCTTAGGACGCACTTCACAACCTTGGATCTCAAAGTAAGTTTCCCCACCCTCTTTGACATCATTAAGATACGTCATCCACGCCATTACCCTACGAACGCATTCTGGATTTGCACTATTCCTTTCGCAATGCAACATATGGAATCCACCACCAGGAGGATACCACTGCATATTAAAGTCCGAATCCAAATCCCAGTGAATGTTTTTTAGTACAGGCCAATAATTGACGTATGCAGTCGTTACTTCAGCAAGAGCGTCAATATACTTAAGTACCCTATCATCCTTAATATAACGAGGGATGGTTAAGTCCATGGAGTCTTTAATACTTTTATCGACTCCACCTTTCCCCTCGTTGGCACCTCCACAATGACCAGGAATTTTCTCCAAGTAATTGCAGCTGTGCCAAAAATCGATGAGACCATCACAGATCTCAGATTCTATGATACCACCACCAATAAAACTGTTGTGAGAATCAATATCTATATAATCACCAATCATAATTACTTAGAGCTGTCTCCCAACCCTGGACAGTGTTGATTATAATTATTTCTCAGAGACTTGTCAATTCTCGTAGATTCGACACTCAGGTTCGTGTGGGTTAGAATCACAGAACAACTCAAGTGCACTGGGATCCTCAGTAGCATCTGGGTGATTGTTCTTATATGCTTCTAGTTGCTCCAACTCACTCTCAATATGACGACGCATTTGGGGGGAAATTGTCGCATCATCTAGAATATCCTTATCTTTTTGGATATGTTGATTGATGTCTTTCATCCGACCTAACTTGATGTACAATTATTTATCGCTTACTATCCAGCTTAGGTACGCTGTCTCTTGTCAAATGCAGCTCAGTTGTGATACCCTCTTTGGTGTAAACGTGCTTTAGACCTTTGACTAGATATCTACCAGAATAGAGAAGATCATTAGGAACCCTCTTGCCCTTTTGTTGAGATTCTGGTAGTGTAACCTTTACAACACAACCTGCATACAATGCTGTATTTCCAGGAACAGTAATACTTAAAGTTAGAGTGTTTAGAAGAGAATATCTTGCTGCAGAATATGCAGCAGCAAGTAACACATTATCAGGCATATCATCCGCACCACCATTAGGTGCCTGAGCAGTTTGATCCTTGTACTTTGGAAGAATCTTAAATTTGGTTCTAGTTGGCCAATACTCCTGATACTCTTTGATCTTCTCAACATCGAATGGAGGATACTTCTCCAAAGTGGAAGAAATCTTAAACAACTCCAAAAGTTCCGTCACGATAGGACCAGAAACAGTTCCAGCAGCTCTACCGTGCTTTTCGGCTAGTTCTGCTTGTCTTGCACTTATCCCATAGTTGTTAGTTTTTGAGTTTGGTTTATAAACAAAAGACTCAGTTCCCCCTGCACCAAAGAAAGTTCTCTCCTGACTTCTTTGTTGTTGTAGAGCAGAAGAAAATTGGTCAAGACCTAAAGACTTAATGCGTGTCTCACTATCTGGTGGCAAATATTGATTGTTTTCTGTGTAGTTGTCAAATAGTTCACTACTGGTTAGTGCTGGTTGTGGTACATAGCTTTCTGTGGTGGCATTCATCACCAGACCATAAGTACATGTTTTGTATACACCAGATCTCATTTTCTCTAGATGATTTAATCTATCTGGATATCTAATAGTCTCGATCCTGAAAGCGTTTACAGATTGATCATTGTCATTGACATTAGCTTGACTATAAGTGTATTCAGCGATATGATTCTGTTCACAGAGATAATCCATGGAATGAAAGTTATAGCCGAGACGATTCTCATAGAAGAGATAGCCAGATTGTGTCCACTTCTTGCCTGCTCTATTTTTGCTGCCTTCTTTTCTGACAACTTTATCGGACAAGTAGCCAATAACATCTACTGGTCTCCAATTGGGGGATACCAGATTATAATTGCTGTATGGTTCTATAGCATCTTTGTGCTTAATTTTGCTGGGTGCTCTCAAATAGTCAGTAACCATACTCTCAACAATTCTAGGCTTATTGGCATTTGGGCCAAACGCACCAAATGCTCTATTGGCCTCATTGTTGTACATCTCAGGAGAGCCACAATGCAAAGTGTAAACCTTTGCTCTTTCTCTCTTAATCACATTGCCAATTTTGTAAATCTGCAGCAAATATGTAATAGGAGTCTTCTGTCCTTTTCCACTTCTTGAGTTGGGTCTAACAGATGCAAAAGTCTCAAAAGAGATGCTGATGTATTCATCACCTCTCAACTCATCATCAAACTGAATCGAATCCAAGAGAGAAATATCACATCTGATAAAGGCAGAGTCAATTGATTCATACCAACTAAACTCTGCCACCAGATTTCTGATGTCGTATTTCTTCCCTCTAGCGATAACAGTGAGGTCTGTTAGTTTATAATCCTTTGATGCTGACATTAGTATAAGGTAACGGGTTCTGAAGAAATATCTGCTAGCAGACCAAATCTGGGTTTCACAAAGTCATTGGCAGGTATTGTGTAGTTTGATGGAACCAAAACTGGCTCTGGTGGAGTTTGATTTGCAATATCACCAGTCTTAATAGGTGGTGCTTGCACAGATCCAACACTAACTTGTCCACCCTTAGATTCTGCAGCTGCAGAATCTTCTTGCTCTTTAAGATCTGCTTCATTTAGCTTATCCCCGCTGTCTTTTGCTGGAACTAACCCACCAGGACCAGGAACCATCTTAGTATCTGGGAGATACTTATTCAGAGCAGTCAACAGAGAATCCTTGGCAGTATCTGCAGATGGTGGTTCTGGTTCTGGTGATGTGTAATCGCCAGATGCCATTGTACTTGGGGTAGTTTCTTTACCACCAACAGATGCTAAATCTTTTGGAGATATATCTGATCCAGTAACCAATGGCTTACCAGCTCTTGCTGCATCGAGAGCAGCTGCAACTTCAGCAACAGTATGCGAAGACTTGTTTCCATTACCATAAACAGATCTACCAGTATCGGGGTGTGGGAGTGATGCCCATTCTTTCGCAAGGTGCAACATTGCACCCTTTCTATCATTATGCTTACCCTGGATGTAATCCCAAACATAAGGTCTGTTATGTTGGATAAGACCTAGGGCAATTCTGTCCTGCATTGCTTTATCAAACTTTGCATTTAGATCCAAGCCCATCTTTTTAACAATGCCTTTCATTGTCCCAGGAATAACCTGATAGCGTCCTACAGCAAATAATCCATAATCACTTTGCTGTGGATTTCTTTTATCCATCAAGTAGTCTTGGCGTTTGATAATCTCCGCCAAAGTCATATCGGTGAGATTCTTACCCACTTTAGACTTTGCATTATGTGTGCTACCAACGATTCTCCCACCAGCAGTACCTTGGTTCATGGAATTGTATCCACCTTCACCAGATGCGATGAAGTCGAGTAAACCACCTCCTGCCATTTCTGGAAGGCTTACGTTGATACCCATAGCGGGTGCAAAACCACCCATACTGAACTTTGGAAATGTTGGCAGACCATATCCACCAGCGGATGCTTGACGCATCCTCATGTTAGTTAGACCCTTGTTAGAACGTGTTGCGGGGGTGTCAAAGGGTACTACAAACGCACCACCGCTAGCGGCTTTGGGAAATCCAACCCACTCAGTTCCATGTCCGATAAATGATGTGCTCCTGCCGCCATCGAGAGAGACTGGATAACCAGACTGAGGCCCAGTGATCCAACCACCGTTGGCGAAACCATTTTTTCCTCCTACAGGGATAACGTTACCACCTGTAGATCTTTGCGCATTACCAGATTTGTCATTCTCTGATTCTTCTAGCAATTTGCCAGTGTCATTCTCTAGTGCCTTCAGTTCTTTATCTAGTTCACTACCACTATCATCTGTGTCTTCCTCACCATTATCTCTTGTCAGCAAATAAGCTCCAGCAAGAGCTGCACCACCAACGAGAAGTCCAGCGAGACCTCTCCTCTTAACAAAGGCAAATAAACCTTTCATCATCTTACCCAAAGACACAAAAAAGCCTTTGAGACCACTTATAAGCTTACCTGCCTTAAACAGAGATAATACTGTTTTGATTCCAAGTTTTGCAAAACCTACAGGATTAAATAGAAGTCCTAGTGCCGTAACAAACTTAAGAATTCCAAGCAGACCCTTAAGACTTATAGGATTCTCTAGAAAATCAGTAATTCCACCAAGTCCCATATCAACCATGGTCTTGACGAACTTAAACATAAATTCACCAAATGCTTGAGCAGTTTTAAGCATCTGCCCAATCTTGTCAACATTTTCAGGCTTACTCATCCAGTCAAATATTTCATACATAATCAAACCGCGAAATACACTTTCGACAATTTGAGCAAGCCCTTTTAAGAATCCAAAAGCAGTAGCAGCAATACCACCAGCGATGTAACCAACGCCAGCGGCAATTCTATTGCGTTTTTTCTCCTGAGTATTCTCAGCCGCAATATCTTGCTCTCTACCTGCTTCCTTTCTTTTTCTATCCTCTTCCTCTCTTCTAAGCTTCTGAATCTCTTCGATTTGTTTTTGTCGCAGAGTAAACATTTCTTCACTCTGCTTCATTTGCAACCTCATGTTAGATGCAAATGTATTGTTGAGATCCTCAGTAATAACAGCAATGCTATTTACTGTTGCACCAATACTATTAGTCGCTTTGATGAGCTTAACCATACCAGAAGAAGGACTGGCAATGGTTTTACCTCCAATAGATATAGTTGCACCACCCTTAACTTTTGGTGGAGTCACATATTTGTATAATCTTGCTTTTGGTGCTGCCATTTATCTATTTTGAGAGTACCAGAGGACTTGTGGACCCATAACTCACTTGTTGTGCTTGAGTTCTGGATGGTGTAATGATCTGTTGTTGCATTACCATAAGTTGAGTATTGGTTTTCACCTTACCCTCTTTATCACGTCTCACTTTTTCTGTAGACAGTTTGGAGAGATTCTCCACTACTTTATTTAGATTGTCTGCTTTAGGTGCTGTTACTGGCTTGGCTGGTGTGATTTCTGGCGCTCTGCTGCCGCCAGTGGGGCCAGGTACTGATGTAGTATCACCCAAATGCTTACTAAGTGCAGATAGTAAAGACTGCATAGCAGTATTTGCTGATGGAGGCTCCGTTGATATTGTTGGTTGGGAATCTCCACGCTCTCCACCACCCATGCCACCAGAAGAACCATATCCACCACTGACATCTTCTAGTGAAGTTGCATCACCTTTACCATTAGCAAATGCCAAGTGTAAGTGAGAATCATGCCCACCATAAGGTTTCTTGGTGGGTCTAGACTCTCCACTGAACCAAGAACCCCAACCATCATGAATGATTTGGGTGACCTTGAGTTCTTTTCTCTTTTTATACATTTGTTCGGCAAGTTGTCTAGTTCTACCTAGCCAATCACCACTTCTCCAGTCAGTAACGTCAATAGCAAGACCCTTGTAGTGTGCAGAGTTGGACGAGTGTCCACCAACACGTTCTCCGCCTTTGGGATTGTAACCTTTTCCAGTGTTGGCTCCACTACCAGCCCAGTTATTCTTTCTGAAGTTTGGATGTTCGCCGACAGTAAAGCCTTGCTGCAAGATCATCTTACCTGCAGCAATCACAGCCTTCTCTCCACCACCAGGCTGCTCTATATTCATACCTCTATTAGTAGTTTTTTCCTTAGAGGTATCTCTATTTGGCTTAACAAGACCACCAGCTGCTAGTTCTTGTGCAGTAGAGGCAGCATCCTGCAAAGCTTTTTCCCATGGCATAGGCTGCATGGGATCTCTAACCAATGGTCTATCTTGGTATGGACCAGGAAGCATTCGTGCTAGTGGATCCTTAACACTCTTCAGAGCTGGAATTTGAGCAAGACCTTGGAGTAGCTTTTCTGCAATAAATTCACCAGCAAAACCACCAGCAGCACCAGTAACAAAACCTGGAACACCACCGAAAGGAGCACCAATCGCAAAACCAGCAGAATAACCAAGCAAACCGCCAATAGCCTTTAGAACAGCATTAACAGGCGATTCGCCAAAAGCACCATAATCGATCAATGCCAGAACGCTAGCAATAACCTTATCAATACCACCAATCTTTGCATTCTTCTTTGCTGCTACCAGAAAATTCCTAAACGACTTGAGACCTGGGCTCTTCATTGTCTGAGAGACCAGTGCCTTTAATGCTGCTTTTCCCTTTCTGGGATCTCTAGCAACATCAAATACTTTCTTAATTCTGGAATCTTTTCTAATAACTGGCTCTATACTTTGCTTGATCTTCTCAAGTATAACCTGCCCAAGCTTCTTTGGATTCTTTGCCAATTTGGCAAGATCAGCGATCTTACCTGCCTGCTCCTTACCCCAGTTCCAAGCATTTCCAGCATATGTCTTGGCATTTGTTGTCAACTTGGTGAAGTTTCTCTTTGCCCAATCAGCAACTGCTTTAGTGCCCTGAACTGTTTTGTCGAGAAGAAAAGTACCAGCGCCCTTTGCTGCCCTAAGCAGTCCACCCAGAACACCACGACGACCACCCTTAAGCTTTCCTAGGTTGCTACGAATTGCCTTAATACGCTTCGCTCTCTTAATATCGTTAAGACGCTGTTTTGCAGTTCTACCCTTACTATCTGTGCGCTGAGGCTTCTTTCCGCGATCTGCACCGCCGCCCATTCTCTTCTCCGATGCATTTAACGCATCAGCAAGTGAAGTCATATACTTCACATCACCAATCAATTTCCATGGCATCAATGTCCTGGAAGCTAACCACAACGCAGCAATACCACCGACAACCTGGAGAGCTCCAAAGAACTTGTCGAAATGCTTTTCTAGACCTTCCTTATCGGGATTCTGACCAAAAACCCTTGTAATGCCATCCAAGACAAGGCGCATACCAATGCGCGTCATGTTACGAGAGAAGTCCCAAACACCCTTAAAGAAGTGTATGAAAGACTTCATCTTTTCTAGATTCTCTGGCTTCGACATCCAGTCGAAGGCATTGTATGTCAAGAAAGGACCAATTAGAAGCTTAAGGGCATTAAGCATTGGTGCGAGAAATCCAGCAAGCTTCTCAATCCAAGTCTTTTCTTTCTTGGGTACTTTTAGCTTTGTTTCTCTACCCTGTCTTTCTCCCTCTACCTTTTTCTCTTGTAAAGACTCAGAAGCAGCATCTTTTCTCCGACCTTCTTCTTTTCTTTGTCTTCCTAGAAGATCTTCTTGTGCTTGTACTCTTGACTGAGTTTCCTCTTGGATCTGATCAACATTTCTGTCGTGAATGTCTTTCAGGAACTCACCATGGAACTTGACAAGACCAGTAAAATTCTGCAGAGTGGCGCCAATACCCGTCAGAGTACCACCCAACCTATTATAAGCAATGGTGAGAGATCGGTTCATATTACCCATCTCATCATTTGCCATGATTGGCTGGATGGTTATAAATTTTCTGACAGTTGCTTGTGCCATTAGAGATCGAATTGCGTATTATTGTTTTGTTGCTTGCGGCGTCTCTCTTCCTCTTGTAGATGAGCAAGTAGAAGATTCACATACACATCTCGCTCCCAAGGCATCATTTCGTTTAGTTCTGTTAGACTATACTTATGATGCTGCATTAATGCAAAATTAGTCTTATAGTGATTCTCAAGACTATCATGCATTAACGCTATGCGAAAAAAGCGGCAAGACCCTCCAGAACGATCTCGTTCTCAACTTTAGTCTTGGGATTAACAACCTTCAGAGTGTGCTGAAGCTTCGGCATAGTCTCAAAGAATTGCTGAATCTTTTGGAACTGCTCATTATTCATATCACCGATGAATTCTAATGCTTCTGTCTTGGTGAAAGAATCATATGTTTCATCGCCTTGATACACTTTATCGATACAGTCCGCAGCAAGCTCAAAGACATCATCCATTGTGGGAGTATCCTTCATGTTGCGATCCACAAAAGCACTGAGTGCGGGATACTTCATTTCTACCTTAAGATCATCAGTGAGTTTGAGGATCTTACGGTGCTCTTTAGGCACTACAACCTCAACTTCCTCCAGATTGAGTTCCACAGATACCATAGTTTCGCCATCATCTTCACAAGTGATCTTAAATTCACTTGTCTCGCCAACTGCTTTGGCACGAATGCGAAGGAACAAATACTCAATCTCAAAGGTAGCGAGCTTATTGACATCCTTAACGTCAGTACATGATTTTAGAATGTTTTTAACCGCTTTGATCATCTCTTTCTCGTCCTGAGATTCCATAGCAAGATAGAGAAGTTTCTCTTCTTTTACCAGAAAAGGACGATAATTTACTTTTGTTCCACTGACAGGAAGCCTGCAGTCATATTCAGGCACTGCAATTTTAGGTAAAGGCATAATCTTAGGATAACGATAAAATTATTTATAACCCGTATCCAGCGGCGTCTGGGTTCTGACTAAACTGCGCCAATTCATCAACTTCAGCCTCAGAACGAACATTATTGCGCTTATCCCAATCTGGACCTTGATATCTAAGAGTGTATTCTTGCAGAGTATCGAATCTATATCTCTCGAAGTTAAATGTAATATCCAGCTGTAGGAGATTTGTCTTTTCCTGATCAAATGTCAATGTGCTGATATTTGTTGGAAATACCCCATAGAGTTTGTATACACCCACTGCCTGGTTTACCGTAGACTTAGTTCTAACTTCACCCTTTCCAGGAATCTGTCTAGTTGTGCTGACAACAACATTAGAGCCTCTTTCCCATTTGACGATTTGCATGTCTGATACATAATCATCGTAGAAACCTACGGTATTATCCATATCTGAAGCAGACAGATTCACCCACTTCTCAAAAAAGTCTCTATGAATGTTATTCTTTGTTACAAGAAAAGACATATTGATAGATGAGTTTGTTTGCCCAGTGGCAAATCTACGCATCATACCAAATTGATTAACTTCCCCAGTTGTGACTGCTCTACTGGGCACAGTGACAGAAGATGCAAAATAGTTAATAGCATCTCCAATCTCTCTCAAGTAGGAGACAGAGAAATTCTCTAGAAACGCAGCGGGTGGGGCAATCCGTACTTCATATAGATTGGAAGTTGCTGGTTCTAGAGTATTCTTTGCGACTAACTCGCGAAAGTGATTAAAACTGTTTGGATTCCTCACTGGCGACTCCAGATAAAACTGCTAGGTACATCTAGTTGCCTACCTGCTACCCTGAAAACAAATTGCTCTAAAGGTAGTGGGATCATTTCTACAAGATCCACAGGTCTCACGAGTTTAATATTGCTGGCATTTGACATAAAGTATTTATGATGGCATCGCATAGGATATGAAATGCTTCCATTGCCCCATGATCTAGCAATACCCTGTCTTGCTGAAGGTTGTAGATAATGTAAGTTGCCACCAGAAAACTGTAAATTCTTCATATCCAAATCAGTTATCAATACCATTGGATACCTATCGTAGTATGGTATTTTCTCTGTTGCTGCAGAGTAACTGAAAAAAATTACATCTCCAGGCATGAAAGATCCTGTATAGTCCTCTGCACCGAAGAAAAACTGAGAACGATACCAATCTTTTGATTGCTTTTTACCTTCAGAGAGGTCTTTGATGTCCTTAAAAATACTCATACCTTGAGTTCGTGTTCGGTAAGTATCACGAATTCCATTCTTCTATCAGCACAATATTCTCTTGCCGCTTTCCACTTTGCCTCATTAATAGCGTAGGTTTTGACCTCGGTAAGGTACTTTTTTGTAACCCTTTTTTGTTTCTTGGGCGGTGCAGTCTGCTTACTTGGTTTAACCTCAATAATGAGCTTCGCAATCCTTCCACTCCTGGTCCGTGCTCTAACATAAAAGTCTGGAAAATAGCGATGAACCCTACCATCAACAGGACTGATGTATGGGATGATAATCTCCTCACTGCCCCACTCTAATACGTTGTCGTTTTTATCACACCAGACCATGAATTTTCTTTCCCACAAAGACCTATAAATAATATTTGTAGGATCACCCTTATACTTATGTGGATTTGATGGTTTATAACGTCCTGAATAACTCATGGCAAAACAAGATACAGACAAAAGACTGATCTATCCATTAATCTCCGCTAGGGGTCCTAATGGTACAGATGGTTCCATCAAAGCTGACAGCAGATTTCCATCACAAGCACTGGATTTTCTTAAATTCACGATTTATGATCCAGAAAAAGCAAATCCATATAACTATGTAAACACAGGTAGTGGATTTGCTGGAAATAAGTTCAGCAAGAACCAAGACGCAATCTTAAAAACTATTTATCTGTACTTGCCACACGAACTCAATGAGTCCTATGCAACGAACTACGATAAAGTTGCACTAGGTCCTTTTGGTGATGCTCTGGTAAGTGCTGTAGCGCAAGGTTCTGTTGAGGGTATCGAAAATAAGCTGAGCACTGCAGCTGCAGCGGCTAAACCAGAAGTTGCTTTTAGTGCAATTGCTGGTGCATTTAATGGTGCCATGAGCTTGGCTGGAATTAGCGGCAATCTTGATAAGGATGCTCTTACTGCACTATCCAAGCAGAAAATCTTTAACCCATACCAAGAAACCGTATTTAAGGGCGTAAACTACAGATCACATACATTTAACTTTGATCTTGCACCCCGTAATGCCAGAGAGGTGGATGAAATCAAGAAAATTATCCAATCATTCCGCCAAGCAATGCTTCCTGGTGTCAATGGCGAAACAGGTGGTGGTGGAAAAACAGATCGCTGGTTGACTATACCTAGATTCTTCAGAGTAGAAGTTGTCAGATACAAGCCTGGAGATACAGACAGCGATGAGAAGATGAAGAGACCAGAAACACTGAACTATGTGATGAGATTCCCAGTGAAAATGGTTTTAGTTGATATGCAACTTAACCTAACGCCTGATGGTCAAAATAATACTCTTAGAGCACCAAAACTGGGTGATATGACCGATTATGGTCCTGCTCACTACAGAATGTCGCTGAGATTTGATGAGACTGCATTCCTTACTCGTGAAATGTTTGATGATAACGCAAGTAGAGACGTTGCCGCTAGAGACTAATGTCAGAATATTTCCAGTCGTTACCTAATGTAAGAGTTAGGATTAAAAACACTCGACGTAACAACGTCGAGCCGTATGTTGTTGCCAAGAATATCTTTAGAAGAGTCAAACTCGTTGATGACATCTCTAAAGTTATTTTGGGATTCCAGCAATATACTGTGCAGAATAATGAAAGACCAGATCAGATTGCATATGAGATCTATGGTGACTCTGCATATGACTGGGTTGTGTTGCTGTGTAACAACGTAACAAATATTTACCAAGAGTGGCCAATGTCTGAAGAAGAGCTCTTCAGATATGTTGTGGACAATTATGGAAATCCTGATGGAGTACATCATTATGAGACCTTAGAAGTTAAGGATGATTTTGGCAATGTAATCCTTAAAGAAGGTATAGAGGTAAACTCAAATTTCAGGTATTTCCGTCCTGATGGTAATGCTGTTCCTGGTATAGTCATTCCAATCTCAAACTATGAACATGAGAAAAAGCTGAATGACTACAAAGCAAATATTTGGCTAGTAAGACCAGCATATATTGAGGAGTTTGTTGAGGAGTTTAGAGCACTTGCTGCTTACTCCCCACATGATGAGATCGATGAAGATGGTGTCAAGACCACATATAAGATTGTGGAAGAGACATTCATCAATAATAAAGATGTATACAGCACAAGATATGGTTTCACATCTAGTCTTGAGTTTGCATCTCAACAAGAACTTGTCAACAAAACAGTTACGACAACAGTCAGTGAGTCTGGTGCTGTTACTAGAACTGTAGATACTACAAATACTGGTGTTAATGCTAGCGGAGTGGTTGCTGGTACACAAGACGCATCCAGCACCATAGCAACTACAGAAGAACAAACTATGGGATTCATCTGATTTCTGAAAAACCCTACAGACAAAAAAATACCCCGAATTTTTTTCGGGGTATTTTTGTAACTAAAAGTCGATTTTGGTTTAGCCCCTACATGGGACTCTGATCACTTCAGTCCAGTTTCTAACGTAGCCTGGGGACCATTCGCTGCCAGGAACATACTCTTCGTGGTAAATTCTCTTAGTGCATGTTACCTGGCGCCTTGGGTATCCATGACGATAGTGGTGATGATGGTGCTCCTCTCTAAACGGTTCCCAAAATTCTTTCCAGGTAATCGCTTGAGCAGGAGATGCTAAGAGAAGCACCGTAGAGAGGAGCAAGAACTTCATCAGTCTTCAGCCAGGCTAGCGAAGTAAGAAAGATCAGGATCTTCATCTTCAGTTTGGAGGTTGCTTACGCTAGAACCAAACCCAGAGGGAGCAAACTCTTCGGCAGGAGCAGCAGTTGCTTCCACAGAGCGAGAACCAAAGTCGGGAGTAAAGCTCATCGCTTCATCTTCTTCGGTTTCAGCATCAAAACGATTCTCAACTCGGGCTTTGCCCTTACCAAGAACAAGGTTCAGACGCTTCTCAAGATCTTCATAAGACTTAAAGTTCTTAGGATCGGTGAAGTCTGCAAGAGAATACTGCTTGTTGTAGATCTCTTCCAGTTGATCATCATCAAAGTTGCCAAGAACACTAGGGCTGGCAAACTCAGAACGATCATAGTTCCAGTAGCCGTCTTGCTTGACGATCTTCAGCTTAAAGTCTGCACCAGTCCAGAAATCAAAAGGATTGATGGGCTCTTCGTCCTCAAACTGGGGCTTCATTGCCTCAACAATCTTGTCATGGATCTTCTTACCGTACTTGTACAGGAAGACACGACCTTCGTTTTCAGGGTGCAGGGGATCTTTCACCACATAGATGTTGCTGTAGTAGGACAGCTTACGCTTCTGCTTACGAGCAATCTCTTTATCAGAATCAATGCCACTGTTCCACAGTACACGATTCAGTTCACCGACAGGATCATTCTGACCAAGAGTAGTCAGAGAGTTTTCGATATACCAACCACCAGGACCCTGGAAAGCGTGAGACCAGACTTGTGCCCAAGGCAGATCTTCACCAGTAGGGGCGGGAAGGAATCGAATGACGGCGTAACCGTTACCTGCTTTGTCAACCTCAGGCTTCCAGAGGCGCTCATCAGGACCGTTACCACCTCCCTTGTTCATCTTCTCAAGTTCCTTAGTAAGAGCAGCGATGGAACCCGAGGACTTCTTCAGGGATGCAAAAGACATGTGTGTTTCTCCGTATTTTTCGTATTTGGCGTTTATCGCCATGAGCTTATCATGGCATACTATTTAGGGGGTGTCAACCCCCTATCCTGAGTCTCAAGGAGTCTCTTTGAGACTCTTCTTCCAGGCTAGGAGCTTTTGCTCCATCGCCTGCAGGATATTTAGGAGGTTATCACCCCCAGAATATAAAGAACTGATCGAATCGATTCGTTCTTTGATCATTGTCACTTCATTCTCATCGTCATCATCTTCGGCAACATAATTTGCCATCAATTGTAGACGACCATAGAATACTTTTTGTTTTGCAATCAATTCCAGAGTCTTTTCGATATGTTCTAGACGCTGTTCAGGATTAAAATCCTGAAAGTTCTGTGACATTTTCAGCAACTCTGTATACGTTGATTGGAGGTCTTCCAATTCCTCTTGGACGACCTCCGACTTAAAAAAATCTTGACTCATAGTGGTAGAACTCCCCTACTTGTTCGCTTAATACAATTTAATTGTTGTGCATTTGATTTGATTTTGTCTTTGAGTGGTTTAGAAATCAGTTTACTGACAACATCAATCTCAATTTCATATTCTTCACATACAGAAGCAACTGCCTCAATGTAATTGATGAGACCATTACTGTTCTGAACTGTATGCTCAACCAAAGCACTGAATTTGTTTTGTGTCATAAAATTTTCTTCTAGTTCCTTCACTTGTTCATTGCCCCCATGTAGTATCTAAATTCTTTGATCCATTCACAAAGGGTATCAATATATGGAACTTTATCATACCTTTGCTCAACTTGGGTCTCTCCATTTTCTGCAACAGAGAGTGTCACCAACTTTACAACCTCGCATTGAGTCCTTTCCCAGTACATGTAAGCATATGCTGCTTCTTGTACAAAATACTTCTCCAACCAATCAATTTTCTTTAGTTCTTTTGTGGTCTTAAAGTCGATGATTGCTAGCTCACCATCAAACTCAGCAATGCAGTCAACACGACCAGCAATCCGTAGATCATCAGAATAAAGAGGGGCTTCCAGCAGATGAATATTGTCAATACGATCAATAATCTTACGAGAAGACCCAAAAAGGTACGAGGGTAAACCTTTGCTTTCCTTAACTTTCTCAAAGTGGTTGTTAAGGTAGTTTTCGACGATGCCATGATATTTAGTTCCTCTCCAAGAGGCTGCTACACGAATCTTTTCTGCTTCTGTATACCCAACTCGCTTTTCCCACTCAAAAATCTTTTGTTTTCCGTGGTGACCAACGACTGTGGTAACAGATGGATACCACTTACCATCTGGTGTTTTGTAGAATCTCAACCCATCAACAGATTGAGATTCTAATTCCAAAAGGTCCCCTTGGGGACCAACATGATTAAAAACTTTCATCAACCATAACCAAGATTAATTTTACTGACGAGATACTCACGTACCAGACCAGATCGAACAATGTCCTCGACACCAAATTCTACACACTCAAATGATGGCATGGTCTGAAGGATCTTCATGAAATCAAGCACACCATTCTTCTCATTGTTTTTAACAAGGTCAGACTGTGTATAATCTCCAGAGAAAATGATCTTACAATCTTCACCTACACGGGTGATAATAGAATCAAGTTCATGGAAATTGAGGTTAGAAAACTCATCTACAATGATAATACACCTGTCAAGAGTGACACCACGGATGAAAGATGTTGACCAAAAAGAGATAGTTTCTTGTGCTCTCAGATTATCATAAAGCATCTCGAAAGATGCATCATCAGGCATCTGGAACATATACTTTACCATATTCTTGTATGGAATTTGGTAAAGATTACTCTTATCTTCGTGGTCACCAGGGAGGAAGCCAATTTCTCTGGTAGGAACCAGAGAACGAACCATATAAACCTTTTCGTATGGTGAAGCTGGATCTAAAACTTGAGTTAATGCAAGATACAAACTGATAAATGTTTTACCAGTACCAGCTGCACCATGCAAAACGAGATTCTTTCCCTCAGCGTATGCGTTAAAAACCTTCTCCTGATTATCAGTTAGTGGTTCGATACTCTTGAGATGCTCAAGGTTAATTGGCTTCTTTCTTCTCATCTGCTTTGCACTCATTCCAGAGGGTGAAGGAGTCTTACGCTTTCTAACAGGCATATTAGGTATATCGTGAAAGGTTAGCACCAGGGTGAGCTTTTTGGATCTTTTGCATTACGCTCTTAAATCCATCAGACTGCTTTGGTTTACCATAGACGGCACTGGTAATTTGATTACCAAAGTACCTTTCTAATTCTGGATGCTCTTCTTTGTATTTATCGAGGTCTTTAATGGAGAGGATCACCTCAGTGATCTCTCCTGTTTCCTTATTAATGAAATCGTAAGTTGGCATAATTAGTCAATCCTCAAACAGGGTTGGATGTCGTTGCAATCACAATCATCATCACACCATCCAAGTGCTTTAGAAACAATTGGGAACTGACAAATGAATTGCTTCTTACACAGCTCAGCAATTTCCATGTGCTCTTTCTGTGTACCATTAGAAGTTCGTAGTTGGATATAATGAATCCAATTACGCACATTGCCAGTCATATAAAGTTTTGTGGGAGTTGCTAGTGGCAGCACAAAACGAGCACATTCCTTAGCAATACCAGCATCAAGCATCTCCTGATACAAATCCATGGCGTGCTTAAAGTGGTCTTGCATCAGGATCTGGTACTTCTGAACCAAGAAAGGATCGACATCATCGATACTGTTCTGACGATTCTTAGTATCTTGACGACGTAGTTCAGGGACTGGAATTTCACCAAGCAAAGATGAATCTGCATACCGTTGTGAAAATTCCTGGAATGTAAATGAACGGTGACGCAAAATTTGTGCCGCGATTCCCCTAGTAGTGTTGATTTCCAGAGTCATATGCGCCTGCTCAAACACGCTCCAGTGACCATGTTTGATACAATATGCAAGTAGACCATCAACCTTAGGGTTTTCCTGATTGGCGGGGTTGCTCACACGAGCAACGTAACCCATTGTTTTTTCTGCATCAGGGGTTGCAGAGACAAGACAGACTTTACTCATTTCAGAATCTTAATCAAACAGTATAGAGCAAGAGATTGTAGATAGTTAATCCCAGGAAGACTAAACAATGCAGGAATACATAGATTCCAAGCTACCAAAACAACGAGAGGACCAAATATCAACCCAGCAATTGTAGCAAGAATCACTACAGAATTTTCAGATAGATCGTTATCCGTATCCTGCTGTTGATTTACCATCTGCTGCTGTGTGACTTTCTTTTTTGTTCCCTTAAAGTTAACAGTGTAGACCGAACTCATTTTTTCTTTTTAGTGGATTTTTGTAGATATTCTTGCTGTGAAACCCATACTTTAGCAGGAACTTTTCCAGATGTCCACCTAATATCAGCAAGACCTTCACGATATCTATCCCAATAATGGTCAAAGATATCTGTCTTTGTACCAATACAAATATCATACGAACATTCTTCACCATCAAAATAAGTTACAAGATAAGAGTTAACAGGTAAAGATTTATCGTCGGCATCACTAACATTACATTTCGATAGAAAAATTCTCAACTACGTCCTCCCCATTTGATTTGTGGAAATGCTTCTTGAGCGCAAGCAAATGTTACTTTATATCTTTTGTGAAGTTTCTTATCCTTGGCAAGAATAACTACTTCTGCTTCATCAGGATGCAAACCTTCCAGAAGCTGTACAAACATGGTCTCTCTTCTTAGATTGGGAATGTTTGATCCACCCTTAAAGAAATGATAGAGGATCCTCGCTTCATGCTCCAGCTTTGTATGCTCTGTTCCTTCTGGGGCTTCATTCTTGCGATAGGGAGGCTCCCCCTCAGGTAGAAGAGAGACTACGCTCTCATCAAAGTTAATAATCAGAATAGATCTAAGTGCTTGGGAATCATTGTCCCGAAGAATTTTAATCTTTTCTGCTTTAGTTTTTGCACTGTGTGCTTTTTGTAGCACCTCAGAAATAAGTAGTTTCACGTCAAAACTCCGTAATGTGATCAAGCATTTGATCCAGTCTATGACGACTGAAATATGGATACATCTTACCTCGTGCTGAGGTTTCTGTAGTCTCATATGTATGTATAACATCGTCATAAACGTGTTCGGGAATGTAATCAAAATCGATTAATTTCCGATTACGCTCATAATTCTGAGCAGTATTTGCATCAGTAAACTGCTCAGGAGACATCTCAATCCACTTCTCCAACTTCACCTTAGCAAGAGGTTTTTGTCTCTTTTCAGTGACAAAAGTATCGTCATCGGATAGGAAGTTTGGAATGCCATCACTTCTATCTCCCTTGATAATATGCTCTAAGAGATACCTCCGAGGATTCTCACACTGGATAAACTTCTTCTGGATTGGATTGTATTGGCTGACGAATTTATACTTATGCAATTGCTGAAAGTCTTTATCACCAGATAGAATCAAAACTTTTTCTGGTGACTGTCTATCATTCATCAAATTGATATTGATGTATGCTTGATGCTGCACCAAACAAGCGATTACATCATCAGCTTCTGCTCCATTAACATCAATTACCTTATATGGAAGATTGTCGCGAATTTCATCCCGAATTTGATTTAATGTCTCGAAAATGGAATTCCAATCTAAGCTGGACTTTTCGCGATCTTTCTTCCTAGTCCCTTTGTAGAAGGGAAACTCAGCCCTCCTCCAGTAGTTTTTACTGTCATAGCAGAGAACAAGTTCGCCATACTCCTTAAAAAATTTCTTGCGATAAGAACGCAATGAATTCAGAATCATATGGCGAAGATATCCATCATTCACGCTAACGACAGTGTTTGTCAAAGATACCATCAGGTTGCTAATGCAGACCTGATTCATGTCAACTAGGATCATTGGGGTCAATCGTCTTCATCATCAATCATATCATCATCATCAGAGAAGCGCAAGTAAAGAAGCTCAGATGGATCGATCAAGCCTTCGTCAGTCATCATCTCTGGATGCATTACGAGTGCAGCATATTCAGCACGCTCCTTCCATTCATCCCAGACCTTTCTGAGATTCCATGAAGAGAGGAATCCCAGAATAAAAGATCCAATAGTCAGGAAGAAAGCAATGTAAAGGAATGATGCATCTGCCATGTGCTTGCCCCCATATGTGTCTTTGTATTATTTAGAAACCTTTTTACGGGTCTTACTTCCTGGCTTTCTTCCAGGCTTTTTCTCTGCATGGTACTTCCATGCATCCTCTAAGATTGTGTAGAGATATTCTTTGATTTTTCTTGCTTTTGCTTTGGGGATATGACCATATGCCTCCTTAAGAGTCTTATCTCCCCCTTTGATGTATTCTTCTAACTCAATCACGATGTGATTTAATTCAGAAGCAGTAGTGGACTCAATAAAAGAATTAGTTTGCTTACGAGTCCACTTATTATCACGAAGATAGGGATACATCTTAAAGAGGAATTTTCCTTCTGTCATTGCCATATCAATAGACCTATCGACAAGATGGTATAGTTCCCCTTCATTAATGTTTGGCATTACAGATACTTAGTTTCCCTCAGATATTTAACGGTTTCGGTGCAACCACCAGTTTTCTGACCATTAATCAGAACTTGTGGAAAAGTTGCACTAGGACCAAACTCTGCTCGGAACTGTTCACGAGTAAAGTTGCGATCAAGAACATACTCAGTGTATGCCCAACCTTTTTGATTATACACTTCCTTGATCTTTGTACAATAGGGACACCCAGGACGAGTGTAGATCACAGTACCACCAGGACTTTTAGACATTATTACCTCCAGAATAAAAAAGGGGAGCATCGCTCCCCGTATTTATCAGATATGTTTAGGTGTATCAGAAGCTGTACTTAGCACCAGCCTTCACGCCATAACCATTATCAGCACCGTTAGCGCCAGTAGCAAACGACAGCTCACCGTAGAAACCGAGCTTTTCGGTTGCA
>BB_Man_B_Liq_inBBDRAFT_1000023_pt1 | contig 22611 bp, 23 predicted proteins | sample BBManParaguerPR_4_FD_10244 | JGI IMG/M metagenome (IMG submission 10244) | reverse complement strand
AAGAGCTGCCGCAATCTCTCTAATCCAATCGGCGGCTGTCGTCGCAGGGACATTTTGGCAGATAACATTAGAATTTTTAGAGTCGACTTGGACTTTTTTATTGAATTCATAAGGGAAACCCATCATACCTAGTGCTTCAGATGTATTGAGCCAGCGGTCTTCGTAAGGATGCATAAGCATGGGTAAAGTCTTCCACATCAGGCTCTGAGTACGATGCCAGGCCAATTTCATCGAGCCATCCATGATATTTTTACCAGCAGCCTTTTTCTCACGAGTATAGTTCAACCAGCGATTCATCCGCTCATTACGAACAGCAACGCATGCCTCATCAAGCCAACCAGAGTTATAGATAACTTCCCACACACTAACCATCTTCTTGGCCGCTACAATGCTTAGAATGTCTTGTGTAGTCGATCCTCTGTACTTCTCTTTAATGAACTGCCAGAGGGGATCCTCAGAGGGTTTCGTGCCTTTTGTGTTCACGAGGGGGCTCGGAGCAAACTCTCCCTCCTTAATGAAACGGTGGAATTGTTTATAGTCTTTGTTGATAGGCTGGAGCAAAGGCACTTTCTTACCTTTCCATAAGAAAAAGAAAGAACGCGTCCTCTCTTGAGGTACTCCGTGCTTGATTGTTGACGTCTTAACTAGACTCATTGTATAATCATGCTTCTGCGCTAGCCCGTTTATCCTTTCAGCAAACTCTTCTCCCATCTTGGAAAATAGAGTGGGTGCGTTCTCTACCATGATAGCCTTTGGCTTAATGGTGTTCATAGCGTACTCTGATGCATTAATCATATGCATGTTGCTGGGAGCCGAACAACCGCGCGGGTTATTTGCGCTATCGCCACTTGTGGTATTGGCCATAGATAACCCGGCACAGGGAGGCAAAGATGTTACAATATCTACGTACTTCTTTGGATAAGCGCCCTCATCTATATTAAAAAATGGAATTTCTGAAAAGAATTTTAGACAATATGAATCATTCAGACCGAAAGTATCAGACCATGATGCAATCCACTCTGGATCACGACCGAGAGCGTTGGTTGTGCCAACAACCGATCCACCGACCAAAGGGATTATATGACCGTGAGAATAACTACTCATAATATTGATTTTTACTTCGATCTTTAGACTGAAAGGACTCAGTTTAAAGTAGAGGAGATAATGCTATAGAGCATGAAAGACAATATTAATTACGAGGCCCCAGAAGATTGGGGCGTTTCTTCAGAGGACACGTGGGTTAGTTTTGAAGAGCTAAAAGATAACGGTGCTCCTGTTCTTGAAGGTAAGGATGTTGTAGGTTTTATTGAATTTGCACAAATTAAACTCGCTCCAAATAAACCACCTGGAGCTACATCTTGGAGATCTATAGATAATAAACCAGTAGCGCTTGATCCATCTACAAAGCGATGGAGATATGTTCAGACAAAACCTCAGCAAAAGCCAAAAACTTCTCCTGCTCAGAGAATGGAGCAGGCCAGAAAATCTGGTAAGTGGAAAGGCCCAGTAGATAAAGAAACCCCAGAGGATAAGCCTGAGCCTAAAGTTAAGAAAGAGGTTAAAAAGCCAGAGCCTAAAGCAAAGAAAGAAGCTCCTGCGCCTAAGCCTGAAACAAAGCAAGAGAAAGAACCTACAGCAACTAACGTAGATAAGTATGCTCTAGATGTTGTTTCAGAAGAAGATGCAAAAAGAGTAGCCGATCTATCAGCTAGAGGGTCTGATGATTCGATGTTTGAATCTGGGCAAATTGCAATTGAACAAATAGACAAACATTATTCTGGAGCTTCTCCAATCCAAGAGCTATTCAATAGGTTTCCACAAAAAGTACAAGAAATCTCTGATGCAATTAAAGAAGGAAATTTAGACACAGAGATAAAAATGAAAGGCGGAAAGGAAGTAATGACCGTTAGGGACATTGCTGCTCAAGCTGGAGTAAAAGACGAAGAACTAAAATCTCTTTCTAGCTTTATTCAGTTACTTGATTCTCAAACAGAGTCAAACGGAACCTGGAAAACTTCTGCAACCTATAGCCTATCTCCAGGGCTAGATTACGCTTCTGCAAAGATGATCGAGCAAAGATCGGATCTTGCTGACTCAGGAACTACTGTTCAGGATATTAGAACCAAGGCTTATTCTTTAGGAGCATTGAACGAAGATAGTAAAGGTTGGGCTTCTTTATCTCCAGCCGCTGTTGATTTAGCCTTTGAGCTAAGACCGGCAAAACAAAGAGAGTCATTAAAAAAGAGCGGTACTCCTAACTATTTTTATGATCCTACTGCTCCTAATCAGCAAGGTAAAGCAAATAATGTAAGAGGAAGGATGGCGCTATTTATGTACGCAAGACAAGGAGGTAGGGACTGCTATGCTACAGGAGGAAACATTAAGCCTGTTGGTGACTTCCAAGTAGAGCACATTGAAGACATGTCTTCTGGAGGTAAAGACCACAAGGATAATTTTGCTCTTTCAGTAAAATATGTCAATGAGGCAAGAGGGTCTATGTCTCTGCCTAATCTCCAAAACCTTGGAGAAAGAAAAGCAAAAGAAGTTAATAATAACCTTGCAAACCCAGACGGAAAATTTTTACAAACAAGACTTGGTGCCTTACAAAAGAGGGGTATCCACGACGCTTTAAGTGCATCTGGGTCTCCTTTAAAGGGTAAAATATCTGATCTAACTAGCCCTGCATTCTTTGAGCTAATTACATCAAACCAAGGAAAATTACCTGAGGACCTAAAGACTTCTCAGGAGGATTTTAATTCTTTTGTAGAAGAAATAAATAACAACTTTGAAGGAAGCGTAAAAATTACAAACTTATCTTCGGCTAAGTTAGACGCTCTAGTTTCCTCTATAGGTAACTTAGGAGCAGACCCTACTAAAGTAAGAGATTATCTTGGTAGAATTGCATTTAACAACTACCACGACGGAAGTAGAGGAACTAGAGGAGGAACAAATGAAAGTCCGGCCGGACTAACTTCTCTTGAAAATAGAGCTTTAGGAAAACCTGATACAATATCAGAAGATAGATACGAACAACACACACAAATGATAGCCGCTTCTCACGCCGCTATTAGAAACGCAAGAGAAAGCCTAATAAAGGGAGAAGGCGGAAGCAATGTAGAATTTCACGAAGTTCTTTCTAGAAGCCTTCATTTTATATCTGGTAAGGCCGAAGACTCTCCAGAATGGATTAAGTCTCGTCCTTCCAACCCAAGAGATATTTTATTTACAATAGATACTTATCTTAAGAACTTTCGGCCAGAGTCTAAGGTGGGAAACAATCTTGACGGCTTGTATCTCTCCGCTGCAATGAGTCAGTATGGATTTAGCGCAGAAGAAATTGCTAATCCCAACTTATTAAAGCAAAAAACTAAGAGAACTCAGGCGGAAAAACTAAGAGCTAACTTAAAATTAATTAGAGGTGGAAACAATGAATGACAAATTCTTCACGGCTTTAGAAAATATTTTATATAGATTAAATACTACATTAGGGGAGCTAAATTTATCCCCTGATGAGTTATATGCATACTCAAAGCAATATAAGTTTAACCGTGATGAACTTGAGGCTTTTATAACTGAAACTCATAATAAGATGAAAGAAGAACCCGAAACGGATAGCAAACAATTTACCGAGGCAGATTACCTCGAGCTAATTAAGTTATCCCGTAACCCCGAATATTCCGATTCTATGGTATATTATAGGGGTAAAGTACTCGGGCGTTGTCCCGCAGGAACTACAAAAATGGGCAAAACATGCGCGCCTGTTCAGAAAGAAATGGCGCCATCAAAATATAAGAAAAATACTCTGGGTGGGTTGAGTAGAAAACAGGTAGAAAAACTCGCCAAAGCAAAAAACACCGAGCAAATCATCGAAGCTCACAAAGAAAAAGAAAAAGAAGAAAACAATGATTGAAAAATTACAGAAGCCCATCAGATTCGACAAAGAAGTCGATTGGCTGGTGGTAGCAAGAGATGGAGAGAAGTTTTATGTATCTAAAGCTTCTAATATCTCAGAAGACGATTCTATTGAACTCGTAGATATTAAATCCAAGCCTCTTCTTCAGTGGGCATTAGAGTTCGACTATCCTTTACGTAAATTTGTTAAATTACAGAAAACACTTGTAGAGAAATTCTTTGCATGAGTCTAATTACATCGTACCCAGAGAACCTTGAAGAAGCGTTCCCTGGGGCTAATATCGTCTCGGAAAAGCCAATCATCATCACCGTGGATGATTTTCTTTCTAAAGAAGAATGCGAAGAAGTTCTTAGGTTAAATTATTTAGATATACAAAGAGCAAGAGTTTCTGACGTTGGTAAAGGTTTAGTTTCTAATGTAAGAACAGCTCATCATAAATGGTTCACCTTCGGGGATTTTATTTTTCGTGTAATAGGAAAACGAGTCTCTTCTTATATAGACGTACCTCTAAGAAATTCAGAAAAACCTAGTGTAATTAGGTATTTACCAGGAGAAGAATATAAGCCTCATTTTGATGCATGGGACATTACCACAGAAGTAGGTAAAAGACATACAAAAGAAGGAGGACAGAGAATCTGGAGCTGCATACTCTACTTAAATGATGTAGAAGAAGGCGGAACAACTTCTTTTGTAAATCTAGAAAAAACAATCTCTCCAAAGAAAGGTAGATTGCTTCTCTTTAGTGACATAGATTTTAATAACCCTTTGCGCGCTGATCCTTTAACAAAACATTCAGGAGACCCAGTTATTAAAGGAGAAAAATGGATTTGTACAATGTGGTTTAGAATGGCAGGCATAAGAGATAAAGTTATCTATGAGTACGAAGAGTAATCCTTGACATAACCAACTAAATATGATAAGATAGGGCTGTAGTTACAAAACATCTATGGCCCTTTCTTTTGACCAACAATATATCAGGATCGCTAAGGAAATCCTGGAAGATGGGATTGAGGTTGTAGGTCGTAATAATCTCCGCTATAAGCAAGTATTCGGACAAACAATCAAGATCGATCTACGCGACGGATTCCCAGCCCTCACTCTACGCAAAATGCCCGTAAAGAACCTCTTTCGAGAGTTTATGTGGGATGTCAATGGAAACTATGAAGTCAGCAATCTCGGCCCTGCCAAGCATTTCTGGGATTTCCTCGCAGACGCTGAAGGACGTCTTGCCGGAGCCTATGGACGAAGCTGGAGAGCGTTCCCTCAAGTTTGCCCTGAGCAACATATGGAATGGGAGAACTTCCGCCCCGGCCCGTTCGATCAGCTCAAGTGGATTTGGGAACAGCTCAAAACTAACCCAACTAATCGACAGCTTGTTCTACAGACTTTTAATCCTGCTTATCAGTCTCTGCATTGCCCTCCTTGTCACCCTAACATCACTTTTTCTAGTGATGGCCAGTTTCTCGACATTCTCGTAAACGCTCGATCTAACGACATGGCAACAGGAGTCCCGTTGGACATGTTCCGATACGGATTGCTCTGCACCAAGATGGCAGAAGACGCTCATCTCACTCCTAGGTACGTTATGTTTGCTTCCGCCAATAACCACATCTATTCTCAAAACGAGGAAGCTATCTCTCAGATTATCAAGAACTTCCCCATGGGTAAGTCTGAAATCAAGATGAACGCACTCAAGCCTATCTTCGATCTCGATCCTGAAACTGACTTTGAACTTGTTGGATATTCCTCTCACGGGAATGTTCGCATGGAGGTTGCTAATTGATTAATTACGACTTTAAGTCGGAGTTACTGGAGGATGTGTTTGAGGTTAAAACTTCTCCTCTCCTCCCTATTTACATTATTGACTTTAAAGTAGCTGCGCACTTTATCAACGGATTTTACGATATCGCAGAGGAGGTTGCTCAAGGCGATGAGCAACTTCTTCGCAAGATTATCAAAGCAATGTGGGCCTATCGGTTAAACCGAGGGCCTGATATGCTTGAGCCTTTTGATTACGTAGCCGTCATTGCTGATGATTATAAAGGATTTGTAGGAGACGACGCGTCTGTCAATGGCAAAGGATACTGGCGCCATATCGAAGCCCATAAACTCAAGATGCAGGAGTATAAAGCTGGCCGAGCTCCTAAGCAAGATAACTTCATCCTTGTACAAGACATCGGTTACGAGTACATTGATAGCAAAAACTCCAGCTTCCATTACTTCTCTAAGGAATTCTTCGAGGCAGATGATATTGCTGGAAAGATCGCAAGGATGAAGCGCAATGCTTCTAAGCGATCTAAGCTTGGCAAACGACAAATCCTTCTTGGTACGCTAGATGGTGACTGGCAGGGTCTTGTATCGAACGAGCACGAGATTCTGTGGTGCAATACGGGTCCATGGTTACCTCGTATGCGAGGAGATAAAGAAGTTGTTGACTACTATCTTCGCAAAGAAGGGTTGAAAATTAAGGAAGCACGGGAGTGCTACACTGTTAAAGTAGAGGTAGGGGACATCGGCGACGGACTCCTGCCTGGCTCACCATTACGATTTTTTGATCTCTATGAAGAAGATGATACTTGGTGTTTTTCAGAAAAAGATACCTCTTACCTATCAAAAGTACTTAAGTCTAACGATAGATCAAACCGGCCGGATCACCTTGAGTCCGCAAAGAAGTTCCTCTTATCCTATGGGATGTACCTCCCTGAGCTCTCTGCAACTAGTGACCACGACAAACAACTCTTTTTCAAGAAAGCAGAGCGTATTCGTAAAGAAAAAGGAAACCCAGAACTCAAGGGTAGGAATAAGAAGCTCTGTCTGGAAGCTCCTAAAGAGGAGTTTGAGAAGTGCAAAGAACTCGCCGTTAGGGACGAAGATACGAAGCAAAAAATCAAGTATGAAGAACAAAATCTCAAAGATTGCGGAGAAGATAAACTCTGCAAGAAAGCGGTGAGACAAGCTATCAAAGCCTATAAGGGCATCCGAGACGACATCAAGGAGAAATTAAAACAGTTTGCAAAAGATATTGAGAGTGGTACAGTGAAGACATATCCTTTGGATGATGTTCTTAAAATATGGTCAGAGGACGCTCAAAAATATTATAAGGATACTTAATAAACTGACCACCCCTCTTGACATAACCGTCTGGAGGGGTTTATAATAAAGATCCCTTAGCGGAGATGATTTATGCCAAGAAAAAAGCCGGAGAAAGAACACGATTCAGCCTTCGCAACCCTAACCCCCAGTACTCCTGCGGAGATGTACAACGGCCTGACACCTTGGCTCCAAAAGAAAGGTTGTATTTTGCGTTTTGATTATAGCGCAAAGCTTCAGAGCTACCACAGTTTGTACACCTGGGGCGATCCTACTCCGATTAAAGGAATTGAGTTTCCTAAAGGATTTTCTGTCGCTATGCCAGCCGATGAAGACTATCTTCAAGGCATCCAGAAAACTCTTCTTGGTATTGCATCTGGGCAAGATGGCGATGGACTAACTGCAGAAGAAGCAGAATTTGCCCTTCCTCTTGTTATCTATCGCCAGGGCCGCGCCTCTGATATTGTTGACCATGTTCTAGGTCTTCAAACCCTCAAAGCTAGGTATCACAAGAAAGTAGGCGGAGGTTTATACGAGCAAGGAATTGCTTTCAAGCCTGAAACAACTCTTGGCAAGAACACTAGCTCTAGTCCTATCTTTGCCTACATCCCTGAGAAGTCTTGGTTCAAGGAAGAGATTCAAGATCTTAAGTTTGAAGATATCGTAAAGATCTTCCCTAAGTACGAAGCTAACATGATCAAGTTGATCCTTGGACGTGCTGTTGTTGGCCGGAGCGGAACTGTTCACCCCGGTACTGGAGAAGTTATCAATCACGGGTTTCGTAAAGCTGGCGTTGTAATTGGAGAACCTGGAGTCGGTAAGACTATTACCCTCAACGGAGTTCTTGATGCGATGAAATACCTCGGGTATGAGGTTACTGCAATGGGCGACTTTGGCTCTCGCTTCAATCAGGGAGAGATCATTACCTCTCACTTGGCATATAACGATGACCTTACGACTGAAGGCCTGAAGTCTATGCTCACGGCTCATAGCTTCAAATCTGTTGTTACTGGGGGTACAGAAAGGGTCGAGAATAAAGGAACAGATGCCGTGGAAGTCGTTGCAAATACGGTTATCTTAGCAAACTGCAACGAATGGAAACCTGAACTTACTTACGATCTAGACTCCGGTGCTATCTCTCGCTTGGCTCCTATTGCCACCTATCGACTATACGAACTTGAAGAAATGTCCGAAGAAGCGGGGCATGATCTCCACCCTGCTGCACATATTCGGTTTCTGTGCCAAAAGTACGATGTAGATGCTCGAACGCTGTACATCAAGTTGTTGCGCGATTGCGCCGACTTCTTTATGGATCATTGCCAAGGAGAGCAAGGAGAGGATGTCCACTTCTACTCCGAGGCTCTTCTTCCTTACATGAGGATCCAGATGCATAAAGCTGCTCTGGAAAGTTTCCTCCGGTTCATGCTTCTTGCCTATGCAATTCGTAACCGCCAAGGCAAAGGAACCTGGCTTCCTGAACTAACTCTGAATAGTTTTGAAGATGCCTACGAAGCAACTCGGTTTTTGATGATTGACAAACGAGCTGATGGACTCCGTACTCTAATGAAACAAGATTGGGAGTATAATAATCGTCCATCCCGTCATCCATATTGGGCTCAACGTAAAGTCTTGATCACTTCTGTTGACAAAGCTTGGGCCGCTCTTCAAGAATCCAAATCCAGTAAAGACGTAGCTCTAAGTGTTGAGATGGTCCTCGATGTTCTCCGTCTTCGTGATGGATTTAACATGGGCAAGAAAATGCCTTATGTTGTAAGAACCTGGGAATCGGTAAAAGGAGAATGCAAAAAAATCTATGCCCTTGCCAATCGGCTCATTGAACAAATCGAAGAAGAGGATCGTATGGCCGTTTGTAACTCCAGAACTGTTTGTGATTCTCAGTGGTTGTATGATCCTGACTATGACCCCAAAAATGTGGGAAGGGGTATCACAGCAAATTGTGACAATCAGTGAAGGGGGGTATCATGAATAACATTCTTGTTTCAATCGATGACGAAACTTGGGATCACAAGCCAAGTATCAAACTTCAGTATAAAGATTGGGTAGATAAGTTTGGCAATCCTCGTAACGAGGTAAGTGTTATTGGAGCTCGATTGGGTTCTAATATCGATAAAGTCTCTCCTACTTCTCTTGCAAGAGGTATCGCTCAAGGTAAAACTTGGTCACCATTTATCTTTAATGAGTGTCCACATTGGAAGCGCCCTCGTAGGATCGAGACCTTGTTCAAGTCTTGTCAAGTGTTTGCTATTGACTTTGACAATGGAGAATCAACTAAAGAAATTAAAGAACGTGCTAAATCGCTTGGAATCGAATTTACAGTTATCCACAACAGTTTCTCGAGTACAGAAGAGTTTCCGAAACATCGCGGAATCGTATTCACAGAAGAGAAAGTTACAAGTTTTGAAGAAGCTAAGAGATTCTCTGTTGCCTTAGCCTATGCTTTCGATGGAGATAAGCAATGTATTGACGTTGCAAGATTGTACTTTGGGTCTAAACCAGATAGTATTATCGAGGTAAACAAAAATGCAAAAGTCTCTATCGAAAAACTTCAAGAACTTGCCAAAGAAATCAATGCTGATCAGTATATTAACAAAGTTTCTGAAAGGGGAGCAGAAAAGCCCGAAGGCACGCACTGGGGAGATTCTACTGCTCAGAAGAACATTTTGCACAAACTCAGCAAGTCGAAGCAAACGTACATTCGGAAGAAGGTCCTGGGGATTCTCAAGGAGGTAGAAACTTTTGATGGCTCTAAAGGATCTAGGTATGAGTGCGTATGGAGAAATACATCTCGGTTGGCTAGAATGCCAGAGCTAGTAGGATCTGCAGTGTTCCAATGGATGACTGACTCTATTAAAAAGAATGAGTATTTTGCAGACTGGGACTGGGAGCCAGAAGGAGTCGTAATGAACGCAATTAAATGGAGCATTGACCATTCAGACGATCCAGTTTAAAGTATTGGATAGATGATGCAAGGTTTCAGTGGCTGACTATTACGTCTACGATCAAAAAAGCAGCAGTCCTTCTTACGCTGTACCCGGCACAAAAAATCTCTTTGGCGGAAATATAGATGTTGTCTCTAAGTTAGATGACATCTCTTTCGAGCCTTTTGCAGATGGGTCTCTAAGAAACTCTATAGCTTATATTATCCCTTGGGTCAGAGGAAATAGCGGGTCTGGTACTCAGCTCTCCTCTGCCCCTGCCGCTGCACCACGAGCTGCCACGCTTGAAGCTTTAGTTGGTGAATTAACAGATATCTCTTTTACCGCAGAAGGTACATTTGACTACATCCCCGACTTAGAAAGTTCTTACACGGGACAACAATATATTCCTCTATGGGATAGCGAAGATTCAATCTGGAGACAGACAGATACCGCAGAATTTTTTACAAATAATCTTGTTGACTATAATGTTTCAAACGACTTTAAAACAGATTTAGGAAGTAATTACTATTCTCAATATAATACAGACGAGGATGGAGAAACAACAGTAGGGACATCGGACGCAGAGTCTAGACAAAATAACCTATCTGTTGAAATACCAATAGGTTTTAGACGAGGCTTATTAACAGGAGCGTCGTTCCTTGCTGATACCCTTATAGAAAACGCAACAATTAATAATATAGCCGATCAGGGGATAAGGCTTGATTCTGATTTATTCAATGCCCCTAGCGGTCCGGTTTATCTTGGAAACGCCAATGGTATAATAAATCAAGTACTAGACTACGCCAATTTATTTGGAGCAAACATTCCTACGGGTTTTACAACTAGCATACATCCAGATCTACAGTCTAATAAATCTAAATGGAACGAGGCAAACCTAAGTGGAGCTTCTGTAACCCCAGAAGGTATGTGGCAATTTTTGTTCAACCCAGAAGGGATTACTTTAGCGGCAAGTCCTCAATTTTCTGCTTCTGAAACATGGGGAGTATCAGATGAGCCAAATGCAGGTCAACCCTTACATTGGACTAATCATAAAAACGCAGAGCTAAGATTTAATAAAGTTCTTCTGAACGGATATATTTTTAAAAAGTCCGTAGAAAGTCTCGAGCAGGGAATCATTGAGTTGTTCATGAAGACTCCTACAAATGACGCAACGCACGGTCCTCAAGTACTGGAATTTGTTTGGGGTAAGAAATGTTTTGGTCCTTGCGTAATTAAAGACATACAAGTTACAGAAAAGATGTGGGACAATGGCTTACTTGTTAATGCCGAAGTAAGCTTTACTCTTGTAAAAGTCCCTGAGTGGACAATCAATGACGGCCAGGTAAGCACATATGACCCTAGCGCTTTACCTCCAGTAGAAGATCCAAGCGAGGGAGATCCTACAAGAACCGGAAAAGAATCACCTAGCGATTCAGATTCTCCGCATGATCCAGAGGCCCCATACGATCCTAAAAGAGCTGTAAATAATTGGCAAAAGGATAAATGTCAGAGAGTAAAAAAAGTTCTTGATAATAAAGATGTTGTTATAAACAGAGTTATTGACATTAGAGGAGTAATGAATGATTTAGCAAAAGGTGTAAGACTTTTTACTTCTTTTGGCCCGAAACAACAAATGGAGCAAGTACGTAGGATTACCTCGTATTATAACTCTTGGCTAGATGTTGCTCAAAGTGCAGATACCACTCTTAGTTACAATTATGGTAAGTGCGGTAGGGAAGCAATTGGCCAGGGTCAAACAGAATTAGGCCTAAAATTAGAAGCATTACCTAACGTAGAGGACACTGGAAAAGCAGGTTATACTCCCTCTAGAAAAGCGTTAGTAGACGGTTTTACTCAAAAAATAATGAATTGCGCAAACGAGATAGGAAAAACTCTTGACGCAAAATATAAGAGTAATCAATGTCCAGCAACTCTTGGAGGTACCATTGGCGGAGGAAATGCTGGAGGAGCCCAATCCATTAATCCTAACGCTTCTGCGTATATTCCACTGGAAACATAATAACTCATGGCAAATATAGCATTAGACATTAGAGCCAATACTCAGAAGGCCCTTGGAGAATTTAAGAAGTTATCTAGAGAGTTAGATAATAAATTCTTAGTTCAAGGCCTAAAGCTTGATGTCGTAAAGGATGCTTTTAAGCAAATTAATAGAGAGTTTGATAACGCGCTAGGGGATCAAGGGTTACGTACTGCAGAGACAACCGGACAATTACAAAGATCTTTAGGGCAAAATTTAGTTGCTCTTAGGAAGTTTGGCAGAGAGGGCGCAGAGGCTGTATCCAACTCTGTAAAAAGTGCTCTACTCGATCTTCAAGCGCAAGGTAAAATTACCGGAGAGGTCGTAAAAGATGCATTTAATGTTGCAGGGCTTTTAGACTTTGAAGGCACAGCAGAAGAAAGAAAGCAACAATTTACAAGAGCATCTACAGAAATTGCTCAATTCCTACAAAAAACAGAGTTCCTCTTTGGAGATCAAGACCAGCAAACCTCTCTTGCAAAGAAAGCCTTATCTGGTCAGTTAACCGTTCAAGATCTATTAAACATAGATACTGAAGCCGGGGGTGTTGGAAATGAGTTTAAGACCATCCTATTAAAATATAGTGATGCGTTAAGGAGCGTAGATCCTACAACAAGAACAAGAGCTTATCTTGCAGCATTAAGAGAGTATCAGAATAGCCCAGAGTTCCAGAAAGATCTATTTGCAATTGCTCCTATTAGAGCTGTATTCTTAGAACTAAGAGGGTTATTTTCTCCAAAGGGTGTGTTTGGCGCCATAAGGGCTGTAGGAGAAGAAATAGGAAGCTTTGATGATCCGAGTCGCAGAATACCAAGAAACGTTCTCAATACAACAGGTATTTTATTAAGAACCATATTTGATAAAGACGAAGGACTCTTTGCCGAGTTATTTAAGGCGCTACAGGATGTATTTGGGTCTGGATTTGATCCTCTAGAGCCTATCTTAACAGGCATAGAATTCTTTACAGACGTTGTAGAATCCATTAGAGATTTCTTTGCAAGTCCTGCTTTTAGAAACTTACTAGGTGTATTTGAGCCTTTAAAAGAAGCTATTGGGAACATAGAAAGTCAAGGCTTAGTTAACATAACTCCAGATGAGATAAATGGAGTTGTTGATGGTGTCTTTGATTCTGTAAGATTAGCCTTTAACAAACTTGCTTCGTTTATTAGGAACATTGACGTAAGTACTATAGGGTCTATTGTAGGAAACTTAGTAACTGAAATTGTCAAAACTCTACCCAGCCTAATCAACGTCGCAGTTGCTGCTATAGGCAAAGCAATCCAGGCATTAGGGGCTATTCTTAGCAAGATAGATGGTGGTCAGTTAGGAGCGATATTTGCTGTAGTAATTTCTGGTATAGGAGAGCTCATACTCAAAGCAATACCGGTTGTCTTAATAGCCATAGGAAAAGCTTTCCAGGCCTTAGTTGGTGCATTTACTGAAAGTGGTATTGTAGGTAAAGCTTTAATTGTCGGCACATTTGCTAGCTTTATCTCTAAAGTATTTGGCGGGCCAGGGCTGATTTCTCTTATAAGAGATAAAATAGGAGCAGGATTTAATAGTCTTTTCCGTGGTGGAAAAGATGGTCAAGATGCAAGAGCTGTAAGAGGCCTAAGAGGATTTGAAGCAAGCGTAATTAGCAGACTAAATACTATTATTAAGCTACTAGGAGGCAGACCTGGAGCCGATCCGTTTGGAGATGGGCCCGGCCGCGGGCCTAGAGGCGGTCCTGGCGGAACTCCTCGCCGCCCACCTACAAGAGCAGCTCAAGAAAGATTTAGAAGAAGGTTTGGTGATAGGGCGTTTAGACAGAGATTCAGAAATCCTGTTAGAAGCGGAGCAAGATTTAGACTCGCGAGTAGAGTCGCACGTAGACAGGGCGGAAGGTTATTAGATTTAGGAACTAGATTCACTCAGCCAATCACACAAGCATTGGGAGGGTTGAGAAGTCAACTTTCCCAATTTAGAGCAGGCTTTGGCACAACAGCAAAAACCGCGAGAGGATTTAATGTTGCCGTTGGCGCCGCGTCACCTGGCAGAGCATTTAATATAGGGCAAGGGTTAAGAAGGCTACCTAACACTATTGCCAGAAGCTTTAGAGGCGTGTCATCTAGGATTGCTGATCTGTTAGCCAGAAGTGGCAGAAGCATATCTTCTCTTAGCACGACAGCTACTACTGCTCTTAAGACTCTATTTACAAATACTTCGAGTGCTTTATCTAGGAGCTTTAGTGGTCTATCTACTAGACTATCTAGCCTCCTACAAAGAAGCGGTAGTTCTCTAACATCTATAACAAGAGCTGTTACATCTCGGATTGGTATTATATTTAATGCGGCGGCAAGAAGAATAAGTAGCATCTCTACTGCTGCGGCTAAAGCAACTACAGAGGTTGCAAAGAAAGCTCCTCAAATAGCAACGAGGGTCGCTAATGTTGCCGGAAGAGTTGCTGGAGCGGCTGGTGGAGTAGCAGGTGGTATAGCTAGAGGAGCGGGCGCTGTTGCAAGAGGAGCCGGTAATTTGATTAAAAATCTCCCTAAAGGAGGAATAATCACTGCGCTCTTAGGAGGATTTGCAATTGCAGATATTCTTGGACGTAAAACTGACGCCTCTGAGCTTGAAGGACTAACTCCTGAGGAAAAAAGAGAAAGAAAACGTCAAGATGAAAGAAGCAAGACAAGAGGCGTACTTGGAGTGCTTAGCGGTATAGGGGGCGGAGCACTAGCCGGTGCCGGTGTTGGCGCTGCTCTAGGTGCTGCTGGAGCCAACCCATTTACCGTAGCAGTTGGCGGAATACTTGGATCTATTGTTGGTGGCATTATCGGAGAAGAGGCTGTTAATGTCTTAGGAGACAACATTATTGACGGGGTTACAGAATTTGCTAAGAGTGTGGGTGGATTCTTCTCTGGACTCTGGAGCAATGTTACTGGGTTCTTTGGAGGAGCATTTGAAAATGTTAAAGGATTCTTTGGCAACATAGCTAAATGGTTTACAGATCTTCCTGAAAACATAGGAAAATCATTATCTAACGCCTGGAGCTCTATTTCTTCTACTCTTGCCGATCTTCCTGCCTCGTTCTTTGGCTTCTTACTAGGTCCTATTGGATACTTAGCTAAGCCACTAATCGATAGATTAGCAGGCAAAGATGTCAATAAAGAAGAAAGAGTTGAGACAGTTGAAAAATCTTTAGGAGGTCGGGTTAACTTCAATGAGAAAGGAACAGGTGAATTTGGTATCCTGCCTAACGGAACAACATTCATTACTCCTACATCTATGCCACAAGTTCTTAACGCTATGGCCGGCAAAAGAGGATCAGGAGAAGTTAATAACTCTATCGTAATTAATGTTAATGCCCCTGGGGCAAATGAATTTGCAAACCAACTTAGTGAACAAGTATTGCAAAAACTTGAAGATATGTACGCCGAGACCCAATCTACATTATGACTTCCAGCTTTGAACTATTCCCCTCTCTAAGTAATTCTAAAGACTTAGATACGATTAAAAACAATTTTGGGGTAAATGATAATTTAAGATCTGAAAATAGCGAAGAGTTAAAATACTCTAGAGCTAACCCGTCTATTATTCCACCGGGTAAATTATCCACGGACGAAAAATATGGCTCTTCGTCTATAAAAGGACTATCTTATCCTTTAGAAATAAACGGCACCGGCGGATTAAAAACATCCTCTAACTACGACCGATTAAGTGAGCAAGTTCTTGAAACTTTACACACTAGAGTTGGCGAAAGAGTATACAGACAATTTTTTGGCATTCCAGAACTAGTTTTTGAAACTGTATCAGAAGAAGTTTTATCTCAAATAATTAAAAAACAGCTAGAAGAAGCTATTCCATTTGATATAGAATTAGACGTTTCAGTTGAAATATCAGAAGACGGACGAGCCGTTATTTACGTTGGTTATTCCTTAGAAGGAACCGGCAAGTACATAATTAAGTATGCCACGAATTCATAAAAACTTTGCAGAGTTTGGGGCCGATGCGCAACAGATGCTCATTGACCAAATTCAAACAATTGACCTAGAAAAGATTGGGCCAAAGTCTATTGCTCATGTAGGTAAGACTTTAATTGGATTGATCAAACAATCTCATCGCTTTCAAGAAGAAACAGACGACGATATCAGAGATAATTGGATTGCAATTCGCGAGCTATCTCATATCATCCTTACAGAAATCCTGGCCAAATACCAAGAGCTTAGCGCAATGGGCGAGATCCCCGAGTGGGAAAGAGCTAATGTTATGGGCGTACTCACCGAGATAACTAAAGTCTGCCACGACGAAGCAAAACGAGACGAGCTATCTGAACTTAACTCAGGTAGCAGAATAGATGAAAGTACATTAGATGAGATTTTAGGACTATAGTAATATAATACTAGATATATGGCAACACCTAGAATTTATTTATATAAAATAACTTTTGAAGAGGTTCCTTACTTCTACTATGGTATTCATAGCGAAAGAAAATATAATGAACATTATATGGGCTCCCCCATAAAAAACAAGTGGGCGTGGAAGTTTTATACACCTAAAAAACAAATTTTACAAGAATTTGATTCATGGGAGCAAGCCACTTTAATAGAAGAAAGAGTTATTAAATACTTTTTAGGCAGAGACCCTAATTGTTTAAATGCTTGTGCAGGAAGGGCTTTTTTGAATGGAAGGGGTAGGGATAACCATCGTTATGGAACAAAATGGTGGAATAATGGAATTAAAAATAAAATAGCTATGGATTGTCCTGGTCAAGGATGGAAGAGAGGAAAATTAAGTAAATCGCGTAAATATAAAAGTGGAAAGGAAAGTCCTAACGCAAATAAGAGATGGTGGAATAACAAGAAAGAAGAAGTTTTTACTGAAACAAAACCAGATGATTCTTGGGAAAGAGGGAGAATAAAAAAAGCTTATCTATATGAAAGAAGAAAGCCTTTGACAACAGAGCATAAAGAGAAATTATCAAAAAGTTTAAAGGGTAAGATGGCTGGAAATAAGAATCCGATGTCAAAGGATAATTATTCATTTACACAAGAGCATATAAAAAAATTAAGTGAAAATTCAAGCGGACGAAAGTGGTGGAATAATGGTATTAAAAATAAATTTCAAAAAAATCAACCTGGACCAGATTGGGTTGAAGGAATGATAACTAAAACACAGGAGAATAATAATGTTATCTATTGATCAAGCACGTGCTGGTGGAGAAGGTATGATCTCCAAGCAAGATGTAAAGAAGAAAATGAAAGACGGCCCTCCTATCTTTGAATCAGAGGACAAAGAAGTCGAGCTAGTTGTCCCCGATGGTTGGAAGAAGGCTAAGGAATAGTTTAAAGACATATACCGCTGCATAAGGTACATGCAATGAAAGATATGAAGATGCCTTCGATGGAAGAAAAGAAGGCTAAAAAAGATTACGATGGTGATGGCAAAGTAGAATCTGGAACAGATGAGTACATGGGTTCTAGAGATAAAGCCATCAAAGAGGCTATGGGTAAAGAAGAAAGCACTGATCACAAAGAAGATGGAGATCCTTGCTGGAAGGACTATGAAATGGTAGGCACCAAGAAGAAAGGTGGAAAAACCGTTCCTAACTGTGTACCCAAAGGTTCTAATTCCGAGATGGAAATGTATTCCGAAGTTAACGTGCCCGAAGGTTGGAGCGTAAGTAGAGATGTTTACAAAAATTAATGTTCCAGAAAGTTGGAGTGTAAGAAAAAATGTTAAAAACTTTGGAGTTAAGTTAAGACCTGGTAAACCTCCTGGTGCAAATGAGTGGCAAGATGTTAAAGGACGTCCTGTTGTAAGATCAGGACGTGGTTGGAAATTAGTAAAACAAAAGCCAGAGCAAACTAAAGATTCTGAAACTGAGTCAAATAAAATAGAACTAAGCCCAGAAGAACAAGAGGAATATAACTCGTTTGCAAAAATAACAGAAGAGGGCCTAAATAGTTTTACTAGAAAGTCCTTTTACCCAAACCCAGAGCAGGCAAAAAAAGACGAAGAACACAGAAGAAAAAGAGGAGAGCCTTATCTCAAATTATCAGAAGATCAGAGATCAGCTATTGGCGCATATACTGGCTATTGGGATTGGAATATGAACTCTATGCTCCGTACTGGAAAAATAGAACAATCCGATAAGCAAAACTCAGAAGGAAAAAAGCCACCAAGCGAAGCTCAAGTAAAAAAGGCAATTAGAGATCTATCTTCTGCTCTCGAGTCGTTACCCGATGCTCCAGAAGGTACATTTCTTAGAGCAGTAAGCGGAACATCCGATTACATGAAACAATTGCAAACACTGCAAGAAGGAGACGTAATTGAAGATCCTGGGTTTTCTAGTTTTACTGCAGGGCGCGCTCCGGTTATTGATAGGTTTCTCAAAGGCGAAGCAAACTCCGACCAAAACTTAGTTTTAAAAGTTACTTCGTCAAAAATGAAAGACATTTCTCCTATTAGTAAATATCAAAGAGAACAGGAACATATGCTTCCTCCTGGCTCAAAGTTTAGGGTTATTGGTAGAAGTACTGGTTATAGTAGAAAAGCAGGAGATCACACCATACTCGAGGTAGAACAGATCTAATTATGAAAGAAAACAAAGAACAATCAGGTCTTGGTAATAGAATGTCTGACTTGCGTGGTATTAAAATCACCAGAGCAAAAGAAAACTCTAACATGGCAGAATATGCTATACCAGAAGGATGGTCCGTAAACCCTTCCTTTTCAGAAACCGTAGGACCTAAGATCAAGAAAAAAGACCACCTCTCTGGGAACCAGGACAAGTCCAAAATGCTCGAGGAAGAGATCGGCGACGATATGGACGACGCTGACATGTCAGAAGAAGAGTATGCTTTTTGGAGTGAGTGTGGTTGTGATCACGAAGAGGACGAAGAGGAGGAAGAAAAAGCCGAGTATGCTGACGACGGCAAGAAATATACTCACACTTACACAGATAAGAAGGGTAAGAAAAAGAAAGTAAGATACGGCGCAAAAGGTTACTCTATTGCTCCTGGAACCAAGCGCGGGGATAGCTATTGCGCTAGGAGCTATGGTGACATGAAGTCACACAATAAAGATTGTTCTGGAAAGGATCGTAACACACCAATGTGCCTGTCGCGGCGTAAGTGGAAATGTAAAGGAAAATCGTCTTCTAAGGGGTGACATAACCACCCCTTTCATTGTATAATAAACTTAGTATAGGAGTACTCCCATGGCATCAGCAATTTTGTATGTATTTGCGTTTAGTACCTGGGGATTGGGGCTTGTAGCTTTTATCTCAATGATCGGAATTAATATCGAGAAATGGCAAAAGAAAAAAGAAGTTTTAGATTTTGAGTTAAAGGAAAAGACTGTGCTCCTTGAGAAATTAACCTCTAATAATTCTCCTTTGAACATGATGGCCATGATGGCAGAGATGGGAGCAAAAAAGCAAGGGAACGTTGCTCCACCGATCCCTGATAAAGTAAAGGAACTCATGTCAAAAAGCCCCGGTCATCCTGAAGTAGAAGAGATTGACGGAACTGACGAAATTATCGGAGTACGCTTCGAAGCAGAAAACTATCCACCTAGTTTTGACGAAGATGAGGAGTGATGGAGATACCGGAGATTGGATCTGGGATTAGTGAAATAAAAATTAGATCCGAAGAAATAAAAATAGCAGAAATAAAAATACGGCCGTGGGAGATTCGCTCCCCGGTCGTTAATCGTATTGGGCTTGATCCTATAACCAATGAAATAGGCAGGCCTATTGTAGAAATACCCGGCTGTGTTGAGGCAAGACAAAGTAATAACATGCAGTTGCTTGAGGACGATCCCAAGGGCAACCTAACTCTATGCGATGGAAACATACCGTACTTTAGGCCGATACAATTTGAGCCGGAGGTGATACTTCAGACTCCGAAGCCAAAGGCAGATACACGGAAGAAAGAAGAACCCGCAACTGATACTAATATAGTTAAAGAAGTACCAAAAACACAGCCGCCCGCTTCTCCTCCTTCTCCAGACAGCAAGATCGAGTGCCCTACTCAAGAGTTACTAGATGAGCAACCTATCGGTCTTATATTCGACAGCGGGCGAAAAGAAGTTACAGGATATAGACTAGAAGGTAAGCAGTGTTTTGTAGAGACAAAAGACGTGACAATAGTTGAACAAGCAGTTAACGCTCTGCCTCCCACAGGAACCGTAGTTACAACAGCTTCTATCGCTGTAGTTGCAACAACATCTGCTCTTATGGCAAAACCATTTGCCGATATACTGCTCAGAGTAATTAAACCCGTAACCAAAAAGGTGGTTAAAAAGATTGCTTCTATTCGGGGGAAGACTGTAAAGGTCGAGTCTGTAAGGGAGCGCCGAGATGCTCAGCGCGACCGGGTGAATGCGATTCAGGCTCTGCGGAAGGCCCTGAAGAAATAGCATGGTGGTGAGGGTGAGAATGTCCTGGTGGGTTGTTGATTAGGACGTCTGCGCAAATCTTATAGTACGGCGAACGAGGATGGAACTGAATACCGTCTTTTGCTAAGTTGCCGCAGTTCCTTAATCTTGCCAGCTCAAACTCTAATCTCTTACTCGCAGTAACTTGGGTTTGCAAATCAATCTGTGCTTGAGCTGCGTCTTTACATAATTGTTGGAGCTTTTTGTCCATCGGCTTCGACCATGTAATCGAGAAACCTACACCTAAGTTATAATTATCTTTCTGCCCAGTTCTTACTCTTTTTCTAAATAAAATATCTCCTGGGTTATCTAGTACTCCGTCGCCGATAGGATTGCCGTCGTCATCGAAGGCACCGAAGTTATCTGTAACGTCGTAAACAGGGTCCATGTAATATCCCTGAAAAGGTTTTTGTGCTGCCACTGCCCCAGTTACATAGGGCGTGAAGTTCATAGTCGGTCCTTGACATTGAACTCCTCCGCCATAGCCATTTGTGATATAGGGACCTTGTAAAACTTGGATCGCTTGATTTGTAACAGACCCTGAAGAATTAGCAACAGGAGAAGCTGTGGCGCTAACACCACCCACAGTTTCAGAAAGAGCCGGAGTCGGGGATAATAGTCCACAGCCAATTATTGCGTAAAGATACTTGTAGTATCTGTGATGCTTTGTATTTCTGTTGTTCTTTGAATTATTGTTTGGTTCTGTAGTCCTGGGGCGTGATAGGATTCTGTGAATTGAAAAGAGTCCCCAGGAACGGCCTGTACCCAGTTGGGTTTCTTGGAAATATCTAGCCCTGTCCATGTCGCGGAAATTCCGTTAGCATTACCTTGTATTTGTACAGAGGGTGGTGTCATACTTTCACCGGAATTTTTGATATTTGACCCGGTAACTGTGTAAGTATACCCAGTGTTGTAGTCCATTGAATTGATTGTTTCTACGATCTTAGAGGTAGTTTCAGTATGGCTTGTCATACTACCTTGAGAGAAATTAGGAACCACGGGCACAGCACCTACCGAGGCTGTAAGACCATGAACGATTCCTAAAACCAGCCCTAATCCTATAGCCTCATGTAGCCTATCCATTTACGTTAGTCGATAGAAAGTTCGGTGATGAATTGTCCAATTGCCGTTGTACCTGCGCCACCGGCAGTAATTGTCATTACGCCATCTGAGCCAATTGTACCAGCAAGAGAACCAGCAACTCCACCAGATGTAGTTGTCGTCGATCCTAACATAGGCAATGAACCAACAATACCTGAAGTAACAGTAGTTGCAGATGGAGTGGCGTCTCCTTCAATAAACGACTCAGTAAAAGAGAAAGCATCGCCTGCATTTGTCACGCTATAGTCTGCGGCGGTGTAACCTACTGCAGAACCAGCAGTTAAGGCCCCTAATCCGCCCGCTGTATCTAAAGTAATGTTATTACCCGACGTAGAATAAGTCGAGCCAATTCTGTTTGCAACACTACCAGCTCCGTCGACTGTGAGCTGAATAGACGTTTGCATTTTATGTGTGATGTCAGCACTTGCCGGGGTAGCAATTCCCAGTAGCGCAAGACCTAGAATTATCTGTCTTTTCATGGCTTTCGGATATATAGTGCACTATCCAACTATCTTTAATCGAAAAATGTTTAAATTATAGTAGTAGAGATCTTTACGATTCTACACAACTCTATCCCACGCTTTTTCAAGGTGGATATTAATATGGTACCCTTACACGCACATTTTGCTGAATTTTTTACGCCTTACAGACCGCATACAGTTGGGTTTGATCAGCACTTCACAACATTAGATAAAATCACTAACGCCTCGGCACCAAGTTTCCCTAAGTACAACGTTTATAAAAAATCCGAAGACTCAGAAGAGTACTACGTTGACTTTGCAGTAGCGGGATATACAGAAGATGACCTTAAAATCCGATCAGAAGGTCAAGAATTAACCGTCGAGGGTAAGATAGATGACAAAGATGATTATATCTACCAGCACCAAGGTATCGCTAAGCGATCATTTAGGAAGGTGCTATACCTCGAAGATAATGTATACGTAGAAGACGCCAAATTACAGAGTGGCATCTTATCCATCCGACTCAAACGAGTAATCCCTGAAGAGCAAAAACCAAAAGAGATTAAAATTGGCTAATTAGCCATTTACAACTAACGCTCCTTGTGATAGAATGTTTCTACCCGAGGAGCATTTTTTATGAGCACG
>BB_Man_B_Liq_inBBDRAFT_1000022_pt1 | contig 22739 bp, 29 predicted proteins | sample BBManParaguerPR_4_FD_10244 | JGI IMG/M metagenome (IMG submission 10244) | reverse complement strand
TGAAACCCCAGTCGAAGGTGTTGAAGAGGTAAATCCAGCAATGGCACAATACCTCAACGCACTTAACCGCTGGTCTAAATGATACAATAATCAATTTTTCCAAGGAGCAAACAAATGTTTAACGCAGAAGCTCTAAAAGAAAAGTGGTCTCCTGTTCTAAGTCATGAAGGCGCTGGTGCCATCAAGGACAATTATAGAAAGGCTGTTACCGCTGTTCTTTTAGAAAATACCGAAAAGCAACTACGCGAAGAGCGTGGTATGATCAACGAGACTAGCACTGTTGGTGCTATCAGCGCAACTGGTGGTAACGCACTAGGCGGTTCAGGTCTCGAAACTAAGACTGGTGGTCTTGCAGGTTTCGATCCTGTAATGATCTCCCTAATCCGTCGTGCTGCACCTAACCTTGTAGCATACGACATCTGTGGTGTTCAACCAATGAGCGGTCCTACTGGACTAATCTTTGCGATGAAGTCACACTACAACAATCGTGCAGGTGCTGAGGCACTCTACAACGAGCCTGATGCTGACTTCTCTGCTTCACAGCAGGGTCCTGGCGCATACGCAGGTAATGAGATTTCACCTCTTGGTGATGGTGGCGCTACAGACGCTAACCCTGGTCTCCTCAACGATGCAACTGGTGGCACTACTAACACTGATTATGAAGGTGGTGCAAATGCAACTGCAAAGGCAGCAATCACCAGAGATAAGGCAGAAACCCTAGGTTCAGGCGCTGGTAATCTATTCAACGAAATGGATTTCAGCATCGAGAAGACTGCGGTTACTGCTAAGACCAGAGCACTCAGAGCTGAGTATACTCTAGAACTAGCACAAGACCTCAAGGCGATCCATGGTCTTGATGCTGAGCAAGAACTCGCTAATCTTCTTTCTAGCGAGATCCTTGCTGAAATCAACCGCGAAGTCGTTCGTACTGTTTACACCGTTGCTAAGCCTGGTGCTCAGAACAACGTTGCTAACGCTGGTGTATTCGACCTCGACGTTGATTCCAACGGTCGCTGGTCTGTTGAGAAGTTCAAGGGACTTATGTTCCAGATTGAAAGAGATGCTAACGCAATCGCGCAGCAGACTCGTAGAGGAAAGGGCAACTTCATCATCACTTCTGCTGATGTTGCTTCCGCACTCGCTATGTCTGGCACCCTCGACTATTCCTCAGGTCTAACTGGTTCTGGTGGTCCTTCCATTGGTGAAGTCGATGACACTGGTAACCTCCTAGTTGGAACCATGAACGGCAGAATCAAGGTCTTCGTTGATCCTTATTCCGCAAACGTTTCTAACACCCACTACTACGTAGTTGGTTATAAGGGTTCCTCACCATATGACGCAGGTCTATTCTACTGCCCATATGTTCCCCTCCAGATGCTCAGAAGCATCGATCCTGAGACCTTCCAGCCTAAGATTGGCTTCAAGACCCGCTACGGCATGGTTGCGAACCCATTCGTTGAGGCATCTGCTGGTGTTCCTGATGCTGAAGCTCTTACCGCTTCCAAGAACCAGTATTACAGAAGAGTTCGTGTTGCTAACCTCATGTGAGTTTGGTCACGATATGAACACAGGGTGCCGAAAGGCACCCTTTTTTTATGCTTAAATAGGTAATATGATATTATGTTTTATGTCAAGGAGTATCATGTTAAAAGCAGACATGCTTGCCAGGATTTATAAATTAAAAACTTCATTATATAATGGAGAGCACAAAGAAAAACCAGGACTATGGCACGATGGTGCTCACGATGCCTTAAATAAAGTTCTGGATATTTTACAAGAATATAGACAATGAAGGATTTAGATTTTATTGATGACTTGATGGAAAAAGCGATCAAGATGAAGACTGATATCTTAATGGAAGAACCATGTCCAATCTACGATGGTGATGCTGAAGACTGGGAAGACTTCTGGTTTAATGAGGATAAATAAGTTGTAGCTTGGGAAGTTGACATGGCAGCTGAGTGGTATAAAAAATTTCCAAAAAATAGAAATTTTTTAAATCCAATTGGATATCTTTTGAAATTAGATTTATTTGAAGGAACAGACTTTTTTTGTCAAATGGCAAATGTTCCTGATATCAATATGCCTTTCACAGAAGTCCCCACAAGGTTTAGACCAGTGCCAGTTATTCCTGGTGGTGGTGTTTCCTTTGGGGATTTTTCTGTTAAATTTATTGTGGATGAAGATTTAAAAAATTATAATTCCATTCATGATTGGATACGTAGGAATGGAAGAGCAGATGATGATAAAAATACTCCACAAGAACCAGAGTATAGTAACGCACAATTACACATTGTTACTTCACAGTATAACCCAGCTTTTGTAATCGATTACAGAGATATTTTTCCTGTAGCTCTCACAGGAATGCAGTTTGATGCTACAATGACAGATGCAGAATACATTACTGCAGATGTAACTTTTAAACATCAACAATTTTTTATTCGTGATAAATCATTTAATAATTTATGAATTTTGAAACTCTTCGTGATAAATTTGAAAACTTAAGAGAGCAATGGGCAGAAGATAGTGCCGTTGATTTTCAGTTTAAGAACAAACAGTATACCACAGATTTGGGACAACTCGCATTAGACATCCCTTTCCAACACAATAAATACTTAAACCATTACACTGACATTCAACAGATCAAAACCTCTTTAGAATTTCAAATCCGTAAATTGGTAAAAGAAAAACGTGAGTATTATTCAGGAGAAGCAGACGCCAAAACTTACGCCTCTAAACCATTTGGATCAAGCATTAAGACTTCAGAAAAAATGAAAGTCTATCTAGAAAGTGACGATGAAATCATTAATCTAGAAGCAAAAATTAAATATCTTGATCAGATTCTTTACTGGTTAGATCAAGTGATGAAGCAAATTTCTAATAGAGGTTTTCAGATCAAGAGTGCCATTGAATGGGAGAAATTTATCAATGGACAATAATGACTTGCCTTTCAGTAAAAAAGAAAAACGAAGTATACGTTACTATTCAGTCTGCAGAACCTCATGTCCATCATGAGCTCTCAGACTATTTTTCTTTTGAGGTTCCAGAAGCAAAATTTTTAAAGAAGAATCCCAGATACAAATATTGGGATGGAATGATTCGTCTGTACTCTCCTGGTACAGGCGAACTTTATAGTGGGTTAATGAATCACCTACATACTTGGGCTGAAGAAAGACAGTATCAAATTGAGTATGAAAAAAATGATTGGTATGGAGAAGTTGCAGAGACTAATGACTTTGTGTCTCCTGCTGGTATCAAAACCTTTATGGACAAGATCACCAGAGCGGGAATTGCTCCACGCGACTATCAATACAAAGCAGTTTATGAAGCGATAAAAAATAATCGCAAACTACTTCTTTCTCCTACGGGCAGTGGAAAGAGTTTGATGATCTATTCCCTCGTCAGATACTATACTGCAACCAACAAGAAAACGCTCATCATCGTGCCTACTACGTCCCTCGTAGAACAGATGGTCAATGATTTTGCTGATTATGGCTGGAATGCTGATGACCATGTGCATAAAATATATTCGGGCAAAGATAAAAATACTGACAAACCAATTATTATTTCCACTTGGCAATCAATCTACAAATTCCCAAAAAGATACTTTGATGATATTGACTGTGTTATCGGTGATGAAGCACACCTATTTAAATCAAAGTCGCTAACTGGCATTATGACAAAACTTCATAATGCTAAATATCGTTTTGGTTTTACTGGAACTTTAGATGGAAGTAAGACTCACAAATGGGTGTTAGAAGGATTGTTTGGTTCATGTGAACAAGTTACTAAAACTGAGGATTTAATCAAGTCAGGTTATCTTAGCAAGTTTAGGATCAAAGTATTACTTTGTAAACATGCTCCTGAATATTTTGAATCATATCATGATGAAATGGATTATCTTGTCGAACACCGTGGAAGGAATAATCTCATCAAAAATCTAGTAAAAGATTTAGATGGAAACACTCTTGTTCTATTTAACTATATCGAGAAGCACGGTGAGCCACTTTATGAATTGATAAATAACACCATAGACCCCGAACGAAAATTATTTTTTGTTCATGGTGGTACTGATGTAGAAGATAGAGAAGCAGTTAGACAGATTACTGAAAGTGAAAATGACGCTGTGATTCTTGCTTCATATGGCACCTTCTCTACAGGAATTAACATCAAACGATTACATAATATTATATTCGCTTCTCCAAGTAAATCGCGTATTCGTAACTTACAGAGTATCGGACGTGTATTGAGAAAAGGCGAAGGTAAAGATATAGCAACCTTATACGATATTGCTGACGATATTGGTGGTCAGAACTATACATTAAAACATCTCAACGAAAGAGTAACAATTTACAATGAAGAGAATTTTAAGTATGAGGTTATAAAAGTAAACCTTAGAGCTGGATAATATGGAAGAAGAATTTTATGCAACAGTAAAATTATTATCAGGTGAAGAATTAGTATCTAAAGTTTGTTACTGTTCAGACGAAGATGTTCTCATTTTAGAAAAACCTTTATTGGTAGAACCAGCATCACATAAAAAGAATGGTGTTGAAGTAAATGGGTTCTCTTTAAAAGAATGGATCGTAGCATCTTTTGATCAAATGTTTGTTATTGATAAAAAAAATGTTCTTACAGTGACTGAAGTTGAAAAAAAGATTATTGAATTTTATGAGGTCTCATTACAAAAAATTAATAATGGAAATTTGACTAATTCAATTGAAAAGTTATCCAGAACTTCTGGATACTTAGGTTCTGTAGAGAAAATGAAAGAGTCTTTAGAAAATATCTATAAGAAGAGTTAAAAGCTACTACCCTTCTGAACCCTTGACAGAGTTATTCTACTAAGTTTCTCAGGATCTGTCAAGCTTTGACAAGATTGGTATACAGTGATATACTTATATCATGATTGTAAAAAGTAAACCGTGGCAACTGCACTAATGGCAAAAAGAAAGCAAACAGAATACTATGTAAACAATAAAGAATTTCTTAGTGCTGTAATAAAACTGCGAGATTACTTTTTAGAAGGAAAATCTATTGGGCATGAAACTCATATTGAATCTATTAGATATTATCGATTACATGAGAACAAAAGAAAATCTTCTGAGTTTAAAAAATGCTATGAATACTTAGGAGATTGTTTTTCTAAAATTGCCACTCACTTATCTTACAAACCAAACTTTGTAAACTATATGTTTCGTGAGGATATGATTTGTGATGGTATTGAAAATTGTATTCAATATGTTTTAAATTTTAATCCAGAAAAATCAAACAATCCATTCGCTTACTTTACACAAATCATTTATTACGCTTTCCTTCGTCGTATTCAGAAAGAAAAAAAGCAGCTAGAAATTAAGGACAAGATACGAGAAAGATCTGGATATGATGAAGTCATGCATACAGATACTTATGATGGTATGATGTCTGGTATGAACGCTTCTTATTCTGATATGGGTAGCATCAAAGAAAACATTGTGACTAGAATGAACCGATGAAACCGACTGAAAATTATGAACAACTGCTTGAGCGTTTCAATAAGAGAACTGCTCAACTGTCTGCCAGAGCAGATGAACTGTATGGTGCATATACTGAATATGTGCAAATTCAGAAAGATCTCGATCGCTTGCAAGGATCTCTTCAGGCGGTAGAATACCTAGCATATGGTAAGTTGCCTGGTGACGGCAACCATGACGGCATGAAGAATCATAAACCCCAATGAAAATAGCAATCATTACTGATCAACACCTTGACGGACGTAAAGGAAATTTAGCTTTCTGGAATTACTTTCAAAAATTTTATGATGATGTGTTTTTTCCAACTCTTAAAAAAGAAGGTGTCAAGGTAGTCTTTGATCTTGGTGACACATTTGATAATCGAAAGTCTATGGACTTTAATACTTTTCACCGTGTGCGTGAAAATTATTTTGAGAAACTAAAAGACTACGAAGTTCACATGCTTCTGGGAAACCACTGCACGTATTACAAGAACACTAATCGCATCAACTCTCCAGAACTTCTTCTTGAGAATTACAAGAATATCAAGATCTATTCTGAACCCAAAGAAATTCTGATGGGTAAGAAAGTGTTCTTAATGTTGCCCTGGATCAACAAAGAGAATCAAGAAGATGTCTTCCGTAGATTAGAAACTAGCGAAGCAGATATTTGTTGTGGTCATTTAGAACTAGCTGGATTTGAAATGAATCCTGGTATGGTAATGGATCATGGTATGGATCCTAAACTATTTCATAGATTTAAGCGTGTCTGGTCTGGACATTATCACCATAGTTCAAAAAAAGGTAATATTCAATACCTTGGCAACCCTTATCAGATGTTCTGGAATGATTATAAAGACCGTCGTGGATTCTATATCTACGATACTGAAAGTGATCGACTTAAGTTTGTCGAGAATCCTTATGAAATCTTCGACAAAATCTTTTATGACGACACCCGTGTGGACTACAACAAACAGAATGTGTCTGATTATAAAGACAAGTTCATCAAAATTGTTATTGAAAACAAAAGAGACTACCAAATGTTCGAAACATTGGTTGATCGTCTTTACAACGTAGGAGTTCATGATGTAAAAGTCATTGAAAATCTTCTCAGTGAAGACTGCAAAGAGGACATTGAAATCTCCGCAAAAGATACAATGACCTTGCTCAATGAATACATCGATGAAGTAGAGATGAGTGTAGATAAATCTGATTTAAAGAGTCTTATGAGATCTCTATATATTGAGAGTTGTAACGTTGTCTGATATGTCAGATATGTATATTATTACTCTTAAAGATCATCCAGAAGGTGTCTATTCTGTTTTTGATGATGAAGATGATAGAGTGATACCAATATTTGAGCAAGAAGATGATGCTGAGAGATATGTGTATATGATGGAGGAAGATGAAGAAAGTCCTCCATTGCAGGTTGTAGAGCTTGACTCTGATGTTATAATACAAGCATGTGAGATGAGAGGACATAGATACTCGATTATCACTGCTGACGATTTTTTGATCCCACCTGATGACCCAGAATGATTATTTTTAAAAAGATCCGATGGAAAAACTTTCTTTCTACGGGCAATGTATTCAGTGAAGTTGATTTACAAAAGTCAAAAACTAATTTGATCATTGGAAGCAATGGAGCAGGTAAGAGCACCATCTTGGATGCTCTTACTTTTTCTTTGTTTGGGAAACCATTTCGTAAGATTAACAAGCCTATGCTTGTGAATAGTATTAACGAAAAGGATCTTCTTACAGAGATTGAATTTTCTATTGGCAAGAAAGAATATAAAGTTGTTCGCGGTATCAAACCAAACGTGTTTGAGATTTACTGTGATGGACAACTTTGGAACCAGGAAAGCACTCTGGTAGAACAGCAGAAGAACTTTGAGGCAAATGTCCTCAAGATGAATTACAAATCATTCACACAAATTGTGGTGTTGGGATCCTCCACGTTTGTGCCATTCATGCGTCTGCCATTAGCACAACGCCGTGAAATTATCGAAGATATTCTAGACATCCAGGTCTTTTCTACAATGAACGTTCTTCTCAAAGATAAAGTTAGGGAGAATAATGAAGAGATCAAAAACCTAGACTATCAGGTTCATCTTCTGGAAGACAAGATTGATCTCCAGAAAAAGTATATGCTAGAACTGGAGAATAAAACTAAAGAAGAGATTAATCGTAAGGAGAATAAAATCTCTGAATTGTTACAGAATGAAAACGAACAGCACCAAGAAATTGCGCGTCTGAATTCTGAAGTACAAAAACATTCTGAAGAGATGAAAGAGCTGAATAACTCTTCTTCAAAATTGAAGAAGTTAAACACTTTTCTAATTAAATTACAAGGCAAGTTACAAACTTGTCAAAAAGAACATGAGTTCTTTGAAAAAAATCATGTGTGTCCTACATGCACACAAGATTTATCTGACGATTTTCGTGAAGAAAAATTACAGTCTGGAAAATCAAAGGTCGATGAAATGACCTTAGGTTATAATGATCTTCTCAAAGCAATTGGTGAAGAAGAACAACGCCACGAACAGTTCAGTAAATTATCTAATCAGGTAATGACATTGAACAACTCTATCAGTCAGGCAAATTTCCAGATCGGGTCTATCAAAAAATCTATATCCGATATTGAAAATGAGATCAAAGAACTGGAAAGTTCTAATCCTGACAAGAAAGCAGAGTTTGTAAAACTTGAGGGATTAATTTCTGAAAAGAAATCTCTCAATACAAACATCTCTGAATCAAAAAAAGATCGTGATGTTCTTCTCACTGCTTCTCAGTTACTGAAAGACAACGGCATCAAAACTCGTATCATCAAGACTTATCTACCAGCGATGAACCAGTTGATCAATCAGTATCTACAGAGTATGGACTTTTATGTCAATTTTACTCTGAATGAAAACTTTGAGGAGATAATCAAATCTAGATACCGTGACGTTTTTTCTTATGACAGTTTTAGCGAAGGAGAGAAATCTCGTATTGATATTGCTCTGCTGCTTACTTGGAGAAGTATTGCTAAGCTCAAGAATAGCGTGGATACTAACTTACTTATTTTAGATGAGATCTTTGATAGTTCGCTCGATCAGCAGGGTGGTTCTGATCTTGGTTGGATCCTCCGTAATTTCGATGACAATACTAATGTTTATGTTATAAGTCATAGAGAACAATTAGAAGGAAAATTTGACAGAACACTTACAGCGGTGAAGGAAAAGAACTTCTCTGTCATCCAGGAGACAGTTTCTGAACTGGACTAGGGGTGCCTTCGGGCACCCTTTTTTTGTATATACTAATGGCATCAACGCAAGAGACGCCATGAACCAGGAAATCAAAGGCAACCTCGCCCGCCTACTCGCTACAGAAAACCTCATTGTAGAGCACCGTAAAGTCTCTACAGCATCCTTTGACGTGGATCGCCGTGTTCTGACCCTGCCCAACTGGGACCGTGCTTCTAGCGTCGTCTATGATATGCTGGTGGGTCATGAGGTTGGTCATGCCCTCTTCACTCCTAACGAAGACTGGCGCAATGCTGTTGATTGCCCTAAAGACTTTATCAATGTGATTGAAGATGCTCGCATTGAGAAACTGATGAAGCGTAAGTATCCTGGTCTGCGTAAGTCTTTCTCTGGTGGTTATAAAGAACTGAATGATCAAGACTTCTTTGGTATTGCTGATGAAGATCTTTCCAAGTTGAGCTTGATCGATCGTATCAATCTTCACTTCAAGTGTGGTGCAGATGCTCTCATTCCTTTCTCTATTGAGGAGAAAGTGTTTGTTGCTCGCACTGATGTTGCTGAGACTTTTGCTGAGGTCTGTGAGATTGCTGCTGATGTATTCAAGTTCAGTAAGAAAGAGAAAGAACAAGAACAAGTTGCTGAGGCAATGCCACCCCAACAACAATCTGAAGAAGGTTCTAGTGGTGACAGTGTTGATGTAGAACAATCTGAGCAGCAGGGAGATGAGCAAGATGATATTGAACCTAACAATCCTACCCCTACAGGTCAAGAAGATTCTATTGAAGATGAAGGTGATGAAGGTGATGAAGGTGATGAAGGTGATGTAGAAACTTCTGTAACTCAGAGATCCTTTGATCAATCTTCTGAACAACTAACTAATCGTTATGCACATAATCCTGTGTATGTTGAGATTCCAGAATCTGTAGATCTTCCTACTTACATTGCTGACTGGACTGAAATCCATGATTGGATTGATGAACAACGCAATGCTTTCCTTAAAGATAAAGAAGACTCTGCAGAATATTACAACTCTGTTGATTCTAGTTATCGTGAGTTTCGTAAATCATCACAGAAAGAAGTTAATTATCTTGTGAAAGAGTTTGAATGTAAGAAATCTGCTGATGCTTATGCTCGTTCTGCTACTTCACGCACTGGTGTTCTTGACACTGGCAAACTTCATACCTACAAGTATAACGAAGATCTTTTCAAGAAAGTAAATGTTATTCCTGATGGCAAGAATCATGGCATGATCTTTGTGCTTGACTGGTCTGGTTCTATGGGTCATGAAATTCTTGCTACGGTTAAGCAGCTTCTTAACTTGACTACGTTCTGTAAGAAAGTTCAAATTCCTTTTGAAGTTTATGCTTTCACGAATGACTACTACGCTGTTCGTCGCATCAAAGATGGTCAAGATGTATATGTTTCTAACGAGGAATATTACGCTAATCAAAACTGTGAAGAAGGTAAAATTTTCATCGGAAAGAACATGTTTCATATGATGAACTTTGTTTCTTCTCGCTCCAACTCCAAAGAGTATGAGCGTATGTGTCTTAACCTTTATCGTGAAGCATATACTTATACGTATCATACTTTTTATCATGCTACGACTGGTATTGGTTTGTCTGGCACTCCTTTAAATGAGAGTATTGTTCTTCTTAACTATATTCTTCCTCAGTTCAAGAAACAGAATGACATCCAAAAAGTCAATGTCTGTATTTTGACTGATGGTGAAGCTTGTATGAGTGCTTATGGTCGCAAGTTTTACAATGAGTATGAAGACAAAACTTATATTCGCCCTCGTCGCATAGAGTATAATTGTGTTCTTCGTGATCGTAAGACTGGTAATGTTTATTCTGCTACTGATGGATGGGCTGAACTGACTAACAACTTCATCAATCAAGTTCGTGATCGTAATCCTGGTGTGAATGTTATTGGTTTTCGTATTATGTCTGGTGGCAATCTTTCTGGATTTGTTTCTAACTACGGAAGTCTTGCACATTACGATCAAGTTCAGAAGCAGTGGAAGAAAGACAAGTCTGCCATCATTCCTTTCCCTAAAGGTTATACAGCTCTCTATGCTCTCAGTAATACAACCATTCAGCAAGATGATAACTTTGATGTAGAAACTGGTGCCAAGAAAGGAGAGATTTCTAAAGCATTCAAGAAAATGCTTAAGGGCAAATCTGCTAACAAGAAACTGCTCAGTTCTTTCATTGAGTATGTCGCTTGATGAACTGTCCACTCTGCCCCTGACTCTGCTCCACCCTGCCCTATACTTACTTCATACGCAACCAACCAATGCCTGCCAAGTCTGATCTCACCACTTCTCAACTCACTTCTTACCTGTCCGAAACCTACGGCAATGACATTGCTGCTGAGCATGTTCGTTCTGCTTGTGATCACTTTGGTGTGACCTATCCCACTGCTGTCAAGCGCCTGCGTGACTTCTATGTCAAGCGTGGCACTTGGAATCTGACGGTTCAAGAGAAACTGGAGCAGTCCTATCAAGCACCAGCAGCTGCTCCTGCTATTCGTGTTACCGATCAGGAAAATCAGAACCTTGTTCCTGAAAAAGATGACAACTATGTCCCGTTCGGGAACTTCACTGATGTAAAGAAAATCATCAAGTCTGAACTTTTCTACCCTGTATTCATCACGGGTATGTCTGGTAATGGCAAGACTTTCTCTGTTGAGCAAGCATGTGCTGCTCTAAATAGAGAGCTCATTCGTGTCAATATTACCATTGAAACCGACGAGGATGATCTTATTGGTGGTTTCCGTCTTGTTAATGGGGAAACTGTTTGGCATAATGGTCCTGTCATCGAAGCTTTGGAGCGCGGAGCTGTGTTGCTTCTAGACGAGGTTGATCTTGCTTCTAACAAGATTCTTTGTCTTCAGTCTATCCTTGAAGGTAAAGGTGTCTTCCTTAAGAAGACTGGTCGTTATGTGAAACCTGCTGCTGGTTTCAACGTTATCGCTACTGCCAACACCAAAGGCAAAGGTTCTGATGATGGTCGTTTCATTGGCACTAATGTTCTCAATGAGGCATTCCTTGAGCGTTTCGCCTTGACCTTCGAGCAAGAATATCCGCTGCCTTCTGTTGAAAGCAAGATTCTCAATAAAGCTGCTTCTACTCTTGCCATCAATGATGACAAGTTTTGCGAGAACCTTGCTAATTGGGCAGACATTATTCGCAAGACTTTCAAGGATGGTGGTGTTGATGAAGTGATTTCTACTCGTCGCCTTGTTCATATTGTTCGTGCATACTCTATCTGGGGTGATCGCATGAAAGCAATCAAGGTTTGCCTGAACCGTTTTGATGATGAAACCAAGCAGTCATTCATCGAACTTTATGATAAAATTGATGCTGATGTAACTACGGAGGAAAAAGAGAATGCCTGAGGTTCATACCAAGAAACTTCATGGTTATGTTGATAGTCTTGCCATTCTTGATAGTGGCAAGACTGTTAAGATCCTAGGTGGCGAGGGTCTTAAGTTGTTTGTCAAAGATCTTGACGGCAATGTCGAAGAGTGCTACCATAATAACTTACGTCTAATTTGGGGTAAATGAACAAATATAATGAAGATGCTCTACTACAAGAGCTGCGTGACTACATCACTGGAACTTATGGACAACATTATTCTGCTGGTAATGACAGCATTCAAACGTTAGATTTGATCGAAGCATGTGGAGATGCTGAGGCATTCTGTCGAAGCAATATCCTGAAGTATGCTTCACGCTATGATAAGAAAGGAACTGCCCGTCGTGATATCATCAAGATCCTTCACTACGCTCTCCTTCTCCTTCACTTTAGCGACAAGACCTCTATCAAAGAAACCTATCCTCAATGAGTAAAGTTATCCTATCTAAAAAAACTCTCGATGTCCTCAAAAACTTCTCCACAATCAACTCCTCTATCGTATTCCGAAAAGGGAGCACAGTACGAACTATCTCAAATGCAGAGAACATTCTCGCAAAGTTTACTGGCGAAGAAATATTTCCTGTGGACTTCGCTATCTATGATCTCAGTCAGTTCCTTTCTGGCATCTCTCTGTTTAGCGACCCTCAGCTTGAGTTTGACAATGAAAATTTTGTCAACATCCGTGGCAGTCGTCAGTCTGCTCGCTATTACTTTTCTGATCCAGAGATTACGCTCAAAAGTGCTCCAGAGAAAAATGTAAAGTTCCCTGGTGCTGATATTCAGTTCAATCTGACTGGTGAAGATCTGATTGCCCTACAGAAAGCATCTGCTGTTTATAGTCTGCCTGACTTGACTTTTCACTCTGAGGAAGGTTCTAACGAAATCAAACTTATCCTTCGTGATAAAGAAAATGATACCAGCAATACTTACGATCTCACGGTGGCAGGTAATTCTACTGGCACCTATTCTCTTGATCTTAAGATTGAGAACATTCGTTTGCTACCTGGGGATTATACTGTCAAAGTATCCCAGCACTTGATTTCTGAATGGACTAATGTTAATGTTGATTTGACATATTACATTGCTCTCGAACCCTAATGAAGCATATTCTTTTTACCCTTAAGGGGTGTCCTTGGGAAGCACTTAACGATGATGCATATATCAAACATTGTTTAGTGGAAGCTTCTAAGTGGGGAAAAGCTACAATGTTAAACGTCACAAGTCATAAGTTTTTCCCTCAAGGTTTGACTGCTTTTGCTCTTCTTTCTGAAAGTCATATCAGTATTCATACTTGGCCAGAAAAAGGTATGGCAGTTTGTGACGTTTTTACATGTGGAGATCATACAGATCCTATGGCAGCAGTTCAATTTCTAAAAGCAGAACTTGACGCTACTGATATTATTGTAAATGAATTCGTGAGACCTTTGGAATGAGCAAAGAATTTTTGTGGGTGGAGAAATACCGCCCAAACATTGTTGAAGATTGTATTCTTCCTGAGAGCATCAAAGAAGTGTTTCAGGGTTTTGTCAATCAGGGCGAACTGCCTAACCTGCTGCTGAGTGGAACAGCAGGCGTGGGCAAGACCACCATCGCTAAGGCGCTGTGTGAGGAGATTGGTGCCTCTTACATTGTGATCAATGGATCGGACGAAGGACGCTTCCTAGACACCGTGAGGAACCGTGTGCGTCAGTTTGCTACAACGGTCTCTCTGACCTCTGGAGCGTCCCACAAGGTCGTTATCATCGACGAGGCAGACAACACCACCAACGACGTTCAGCTGTCCTTGAGGACCGCTGTAGAGGAGTTCCACGGCAACTGCCGCTTTATCTTCACTTGTAATTTCATAAATAAAATTATCGAACCATTGCATTCTAGATGCACGGTTGTTGATTTTCGTATTAAACACGAACAAGCAGTTAAACTTCAGGGTGAGTTCTTTACTCGTCTGAAAACTATTTTGACTCATGAACAAGTTCAGTATGAAGATAAAGTTCTCGCCAAGTTGGTTAAGCGTTATTATCCTGATTGGCGTCGTCTTATTAATGAGTGCCAACGCTACGCTGCTACTGGAAGTATTACTTCTGCTATCCTTGTGGATGTTGCTGATGTTAATCTTGACACTCTGCTTGCGTCCTTGAAGAAGAAAGAGTTTACTACTGTCAAGAACTGGGTTGTTCAACACATGGACAATGATCCCAGTATGGTGATGCGTAAAATCTATGACAGTTTGTATGGTGTGTTGAAACCAGCATCTATTCCAGAAGCTGTTCTCATCATTGCTAAGTATATGAAGGACATCACTATTGTTCCTGATCAAGAAATTAATCTTCTTGCTTGTTTAACTGAGATCATGATGAGTTGTGAATTCAAATGACACTGCTTAAATTCATTGAGAAAGAACCTAAATTTATTATGATGGAGGAAATGCTTGAACGCCTTGAGAAAGAACCTGAACGACAATACAGATGGATACGTGAAAACAACACCACAAAATGTAAAAGAAGCGCATGAAGGATTATTTCATGCTACAATGAACTTACCTACTGCTGCTGCCCATTGTGGTATGACACAGAAAGAATTGAAAATGACCTTTTGGGAATACTTAAAATACAATGAGCCTAACTTCCAAGTCACTAAAAACACCTCTTCGTTATCCAGGGGGGAAGAGTAGAGCAACTTCTAAACTTGCTCAGTTTCTTCCTGACCTAAAAAACTACAAAGAGTTTCGAGAACCTTTCTTGGGTGGAGGTTCTGTAGCATTGTATATTACCAAAATGTATCCTGACTTGGATATCTGGGTCAATGATTTATACGAACCCCTCGCAACATTTTGGCAAGAACTACAGGATAATGGCGATGAAATTACGAAATACCTTGAGTATCTTAAACAAAGGAACCCTAACCCCATGTCAGCGAGGGATCTCTTTAATGAGCATAAAGAGTATCTTAATCAGGATTATGATGACCGTGATCCGTTTAAGACAGCCATTGCTTTTTATATTGTCAATAAGTGTTCTTTCAGTGGTCTCTCTTCAAATTCTTCTTTTTCCGCCCAAGCAAGTGACTCCAATTTCTCCATGCGTGGAATCAGAAGGTTGCCTGAATACTCAGAACTGATTGCTGATTGGAAAATTACTAATCAGTCATATGAAAAATTAATGACTGATGATCGTGATACCTTCATTTATCTAGATCCTCCTTATGATATCAAGGATAATCTTTATGGTAATAAAGGTAATATGCATAAAGGATTTGATCATGATCAGTTTGCTAAAGACTGTGATCTTGCTGCTTGTCATCAACTAATCTCCTACAATTCTCACTTCTTAGTGAAGCAGCGTTTTGACGCATGGACACTTGCTGAATTTGCACACACCTATACCATGCGGTCTGTGGGGTGCTATAATACAGATCAAGCGACGAGGAAGGAGCTCGTTATTTTCAACTATGAAGTGTGAAGTCACCCTCTACAAAGCAGGCACCGTCTTTAAGGAATCGGTAATTGCTACAGATTATCAGGATGCTCGTAATGTCGCCATTGCCCGAAATCCTGGTGCTAAAATTGTTTCTGTTACTGCTGTATTTAAATAATGTATCAATTGAAGGATTACCTGTATTCAATCAATCAATCAAAAAAGAATATTCTCGATGATGACACTGATGCTGAGCGAGGGTATCCTCCTTATATTATTAACAGGTGCCTCAGTTCTTTCACTGATACTATCTTGTTTGCTAATGAGATGAATAAAAATTCTCACTTGCCACACAAGTTACAATATGATTTTTTTATAAATAGTGTGAAACCTAGGAAGCGTTTCTCTCCGTGGGCGAGAAAGGATTCTATTGATTATCTTGAAATAGTCAAAGAGTATTATGGTTATAATGACGATAAAGCTCTCCAGGCACTCAGGATTCTCACCAAGGATCAACTAGATCATATAAAAAAAATATTGAGCAAAGGTGGAAAAAATGAGTGACGATACTGTAATCCAGTGGAAACCAACTGATATGGTTGAAGTGGTTCTGAATGAACCAGATGATTTTTTAAAAGTGAGAGAAACGCTTACCAGAATTGGTGTAGCATCTAGAAAAGAAAAAAAGATTTATCAATCATGCCATATCTTGCATAAACAAGGTAGGTATTATATTGTTCACTTCAAAGAGTTGTTTGCTCTTGATGGTAAAAATACTAATTTTTCTTTAAATGATTTGCAGCGTAGAAATAGAATTATTAAACTCCTTTCTGATTGGGGATTAGTTTCTGTTCCACAGACTAGTGAAGGAAAACTTGATGATTTAGCACCATTAAATCAAATCAAAGTTCTTGCTTTCAAAGAAAAAGAAGAATGGACTCTGGAAAGTAAGTACAACATTGGTAAAAGAAAACAGGTGGTTGAGTAAACCGTATCTTTTAATAAGGAAAACCGTTATTAAAAGTTAAGTAGTTATCGTTAAATAGTAGTGTGATGCTTAATTGGTCACACGTAAACGTCGCTTTTAAAGGACATGGTAACATTTAACACATATACCCCATATTCTCTTGGATTAGATGAAACATTCAGCAGACTTGAAGCTCTTGCAGGAAGTGGATCAAATTACCCACCTTACAATGTGGTCGATGGAGGTGATGGTAGAACATTACTGGAAGTCGCTCTTGCTGGATTTTCAGGAGAAAATATTGAAGTCACAACAGAACGAAATGTTCTGACAGTTTCTGCTAAGAAAGCACCAGAAGAGAAAGAACGTAACTATTCCCACAAAGGAATTTCGTATAGAACATTTGCTCGTAACTGGCAGATGGCAGATGATGTAGAAGTTGAAGAGGTAAAATTTATTGATGGTCTTCTTACAATCACTCTTGTTAAACAGTTACCCGAAAAACAGAAAAGAAAAGTTTGGTTCTAAATAGAATCGAAGGGTGCTTGACGGCACCCTTTCTTGATGTTATTATTAGTAAAATTGCAAACAAAAAATGAGTATTAAAATTACAACTTTGAAAACAGGAACCATTATTATTTCTGAATTGAAAGAAGTTTATGATGGTGAGGGAGAAGACCGTAAAGGTATTTGTCTTCTTGTAGAAAGACCTTATGAACTTTCTCTTGTTAATGCTGCTCCACAATATATGGTAGAAGAAGCTGGTGCTGAACTTCAAGTTAAGTTTAGTAAGTGGAATCCTTATTCTTCCGATAATCAATTTAAACTTCCTTATGATTCTGTAATGACAATTGGTGAACCTGAAGAAGGTTTGAAGGATGCATACGTTGCAAAAATTGCAGAAGTTAAATTGGTTGAAGAAGTAAACAATGAACAAGATGGAGTAGTGTCGGCAGGAGTGCAAGATGGAAATAGCAGCGAACCTGTTAAAGCTGGCGAATGAGTGGATTATCGCTCAAGTAGAAGAAGTTGAGGGGGACGCTTTGCCAGGTGACCCTGACTGTATCCTACGCGACCCATATGTAGTAGACTGTGATGGTGGAATTGATCCATGGCCTCATTGGTCTGATGATCGTGAGGTTGTGGTGAGATCCACTGACATCACCACTATAGTGAATCCTAGCAAGACACTTCTTGCTCGTTATATTGAATCCCTGCCATCTGTTGAATGAAGTTTTACACTAGTGTTGAGCAAGCAGGCAACCGTCTGCTTGTACGTGGTTATGAAAATGGCAATCGTTACAGCGTGAGGGTTCCTTTCAACCCCACGCTGTATTTGCCTACAAAGAATTATTCCGAGTGGCGCACTCTGGAAGGTGATTGTGTAGAACCTCATCAGTTCGGATCTATTACAGAAGCAAGAGACTTTGTAAAACAATACAAAGAAGTAGATGACTTTGACATTTATGGAAACTCTAGATTCTTATATCAATACATCGCTGAGCAACATCCTGAGGAAGAACTTAAGTTCGATTCCAGTAAGATTCGTGTATTCACAATTGACATCGAGACAGCAGCAGAAAACGGTTTCCCTAATATCGAAACTGCTGACCAAGAAATTCTTGCTATCTCACTCAAAGATAGTTTCTCTGGACGTATTACAGTTTGGGGAGCAAAAGCATTCAATAACAAAGACCCTATGGTCGATTACATGCACTTCAGATCTGAAGAAAGTATGTTGGGTGCCTTCCTTGAATATTGGCAAGAAAACTATCCTGATGTAATTACTGGTTGGAATGTGCAGCTATTTGATATGCCGTATATTCACAACCGTATTGATCGTATTCTTGGGGAAAAGTTTACAAAACTTTTATCTCCATGGAGATTGGTGTCTCAACGTGAAATTTATATCAAAGGTCGTAAACAGTTTGCTATTGATACTCTTGGCATCTCTACTCTTGACTACTTAGAACTTTATAAGAAGTTTACTTATACGAACCAAGAAAGTTATCGATTAGATCATATTTGTTCTGTTGAACTAGATGAGAAGAAACTCGATCACTCTGAGTTTGATACATTCAAAGAGTTCTATGAGAAGGACTGGCAAAAGTTTATTGAGTATAATATTCATGACGTTCGTCTGGTAGATAAACTGGATGATAAGATGAAGTTAATTGAATTGGCATTCACTATGGCATATGATGCTAAGGTGAACTATGAGGATGTATTTTCTCAGGTGCGTATGTGGGATAACTACATATATTGTGAGCTTCTAAAGCGAAAGATTGCTATTCCTCCTAAACGCGAGGCAACCAAATCTCAAAAATACGCAGGTGCATATGTCAAAGAACCAAAACCAGGGTTCTATGATTGGGTTGTTAGTTTCGACCTTAATTCTTTGTATCCTCATCTTATCATGCAGTACAACATCTCTCCCGAGACGTTACAGGATACCCGTCACTCAACGGCATCAGTTGATAAGATACTTTCTCAGGAGATAGAGATTGGTGGTGAGTATGCTGTGTGTGCCAATGGAGCACAGTATCGTAAAGATAAGCATGGATTCTTGCCTGAGATGATGAAGAAGATGTATGATAGTCGTGTCATCTTCAAGAAAAAGATGATTGCTGCTAAGAAACAGTATGAGAAAACTCCTACTGTGGAACTCATGAAAGAGATTGCCCGCTGCAATAATATTCAGATGGCAAAGAAGATCTCTTTGAACTCTGCTTATGGTGCCATTGGCAATGAGCACTTTAGATATTATCGTCTTGCTAATGCTGAGGCTATTACTTTGAGTGGTCAAGTCTCAATCCGCTGGATTGAGAACAAAATGAATGGATATCTAAATAAACTATTGTCTACGGAGGCAGTGGATTATGTCATCGCTAGCGATACCGACTCAATCTATCTTAATCTTGGACCTCTTGTTAGTAAATTTTTTGGTGCTAAGTCTAGCGACAAAGCAGCAGTTGTGGGGATACTTGACAAGATCTGCCAAGAAAAACTGGAACCTTTTATTGAACGTTCATATGAAGAACTGGCGTCGTATGTTTCGGCATATGAACAAAAGATGACTATGAAACGTGAGAATATCGCTGATCGTGGTATTTGGACTGCGAAGAAGCGTTACATTCTTAATGTATGGGACAGTGAAGGTGTTAGATATAAGGAACCAAAAATGAAGATTATGGGTTTGGAGACTGCCCGTTCTTCTACTCCAGCGTATTTTAGAGATAAGTTATATGCAGCGTTTAAGATTATTATCGGCAAATCAAATGATGAACTTATCACTTTCATCGATGATGTGCGAGCAGAAACGAGATTGCGACCTTATGAGGAAGTTGCTTTCCCTAGAGGAGTCAATAATCTCGCAAAATATCGTCACCCAACTGAGATCTACCAAAAAGGAACACCAATCCATGTGCGAGGTGCTCTGCTCTACAACCACTATGTTAAAAAGCACAAAGTAGAAAACAAGCATCAGCTTATTCAAGAGGGTGAGAAGATTAAGTTCATGTATCTTAAAACACCAAATCCAATTCATGAGAATTGTATTAGTTTTTTTGGTGAGTTGCCTCATGAGTTTGGACTTGAAAAGTATGTTGATTATCAGACTCAATTTGAAAAGTCATTCTTGGAACCTCTCAAGAATGTGCTAGAATGTGTGGGATGGACCCATGAGAAAAAAATTTCACTTAGCAGTTTCTTTGAATAGGAGTTATTATGAGTTTTCTAGATAGTGTAATTAAGGACAGTGGAAATGAATTTGCTGGTCTGGTTAGTGAAGGAGTCGCTGCTGGCGACATCACTTCTTATGTTGATACTGGGTCTTATATCTTTAACGCCTTGGTTAGTGGTTCGATTTATGGAGGACTTCCTTCCAATAAAGTTACAGCTCTTGCTGGTGAATCAAGCACGGGAAAGACTTTTTTTGCTCTCAGTGTCGTTCGTAGTTTTCTTAACGCTAATCCTACAGGCGGCGTCATTTATTTTGAAACTGAGTCCGCCATTTCCCGTGAAATGATTGAAAGTCGTGGGATTGATTCTAATCGTATGGTGCTATTCCCAGTAGCAACTATTGAAGAATTTAGAACACAAGCTTGTCGCATTGTTGATAAGTATCTTAAAGAACCAACGGATGAACGTCAACCGATGATGTTTGTGTTAGACTCTCTTGGTATGCTTTCAACTACCAAGGAGATGGAGGACGTTGCTAATGATAAGCAAGTTCGTGACATGACTAAATCCACATTGATTAAGGGTGCCTTCCGTGTTTTGACTTTGAAACTTGGGCAAGCTCAAGTGCCTATGATTGTCACAAATCATACCTATGATGTGATTGGATCATATGTGCCACAAAAAGAAATGGGCGGTGGATCAGGACTAAAGTATGCTGCTTCTACTATAATCTATTTGTCCAAATCAAAAGAGAAGGACGGCACAGAGGTGGTGGGTAACATCATCAAATGTGAAGCAAAAAAATCACGATTAACCAAGGAGGGCAGCAAAGTTGCAACACGTCTTTTCTTCGATGACCGAGGACTCGATCGCTATTATGGATTACTGGAATTGGGTGAACAATACGGAGTCTTTGAGCGTGTGGGAAATCGTATCAAGATTGATGGTTCTTCTGTTTATCCTAAATCTATTCTCAGCAATCCTGAAAAATACTTCACCAAAGAAGTAATGGACAAACTTGAAGAGGCAGCAAAACAAGAATTTACTTATGGCAACTGAGCGTATTGAAACTACTATCTTACGAAATCTCATCTTTACTGAGGAGTATTATCGTAAGGTAGTGCCTTTTTTAAAAGCAGATTACTTCCAAGAATATCATGAAAAAATTATCTTTGAAGAGATTGCTGACTTTGCAGGTAAGTATGATAAAATACCTACTAAAGAAGTCTTATCGATTAATCTCCAAAATCGTAATGATCTTACTGACGACACGTACAAAGATTCGTTACAGACAATACAAGGACTTACCGACGAGTGGGTCGATTACGAATGGCTCCTCGATGCCACAGAAAAGTGGTGTCAAGACAGAGCAATCTATCTCGCCCTTATGCGGTCGATCCAAATCGCAGATGGAGGCGATAAGAAAATATCAAAGGATGCGATACCAGGCATTTTACAAGAAGCACTAGCCGTATCTTTTGATGAACATATTGGACACAGTTATACGGAGCAAGCAGAAGAACGTTATGAGTTCTATCACAGAAAAGAAGAGAAAGTTCCATTTGATTTGGAGAAGTTTAACTTCATTACCAAAGGTGGTCTCTCTAACAAGACTCTCAATGTCGCTCTTGCTGGAACGGGCGTCGGCAAGTCTTTATTCATGTGCCATTGCGCTGGTGCCGCACTCACAGAGGGGTACAACGTACTCTATATTACATGTGAAATGGCAGAGGAAAAAATTGCTGAACGAATTGACGCAAACCTTTTGAATGTCAATGTTAAAGATATTGCTGAACTACCAGAAGTTATCTTCACTAGCAAGATTCAGGAGATTGCTAGGAAGACTAGAGGCAAACTTATTATCAAAGAATATCCCACAGCGTCTGCCCACGCAGGACACTTCAAAGCACTCCTGAGCGATCTTTCTCTCAAGAAAGATTTTAAACCACATATTATCTTTATCGATTATCTAAACATCTGTGCGTCAGTGAGGTATAAAGGTGCGATTGTCAATAGTTACACGTATGTTAAAGCGATTGCTGAGGAGCTTCGTGGTCTTGCTGTGGAAGTTGGGGTTCCTATTGTTAGTGCTACTCAGACCACTCGTAGTGGTTTTGGGAATTCTGATCCTGATCTTACCGATACTTCTGAGTCTTTTGGTTTACCTGCCACTGCTGATTTTATGTTCGCTCTTATCAGCACTGAGGAGCTTGAACAACAAGGTCGCCTCATGGTCAAACAACTTAAGAACAGATACTCAGATCTCGTTACCTCACGAAAATTCATGGTGGGAATTGACAGATCGAAGATGAAGCTGTATGATGTAGCGGACGATGCTTCCGCTATCAGCATCGATGCAGAGGATCCTGGTGAGGAGTTCTCACAATTTGCCGAAACACAAAACCGTCTATCTAAATTTGCTGAGTGGAATGTATGATTAATTTTAATAAGTATGAAGAGTTTGTTGCAGAAGTTACTTCTGACTGTTCAACAAACTTTGTTGATTTCGCTGATCGTATTGGC
>BB_Man_B_Liq_inBBDRAFT_1000021_pt1 | contig 23650 bp, 25 predicted proteins | sample BBManParaguerPR_4_FD_10244 | JGI IMG/M metagenome (IMG submission 10244) | reverse complement strand
CGGAATACCTGTGGCATACAGGCTGTCTGCCACCCGTGATCGTGGGGCCACGCGAATGCGCGATTCGTTCATCCAGGCGCCCGCGCCTTTTTCGGCGAAAAACAGTTCGTCCTTGGCCGGGTCATAAATAACGCCAGCAACAATCTGACCTTTGTGTTCCAAGGCGATAGACACGGCCCAGTGGGGCAAACCATGCAGGAAATTGGTTGTACCGTCTAATGGATCAACAATCCAACGGCGCGTGGGATCTTGGCCCGCAACTTCACCCGTTTCTTCGCCCAGAAATCCATAGGTTGGACGCGCCTCTAGCAATTCGTCGCGGATGATTTTTTCAGATGCCATGTCGGCACGGGTCACAAAATCGCCCGCACCTTTGCGCGACACCAACAGGTTTTCGACCTCTCGAAAATCCTTTACCAATGATCGCCCTGCTTTACGGGCTGCTTTGATCATAATGTTTAGATTGGCGCTACCTTGCATCTGTCGTATTCCTTATTCGGTCAGACAGGGGCTATACGCCCCTTTACGGCAAAAGCCAAGCCAACTTTTCCAACTCAGACAGACATCAGCTGTTTTGTGACCCAAACGCCCACCGCCGCAGAAACACCCGTCAGAACGGCACCCCAAATCACATCTGTGACCACCATCGTCACCGTCCAGTCGCGCAATATCGCGTAATTGGTAAATTCAAAGGTACCATAGGCCAAGGCCCCCAAAATCGCGCCACTGACCAAGGCCTGCACAACGCTGCCCGACGCCAGGGCAGGAATAGATGTAAAATACAGCATACCCGCGATATACATCAAATAGAATACACCTGCGGCCCCCATGCGCGGTTCGGCCGCCATGATATGACCGATATTTTCGGTAAACATTGGGTTCAAAACTTTTTTCAACATCACAATATCCAGCGCCAAAAACGCCACTGCAGTTGAAATGTATAATACGACATATGTCATGTGAATTTCCCGTTGTTTTCTATCAATACGCATCAAATCGCAAACTGGATCACTAAAGAAGGTTTGATTTTAACCAGACTTAGCACAATACTGCCAAAACGGGAGGACAGAAAAATGAAACACACACTACTTGGGGCGATTGCCCTGCTGATGACTGCGGGTCACGCTATGGCCGATAAGGTTCACATCGCATTTCATGTCGATGAAAATGATCCAGCGGTGATGAACATGACGCTGAACAATGCGCAAAACGTACAAAATTATTATGCAGCCCAAGGGGACGAAGCGGTCATTGAAATCGTGGCCTATGGGCCCGGGTTGAACATGTTTGTGGCCGGCAAATCCCCAGTGGCGGATCGCATTTCAACAATGTCACTGGAAATCGACAACATCACATTTTCGGCCTGCGGCAACACGCATCGCAAAATGTCGCAAAAGGCAGGCACAGATGTGGCCCTACTGGCCGAGGCGCAGATTGTACCATCCGGCGTCGTGCAGCTGGTGACATTGCAGCAGCAGGGATATGCCTATATCCGACCCTGATCACTGGATTGGTTTTGTAAATGCCGCACCAATCCTGTGATGGCATTTTCCAACATCTCAAGCGTGCCATCAAAGTCACGCGTGTAATACGGGTCTGGCACATCCTTGCCCTGATAAGGTCCGGTCGCGAAATCGCCCATAAACATAATTTTATGGGCGAATGCCGCAGGACATGACCCATGCAGGCTGGCCAGATTATCGCGATCCATTGCAACAATGATATCGAAATCGCGAAAATCATCCTGCGTGACCTGACGCGCCCGCAAATCAGACATATCAATACCACGCCAGCGGGCTGCGCGTTGCATCGGGCCATAGGGTGGTTCGCCCACATGCCAGGCCCCTGTTCCTGCGCTGTCGATCTGGCAATGCTGACCATATGGATGCACCATCAACATGGCATGCGCGCTGGGGGATCGGCAAATATTGCCAAGACATACAAACAATATTTTGGCCACTGCGCCCATCCCCCTAGGGTTTTTAGTTGTGGGAATGCATCATTTTATCTTGGCGTTCCAGATCAACGGGCACTTGGACATTGATTTCGCCGGCCTGTTCAAACACCAAGGTCAGATTGATCATATCACCCTGCGACCAGGCGTTTTTTAACCCCATAAACATCACATGTTTTCCCCCGCGTTTCAGGGCAATCATGGATCCCGCAGGGATTTCAAACCCTTCGGGAACATGGGTCATTTTCATAACGCCATCACCTTGGTCAATATGCGTGTGCAATTCTATTTTGACGGCTGCATCGGATTTTGCATCAATCAGCCGATCCGCTGATGGGCCAGTGTTTTCCAGCATCATAAATGCGGCGCCTGCCTTGGCCATGGACCCTGCAGAACGGGCATAGGCATCTTGGACAACGATGTCGGCCAATGCGATGGATGGGATTGCGATAACGCCCGCAACTGCAGCGCTGATAAGTGTCGTCAGTTTCATTGTTTTTTCCTTTGATTAACGTGTTTTTTGTTGAAATCAAAGGAAACGCGGCGGCCCCCGTGCCGCAGGTGCAACGCTGTGACGGGATACGGCCCGTGTCGATGAATGCAGAAATTGGATGGGCTGTAATGGGTGAACGGGGCTGTCCAACCGCATCGTGTCGGCCCCGATTGCGGCGATTGACACGATACATTCGGGACAAATCGGCGCGGCATCCAACGGAACGCCCTGCGCATCGACCACAACAGATGTGGGCCCGTGCCCCGTACATAAAACGATAATCCCCGCTGCATCACGTTGCAGCGTTTTGGCCATTGCGATGGACTGCCCACCCCAAACAACCAAAGCGCATGCAAGCAAAATTTTAATGCAGCGAAGCAACACCACGTTTCGAAATCCATTAGTTAAAAAAACCCTGACCATATCGGCCAGGGTTTTTCAATGCGTCAAATTATCAAATGACTTACGCTGTGGCTGTCTGTGCCTTTGCGATGTCTTTTTTGATTTTCAATGCGTTGTCAGACAGATCGGCGTCTTTCGCTTTCGCAAGAAACGCATCCAGACCACCACGGTGATCGACAGAACGCAGAGCAGCAGCTGAAATGCGCAGTTTGAAACCACGACCCAGTGTTTCAGATTGTAATGTTACGTCGTTCAGGTTTGGCAAAAAACGACGCCGTGTTTTGTTGTTGGCGTGGCTGACATTGTTGCCAGTCATTGGGCCTTTTCCGGTCAGTTCGCAGCGGCGAGACATGTCAGGTACCTCGTTTAAGTGTTGCAGCAACGCGGATGCGCCGCCAATATAAAAAGGCGCCGCAGTGGGCCGCGCCAAAATTCTGTTTCGCGCTTGTATGTCCTAGGGGGCAAATCGTCAAGCACTTGGATCGCAGAATCTGACCAAAAATTCAGTTTCGCATGGATTGCAGCCAAATTGGGCCAATTTTGCACGCGCCACCATGCGATTTACGCGCCCCTGCCCCGAATCATTGGGGAATTTCAATATGGATCATATCCAGCAAATCTTGGGCCGCACGCTCGGGGCGCAGATCGCCCTGCGCCACCGCCTGCGACAGTGATTCCATCTGCGCCTGGATTTTGGGGTGCGCCAAAGCGGCCAACAATCCCTGACGGACATCTTCGCCAAACCAAAACCGCGACTGATCGGAACGCCTGCGATCATAGTGGCCATGATCACGCCGCCACTGCATCAATTCACAAATTTTTTCCCATGCCGCATCAATTCCGGTATTTTCCGTGGCCGATACGGTCATCGCACAGGGAAACCCTTGGGGGTCTTGGGGGCGTTTTCGCAACAAACGCAAGGCCCCCGAATAATCGGCACAGGTGCGCATCGCGGTTGCACGCAAATCACCATCCGCTTTGTTGACCAAAATCATATCGGCCATTTCCATGATCCCACGTTTGACGCCCTGCAATTCATCCCCCCCTGCCGGGGCCAACAGCAGCAAAAACAGATCCGAGATTTCGGACACAATGGTTTCCGACTGCCCCACGCCCACCGTTTCGATCAATACCACATCAAACCCTGCCGCTTCGCACAGGGCCACCGCTTCTCGGGTGCGGCGCGATACACCGCCCAAATGCGATTGACTGGGTGATGGCCGAATAAAGGCATTGGGATCACGCGACAAACGATCCATGCGCGTTTTATCCCCCAAGATCGACCCACCCGACCGCGCAGAACTGGGATCAACCGCCAAAACGGCCACGCGTTTGCCAAGGGCTGTCAAAAAACAGCCAAATGTTTCAATAAAGGTTGATTTTCCAACACCCGGCGTTCCAGACAAACCAATGCGCAACGCCTGACGATTGGCCGTACCCACCGCCTCGATCAGGGCCAAGGCACGGGCACGATGATCACTGCGTGCACTTTCGACCAATGTGATTGCACGGGCCAATGCGCGTCGGTCGCCTTGTATAACTTTGGTGGCTAATTCGGCATCTGTCATCATATTTCGGCAGCTTTCCGCAGATTGTATTTCAGGTCATTGACCTTTGATCGGGTTTCTTGCCTTGTTTGGGTACGCTATTGCGACACAAAATGAAAGACGGGGTGCAAAATGTCACAGGTTTCCATAATCCGCGCGATATACGTCGCCGGCACCATGCTGTGCGCCACGACCCAAGCCATGGCCGAAACAAAACAATACGCGTTTAACATAAATTTATTGGGAATTAAGGCCGGTGAACTGCGCTATAGCGTCCGGCACGAAGGCAACAATTATTCCGCCGCCGGAAAAATATTCCCCACAGGATTGGCCGCACAATTTGTAAACTTTGCCTTTGATGTGTCGGTATCAGGGCGGATCACAAAAAACGGTTACGCCCCTATAAGATATAGCGAAAAGTCCGACAATGGCCGCCGCCAAGAGGAAAAATATCTAACCTATACCAACGGAATCGCGCGGGTCAAATCACCCAAATTGCCCAAACCCTATTGGGCCGACCCCAAAGATCAAAAAGGCACCGTTGATCCAATGACGGCGATCATGTGGACGCTAAGCGACAAAACCCAAGACGACCTATGCCGCCAAGACATTCCCATTTTTGATGGCGCGCGGCGGGTTCAAATCACCCTATCCAACCGCCAAGACCGCGATGGATCTGCGACCTGTGATGGCGTCTATCGGCGAATTGACGGGTTTTCGAAATCCGAACTGGAACAGGGCACCACGTTCCCGTTTACGATCAGCTATGAAAAAATTGGTGATTTTTACCAAACAAAACGCTTTGATGTGCAATCTGTGCGTGGACGTGTGTCAGTAACTCGGCAATAAAGGCCGCGTGACGCAAGATTTACCCATACGCGCCGTGATCGGCGATTTGATTGCTGCGCTAGCGCGCTGCAACCGTGCCGTTTTATGCGCCCCCCCGGGCGCCGGCAAAACAACATCCGTTCCCCTGGCCATTTTGGAGCAGTTGCAGCCGCGCGGCAAAATCATCATGCTGGAACCGCGCCGGTTGGCCGCGCGCGCGGCGGCCGAACGCATGGCAGAAACGCTGGGCGAACAGTTGGGCGATACGGTCGGATACCGGATCCGCGGGGACGCCAAAACATCGGCGCAGACCAAAATAGAGGTCGTCACCGAAGGCATCCTAACCCGCATGATCCAAAATGATCCCGAATTGCCCGGGATCGACACCATCATTTTCGATGAATTTCACGAACGATCCCTGAATGCTGATTTGGGGCTGGCCTTGGCACTGGAAATTGCCGATGCCCTGCGCGATGATCTGCGCATTTTGGTGATGTCGGCCACTTTGGACGCAGATCCAATCGCCGCCCTGCTGGGGGATGCGCCGGTCATCATATCCCAAGGCCGAACTTTCCCCGTGACCCCCCAGTGGCTGCCACGCCCGCTGGATCGCAGCCTGTCGTTTGAACAGGCGATGACCGATCTGATCCTATCTGCAATGGGGGCCGAATCGGGGGGCGTTTTGGCGTTTTGCCCTGGCGAGGCGGAAATCAATCGGATCATGACCCGACTGGCCCCTCAGGTCGGGCCAGATGTGAAAATATATCCCCTCTTTGGCGCGATGGATTTTGCCCTGCAACGTCAGGCAATCCAGCCCATGCAATCAGGGCGCAAAGTTGTCTTGGCCACATCCATTGCCGAAACGTCCCTAACGATCCAAGATATTTCCATTGTGGTCGATGGCGGATTGGCGCGGCGTGCAAAATTTGACCCTGCTACAGGCATGTCGCGTTTAATCACCGAAAAAGTATCGCGCGCAGAGGCAACCCAGCGGATGGGCCGTGCCGGCCGTGTGCGCGCCGGCCACTGCTTCAAACTGTGGTCCAAAGCCGAAGAAGGCACCCTGCCCGCCTTTGCGCCCCCCGAAATTGAAACATCGGATTTAACGGGCTTGGCGCTGGAGTTGGCGCAATGGGGCAGCCCGCCCGAGGCGATGGCGTTTCTAACCCAACCTAACCCCGCCCTAATGGCCGAGGCGCAACAGGTTTTGCGCATGTTGGGGGCCCTGTCGCCCTTGGGCAAAATGACGGATCACGGCAAACGCCTGGCCCGCGCGCCCGTCCATCCCCGTTTGGGTCACATGTTGGCTATGGGCGGCGCAGTGGCAGCACCTTTGGCGGCATTGCTGTCAGATCGCGACATTTTGAACCGCGGGGCACCTGCCGATATCGCCTTGCGTATCAGCGCATTAAAGGATGCCAAATCCTTTGAGGCAAATCACCCCTATACGCCAAATCGCCCGGCCCTGACCCGTGTCAGAGCAGAGGCCAAGCGGTTGGCTAAACTGTTCAACACAGACAGCCCATATTCCGCCGAACAGCTGTTTGCACTGGCCTTTCCCGACCGCATCGGTCAACGCCGCAAAGGCGATGCCCCCCGCTATGTCCTAAGCAATGGCAAAGGTGTGACATTGACCGACGGCGATCCCTTGGGACAGGCCCCCTATATCGTTTGTGTGGAAACCGACGGGCGTCCACGTGATGCAACCGTGCGACAAGCGATCCAAATTCACGCGGGCGACCTGCGTGACCTGTTTGGCGACCAAATCACATGGGATCAATCCTGCGACTGGTCCAAACGGGAAAAACGGGTTGTTGCGCGCAAACAGGAACGGTTGGGGGCCTTGGTTTTAACCGACCAAAAATGGAGTGACGCCCCAAAGGACGATATCAAACGCGCCATGCTGGATGGGATACGCGACCTTGGGTTTCAGTGGCCCAGACCGGCCCAGCGGTTTTTGGCGCGCGTCGCCTTGGCGGGCGATCAACTGCCCGATTTTTCTGCCCCCCATTTGATGAACACGCTTGAGGATTGGTTGCTGCCCTATCTTGATGGGGTCACGACAGCGGCACAATGGCAGGCGTTTGACCCATTGCCGGCGCTGCGCGCGCGGCTGGATTGGGGGCAGATGACCCTGCTGGATACCCAGGTGCCTGCGGCCTTTACCACGCCATTAGGCCGTCAGATCCCGATTGATTACGACACGGAACATCCCACCATTTCATTACGATTGCAGGAAATGTTTGGACAAAAAACCCATCCGATGGTTGGCACGACACCGCTGCGCATCACCCTGTTATCCCCCGCCCAGCGCCCGGTGCAAACCACGATGGATTTGCCGGGATTTTGGAAAACCAGTTACCAAGATGTGCGCAAGGACATGCGCGGCCAATATCCCAAACACCCCTGGCCCGAGGATCCGACCATTGCAGACCCCACATTGCGCACGAAAAAACGGTCTTGAGCCGCACAAACTAGCGAATATCGCCAGCAACCTTTAGGACGATTTTGCCAATGTGGGCACTGCTTTCCATGCGGGCATGGGCGTGGGCGGCATCGGACAAATCAAATTCGCTGTCCATGACGGGGGCCACGCGACCCCGCGCCAACAGGGGCCAGACATGCTGTTCCAAATCCTGGGCAATGCGGGCCTTGGCCAAATCGGATTGGGGGCGCAGGGTGGATCCCGTGATCGTCAATCGGCGCATCATCATGGGGGCAAAGTTGATCTCGGCCTTGGGGCCTTGCAAAAACGCGATTTGCACCAACCGCCCATCGGGGGCCAATGATTTCAGATTACGACGAATGTAATCGCCCCCCACCATATCCAAAATAACATCGGCACCACCGGCTTGGGTCAGGACATCTTCAAACGCATCGGTCCGGTAATTGATCGCAACATCTGCCCCCAAATCGCGGCAGGCCTGACATTTTTCATCGGATCCCGCGGTTACATAGACACGCGCACCAAAGGCATGGGCCAGCTGAATGGCCGTTGTCCCAATACCTGACGATCCGCCATGCACCAAAAACCGTTCCCCTGCCTGTAATTGGCCCCGCTGGAACACATTGGACCAAACGGTGAAAAACGTCTCGGGCAGGCAGGCCGCCTGTTTCATGTCCAACCCCTCAGGGATGGGCAAACAATGCGCCGCAGGCGTTGCAACATATTCGGCATATCCCCCACCGGGCAACAATGCACAGACGCGGTCCCCAACGGCCCAGCGCGACACACCATCCCCAAGGGCGACGATCACGCCCGATGCCTCAAGCCCGGGCAGATCACTGGCGCCCGCGGGTGGATCGTATAGGCCCGCCCGTTGCAACGCGTCGGGACGATTCACACCGGCATAGGCCACATGGATCACAACCTCGCCCGCACGCGGCTGTGGGATGGGGCGAATGGTGGACTGCAAAACATCAGGGCCGCCGGGTTTTGTAATTTCGACGACATTCATTTGATCGGACATTATGTATCCTTGGATCGGGCCCATATTCCTGGGCGATTAACGGATTGGGTGCGCGGAGCTTGGATTTTCTCCAAAATCCAATTCGGGCCGGACATCAGGCGCGACAGTGTTTTGTTGTCGCGCACCTGCGCTTTGAATTTTTCGAACTGCATGACATCGGCGATACGACGATCCAGATAATCCCAAGTGTCCTGATCCTCTGGGCTGGTGTCGCCCAACCAATATAAAACCGTACTGCCATAGACCGCCGACAGGGTTGCGCGTTTGGTGTACCAATTATAATCGGTTGATGTATCACCCAGCGCGGACCAAATCACGTCGCAGGTGCCCCAAATCAGCCCCGTTCCGATGGTCGCGTTTTGTGGCAGGGCAAACAGGGATGTCGCACGGCGCACGGCCTCTTTGTCTTGGGCAATTTCAATACGCTTGCGCACGGCCCAAGTGATTTTGTCCCGGAACTTTAGATCAGATAGATCCGCATCCCCTATTGCGGCGATCAACGCATCATCGCCCATTTTATGCGCCCAGACGGCCAAATCCAGCCCACCGCGCGGTAAATATAACCGCGCCATATCGGGATCGATATCGCAGTCCTGGCAGGCGGCGCGCAGGGTCTCATCGCTCCAGCCGTCAAAGGCGACATGTATCATAGCGGCATCAACCAAACGGTTTTTCAGGTCTTGGGCTGTGTTTTCCATAATCGGTCCTTTCGCAAGCATACCCTAGACAATAATAGAACGGTTTGCTATAGGGCAAACTCCTGCTATCTAATGCAACTCTAATCTAGAAAGGTGGTGACAACCACATGCAGGTAAGCGTTCGCGACAATAACGTCGATCAGGCTCTTCGGGCCCTGAAAAAGAAGCTGCAGCGTGAAGGTGTGTTTCGCGAAATGAAGCTAAAGCAACATTTCGAAAAACCGTCGATCAAAAAAGCACGCGAAAAAGCTGAAGCGATCCGCCGCGCCCGTAAATTGGCGCGCAAGAAAGCACAGCGTGAAGGTATGCTATAAGCAATACCAATTTGTATAAGAAACCCCCTGAGATCATTTTCAGGGGGTTTTTTTATTGTCAGGCATCAGAAGCGGGCGCACAGCGTATTACATTTTTGTTAATTTAACCAACTAATATAGCTGAATTTTTCAAAAAATGCCTAATTTTTATGCAACGTTAAATTCCAAAGAATGTTAAAAATTTGCAACATAATAAATATCATATTGATATTTNTCGTTTTTTATGAAACTTTTGTTCAACAAGACAAATAAAGAGTCAAATAAGACTTACATCGCATCGCAATCTCGATTGACAGATGCTAAAACAGGAGCTCCAGAATTAACATTTTTGTTAACACCTATTATAAATGACGACCTACGCTGCATTATATTCAATCTGCTATCGAACCAGCATGATGTTGGACATGGAAACATGCTTCATTGCAAGACATTCAAACCAACAAAACTGGACAATCCTAGAAGGTCACGGGGTTTTAAATTCACCCAATATTTTTTCATTAACCCCGCACCCAAGCACATTGGATCGCACATTTCATGAATATCAATCGCCCTGCGAATTACGCTTTCTTGCGCCATTCAATACGCGTATCACATTCGAATATCTGGCCTATCAAGGGGCTGATATCGTCCTGTTTTGTGGATCACGTCAGCACCAATCCAAAATGACCAGCCCAGAAATCAAGTTTTTCCAATCACAATACCGCCTGGCGACGCAGGTCTTGGCCGATATTCGGCCCTGGCCAACATCGCTAGGCACGCGCCGACACTAGCGAATTAATAAATTTTGGGCACGTATAATTCGTCTGGCAAAACACGACGTTCATAATCTGGGTTAAACACCCGTTCTGGCAAATCTACTTTCTCATAGGGGACCTCTTGATAGGGGATCTGACTCAGGATGTGTTCGATACAGTTCAATCGTTCGCGTTTTTTGTCGTTACCTTCGACGATATACCATGGCGCCTCGGGGATATTGGTGCGGGCGAACATATCCTCTTTGGCTTTGGTATAATCTTCCCATCTGATGCGACTTTGTAAATCCATGGGGGATAATTTCCACTGTTTCATTGGGTCATGGATGCGCATCAAAAACCGCAGCTGTTGTTCTTCATCTGTGATGGAAAACCAATATTTTAGCAAAATAATGCCAGACCGAACCAACATCCGTTCAAATTCGGGCACGTCACGGAAAAACTGTTCCACTTCGTCATCGCTGGCAAAGCCCATGACCCGTTCGACGCCCGCGCGATTATACCACGATCGGTCAAACAAAACGATTTCACCACCCGCCGGCAGATGCGGGACATAGCGCTGGAAATACCACTGGGTTTTTTCACGTTCCGTTGGCGCAGGCAGGGCAACAACACGCGCCACACGGGGATTCAGGCGCTGGGTGATGCGTTTGATCACCCCCCCTTTGCCGGCGCTGTCCCGCCCTTCGCACAGAATCAACACTTTGGCGCCCGTCACCTCAACCCAGTGCTGCAGCTTGATCAATTCCGACTGCAAGCGCAGCAAATTCGTGTAATATGTTCGGCGATCCAACATATTCGGATGCTTGTCTTTATATAACGCGCGCAATTCTTCGCTGAGCACGGGTTCATTGAATTCACTTTCGAACAGATCATCCAGTGTTTCCTCTAACTCGGCCTCTATCCAGCTTAAATCTTGCTTTTTCCGGTCGCTCATCGCGGTGCTTTCCTAAACTGTGTCAAATATGTTGCCTGATACTCAATCAAACTATTGTAACGATTCTATTATCATATGCGCCGCCTTTTCGGCGATCATAATGGTTGGGGAATTGGTATTCCCACTGACGATTGCCGGCATCACACTGGCATCAACCACCCGCAACCCGTCAACGCCCCGTAAAAGTAACATTTCATCCAACGGTGCCCTGGGATCGGCCCCCATGCGGACCGTGCAAGTGGGGTGGAATATCGTGGTACCAATATCACCTGCTGCTTGTATTAAATCATTGCGCGTCTGAATTTCAACACCTGGCTTGACTTCGCTTGGGCTGTATTTTGCCATCGCAGGTTGCGTCATGATCGTTCGCGCCAGTGTAATCGCATCGGCGGCCACCTGACGGTCGTTTTCTGTCGACAGATAATTGGGAATGATTTTTGGTTTCGCCCAAGGATCCCCAGACGACAATGCAACGCGCCCCCGACTGGTGGGACGCAAATTACAGACTGATGCCGTAATCGCAGGATAGTCATGCAATGGCTGGCCGAATGCCTCAAGAGACAGGGGCTGAACATGGAATTCCAAGTCCGGGGTTTCCAGATCGGGCCGCGATTTGGCAAAGGCCCCCAACTGGCTGGGCGCCATTGACATAGGACCGGACCGTTTCAGAGCATATTCCAAGGCAATCCGCGCCTTGCCCAGCCATGAATTGGCCATAGTGTTCAACGTTTTCGCCCCCTGCAGCGCCCAGGAACAGCGCAGTTGCAAATGGTCCTGCAAATGTTCGCCCACATCCGGAATGTCGCGCACCACATCAATGCCGTGCTCCGACAGCTCGGCCGCGGGTCCCAGCCCCGACAATTTCAGGATCTGCGGGGATCCGATGGCGCCGGCACTCAGGATAACTTGGGCGCGGGCGGTGATCTGATGGGTCTGTTGGCCGCGGCGATATTCCACCCCAACCGCCCGATTGTCACGAATCAGGATTTTGCTGACATGGGCATGGGTGATCACCTTTAACCGGCCGGCATGACGCGCCGTTCGCAAAAATGCCTTGGCCGTGTTGATCCGCCAGCCCGACCGCTGGTTGACCTTGAAATAACCCACACCTTCGTTCGTGCCCGAATTGAAATCAGTGGTGGCAGGAATGCCAGTTTGTTGTGCGGCCTGTGACCAGTCATCCAACACATCCCAGCGCAGCCGTTGGTTTTCCACCCGCCATTCGCCCCCTGCCCCATGCAGATCAGACGCACCATCGACGTAATCTTGGGATTTTTTGAAATAGGGCAACACATCGTCCCAACCCCATCCGGTCAGCCCCATTTGCCGCCACCCGTCATAATCGGCCGCCTGTCCGCGCAGATACAACATCCCGTTGATCGAACTGCATCCGCCTAACACCTTGCCCCGCGGATATAGCAAAGACCGCCCATTCAAACCCGCATCCGGTTCGGTGCGAAACTGCCAATCCGTGCGGGGATTGTCGATGCAATACAGATAGCCCATCGGAATATGGACCCAATGGTAATTGTCGCTGCCGCCGGCCTCAAGAATTGCGACGCTATAGCCTGCGTCATTCAGACGTTTGGCCAAAACGCATCCCGCGCTGCCGGCCCCGATAATAACAATGTCAAATTCCATAAACGCCCCCTACAATGGCAGTGCGGTGGTTTTAAACACCGTGCGCAATGCAAAGGATGACTGCATCTGCGCCACCCCCGGCAATCGTGTCAAATACTGGCGATGGATGCGCGCAAAATCGTCTGTGTTTTCGGCCACCACCTTTAGGATATAATCCGCTGTTCCCGCCATCAGATGACATTCCAACACATCCGGAATACGCGCCACGGCCTTTTCAAAGGCTTCAAGAACTTCGTCCGCCTGCGCAGACAGGGTAATTTCGACAAAAATGGTGGCGGGCACATTTACCTTGCGCGGATCCAACAAGGCGACGTAATCTTTGATCCACCCTTCCTCCTCTAGGCGTTGGACCCGTCTGTGGCAGGCTGATGCCGATAAATTTACACGTTCGGCCAAATCGGCGTTGGAAATTCTGCCCTGCTTTTGCAGAACATTTAAGATTCGGCGATCTGTATCGTCAATTTTGGTATTTGCCATTTATCTTTCAAATTTTTTCAGTTTTGCGCATGTTTATTGCAATAATACTGTCATATACAGGATAAATTATCAAACTAATTTCAAAAATTTGGGCAGATACTGATCCCATATGATCCAAGGAGGATACGATGATCGTAGGATGCCCCAAAGAAATCAAGCCACAGGAATTCCGTGTGGGTTTGACCCCCGCCGCCGTACATGAATTGGCCAGCCATGGCCATGACGTATTAATCGAAACCGCTGCCGGTATGGGCGCGGGATTTTCCGATGACGATTACGTCGCCGCGGGTGCTACCATAATTGCCACCGCAGCCGAAGTCTTTGAGCGCGCCGATATGATCGTCAAGGTCAAGGAACCCCAAGCGATCGAACGCAAAATGCTGCGCTCTGGTCAACTGTTGTTTACATATCTGCACTTGGCCCCCGATCCCGATCAAACCCATGATTTGTTGGCCAGCGGCTGCACCGCCATTGCCTATGAAACCGTAACCGACCGGAACGGCGGCCTGCCCCTGCTGGCCCCGATGTCCGAGGTGGCCGGCCGCTTGGCCCCCCAAGTTGGCGCATGGACCCTGCAGAAAGCAAACGGCGGACGCGGCGTATTGTTGGGCGGCGTTGCAGGCGTGTCCCCTGCCAAGGTTTTGGTCATTGGCGGCGGCGTTGTCGGCACCCAAGCGGCCAAAGTGGCTGCGGGCATGGGCGCAGATGTCACCGTGCTGGATCGGTCATTGCCACGGTTGCGGTATTTGGATGACGTCTTTGGCGGTGTATTCAAAACAGGCTATGCCTCGGCCGCAGCAACCGCAGAATTGGCGGCACAGGCCGACATGATTGTGGGCGCGGTTTTGATCCCGGGTGCCGCGGCCCCCAAATTGATCACCCGCGCACAATTGTCTGATCTGAAACCCGGCGCGGCCCTGGTCGACGTGGCCATTGACCAAGGTGGCTGTTTCGAAACATCCCGCGCCACAACGCACCAAGACCCGATTTATGAGGTGGACGGCATTATGCATTACTGCGTGGCGAACATGCCAGGCGCAGTTGCACGCACGTCAACCCTGGCATTGGGAAATGCGACATTGCCGTTTGTGGTGGCATTGGCAAACAAAGGATGGCAACAGGCCTGCGCCGACGACCCCCATTTGTTGAACGGCCTGAACATCCATGCAGGTCAGCTGACCAACCACGCGGTGGGCGTGGCATTAAACCTGCCAGTCGTATCGCCCGACCTGACCCTAAAGGCCGTTGCATAACAAAAAAAACGCCCCTGCAAATTTGCGGGGGCGTTTTTTCATCACGATAGGTGATTATTTTTTCAACGCATCGCGAATTTCCAGCAAGACATCCAATTCGCTTGGACCGGCTGGTGCTGGCTCTTCTGCGGTGGCCTCTTCTTGTTTTTGGGTCGCCTCTTTCACTTTGTTGACATAACGCACCAACATAAACACGACGAATGCGATGATCAGGAAATTGATCACAGCCATGAAAAACGCACCATAGGCAAACACGGCGGCACCGGCATCGCGGGCCTCGGTCAATGACGCGTAATTGCCATCGCCACTAAGAACGATAAACAGGTTGGTAAAATCAATACCGCCCAGGAACAGGCCGATAAAGGGATTGATCAAATCCCCCACCATTGATTTCACAATCGCAGTAAAGGCCGCACCAATAATGATCCCCACGGCCATATCCATAACATTGCCCTTGGCAATGAAGTCCTTAAATTCTTTCAGCATTCCCTTACCCTTTTTGCTACAAAATGCCGCATCTTTATAGCGATCTATTGCGGCATCCCAAGGGCAAAACATGGCAAAACCACCACTTTTTTAGGGCAATGTGCTTTCTAGGACATAGCGCAGGATATCAACCACCTGTTGTGGGGTTTCGACCACCGCCAATGCGGCGGCATCAACCTCTTTCAGGGCGTGTTGATGATCGGGGCCGTGCATGACAATCAATGATTTGCCCAAGGCCGAGGCATAGCCCGCATCAAAGGCCGCGTTCCATTGTTTGTATTTGTCACCAAAGCGCACGACAACCACATCCGATGCCTCAATCAACATGCGGGTGCGAATTGCGTTCACTTTGGCCCCTTTGTGGTCGTGCCAAAATTTGTTCGGCTCGGCCCCCAAAATCGCAACACCGCAATCATCGCTGGCATCGTGATCGGTGACAGGCGCAGAAAACTGAACATCCAATCCAGCGGCCCCTGCGACGATGACATCGCGCCAATCCGTGTGAATTTCGCCAGATAAATAAACCTTCATTCTGGTTTCCTTTCGTTGCTGATTGCTGCGCGCAGGTTATGCGCGTAATTCGCCGCCTGACGCCTTGGTCACCTTTTCTATGATCTTGGCTGAAATCGCATCCAGGTCTTTGTCGGTGAATGTCGCATCCTTGGGCTGCAATTTCACCGCAAAGGCGATGGATTTTTTACCCGCACCCAGTGACCCGCCGATAAATTCGTCAAAGACACGCACATCCACAACATGCACCTTATCCGCACCCAGCGCCGCATTGACCAGCGTCAAGGCATCGACATCCGCATCCACAACAAAGGCAAAGTCGCGATCCACCGCCTGAAGATCATTCATATCCAATGCAGGACGCGTGGCCGATGTTTTGCGCGGCATCGGAATGTCCTGCGGATGAATGCTAAAGGCAACGGCTGGACCCTTGACATCCAATTCCGCCAGAACCTTGGGATGCACTTCGCCGAATGTGGCCAAAACCTTTTTTGGGCCTAAACAAATCCGGCCATGGCGGCCAGGATGCCACCATGTATCGCCATCGCGCAGGATCTGCACCTTGGCCGGTGCGCCCAGCGCCGATAAAATGGCCTCGACGTCGGCCTTGGCATCAAACAGATCCACGGGACGCGATGCGCCATGCACATCTTTGGGCGCGGTGCGGCCAACCAGCAGGCCAGCAATCTGCAGGTTCTGTTCATCCGGTTCGCCGCCGTGGAACACGGGCCCCACCTCAAACAGGGCCATGTCGGCAAATCCGCGCGCCTGATTGCGGGCGGCGGCCTGCAACAGGCCTGCCAGCAAATCGGGGCGCATGTGGCTCATCTCTGATGAAATCGGATTGGCCAACATTGTGGCATCAGATCCCCCACCAAACAGAGCCGCGGATTTTTGATCAATAAAGGTATAACTGACACATTCATTATACCCCAATGCGGCTGCCGTACGCCGTGCAATTTGTTCGCGTTTTTGCATCGGGCTAAGGATTTGTTTGGGAACACCTGCCACGGCACGTGGCATTGGTTTGCCCTGCAGTTTGGTCAAGGATGCAATGCGTGCGACCTCTTCGACCAAATCCGCTTCGCCCAGAACATCGGGACGCCATGACGGAACATGCGCCATGTCACCATCCAGCACAAAGCCAAGATCCGTCAATGTTTTACGCTGGACATCCGCTGGAATTTCCATCCCAACCAACGACTGCACACGGTCTGTGTCCAGTTTATAGGCGCGGGCATGATCGGGCAATTCCCCTGCGACAACAACCTCAGACGCCTCGCCTCCGCACAGATCGATGATCATCTGCGTTGCAGCCTCGATCCCTGTTGGTGTCCACGCAGGGTCAATCCCACGTTCAAACCGATAGCGCGCATCAGAATTGATTTTCAACGCACGACCCGTATAGGCGGTTCGAATGGGGTCAAAAAACGCAGCCTCAAGGAACACGTTCACCGTATCATCGGTACAGCCCGAATGTTCGCCCCCCATGATGCCGGCCAGGCTTTCGACGCCATTTGCATCGGAAATTGCGGTCATCCCCTCTTGCAGGACATATTCCTTTTCATCCAGCGCAAGGAACGTTTCGCCCCCCTTGGCGCGGTGCACGCGCAATGCGCCACCGGCAACCTTGTCTGCATCAAACACGTGCAGCGGGCGGTTGTTATCATAAGTGAAAAAGTTGGTGATATCGACAAGCGCCGAAATCGGACGCAACCCAATGGCCCGCAAACGATCCTGCAACCACGCCGGGCTTGGCCCGTTTTTCACGCCACGGATCACACGGCCATAGAACACAGGCGCTTGGTCCAATGTATCCGCGTCAATTGTCACGCTAATTGGGCAGGGAAATGTTCCTGCGATGGGTTCAACCGGTTTCGTTTTCAACGTCCCCAAACCACGGGCCGCCAAATCGCGGGCAATACCGTGCACGCCCAGCGCATCAGGGCGGTTAGGTGTGATCGCGATTTCGATCACGGGATCGACCTTGGCAGGATCGTTCTGCGCCAACCAATCGACGAACAATTGCCCCACCTCGCCCGACGGCAATTCGATGATGCCGTTGTGTTCGTCGGACAATTCCAATTCACGTTCCGATGCCATCATCCCATGGCTTTCGACACCGCGAATATTGCCAATGCTTAGCGTGACATCAATGCCTGGCACATAATCGCCGGGTTTACACAGAACCACAGTGATCCCTGCCCGCGCATTGGGCGCACCACAAACGATTTGTTTGTCGCCCTCGTCAGTTTCCACGGTGCAGACACGCAACCGATCCGCATCCGGATGTTGTTCGGCATGTTTCACCTTGGCCAGCGTAAAGGTTTTCAACCCCTCTGCAGGGTTTTCGATGCCCTCAACCTCAAGCCCCAGATCGCTAAGCGCGAATTCGATTTCGTCCAATGTAGCCGTTGTTTCAAGGTGTTCTTTCAGCCAAGAGAGAGTGAATTTCATCGTTTCATTTCCATTTTCTACATGTGCTGGCGGTTAATCGCGTAGATCGCGCACCAATTCAAAGGTTTCACAAATAAGGTCCATCTGCGGATCAAATCCGCCATTACGTTCGAAAAAGGCCTGATGATCTGCCCGCCATCCGGCCAAATCATCATTTTCACCCTCTTTTTGGGCAAAATCCCATGTCACTTGGTCAAAGCGTTTCGTTTCAACCGCAACCGTACGGATCAAGGCAATGGGTTTACCCGACCAATCGGTCGCGATATCGTGGCGACCAACCCTAGGCAGGGCTTCGCCAGTTTGTCCAAAATCGCGCAATGCCCCACAGGTCGCCGTTTTGGCCCCCGACAGCACAAGATCATTTAATTTGTTGCATAGCGCGGGCCCGTCACCAAAGGTAAATGTTTCTGCATCAGGGTGTTCTGCGCGGATTTTGCGGATCGACACCTTATTTTTCACATGTGTTAGCCAATTGGACAATTCAATTGTTCTTACGTCGTGGTGCAGCGCGGCGGTGGTTGTGCCCAGACGGGCTGCGGCGACAGGGTCAGTTTCGCAACAATCCAGATCCGCAATCAATTTGGCCTGCGAACCAAAAATGCCGTCTTTGTTACGGATAAAATCCGCAATCTGGGTGGGGCGCAATTCGGGGTGATATTGCGTTCCCCAATAATCAACACCGTCTTTGTCATAGACGAAAGCCTGGATCGGGCTATGGTCATTTCCCGCCAACAGGGTCGCACCCGCGGGTAGGGTCTGTACCTCATCACGGTGAATGCACGGCACGGCAAAGGTATCACTGCGCCCCGCGAACATGGGATGCGCCTGCCCTTGGGCGGTCAAATGCGTGTCCCGTGCCACGCCCACCTCTAGCCCCTTGGGCGATGCGCCAACGGTGCCCCCCAAAACGGTTGCGGCCAGTTGCATCCCGTTGCAGCTGCCCCAAGTCGGAATGTTGTGACCAAAAACCAAATCCATCGCATCGCGTTGTGCTTTGGCCTCGGGCGCGTATGTGGACCAGGCCACACCTGATCCGGTAAAAATGACGCCATCCACGCACGCCAATTGATCCGCCGTCACTTGGGACACATAGGGCTGCGCCACCGCTGTCATTGCGCCAAGATGCGCGAAGACATCTTGAAACGCTGCCGCAGCAGGTGCAAAATCGGGCGTATTCCCTTCGATGATCAATAATTTGGTCATTTCAGCCAATCATCACCGGCTAAGACCACCGTGCAGCGTCGGCACGTCCAGCGCGGCAAACCCGTAATGACGCAACCAACGCAGGTCCGAGTTAAAGAAGGCCCGAAGATCAGGGATGCCGTATTTCAACATCGCAATCCGGTCGATCCCCATGCCAAAGGCAAACCCTTGCCATTCATTGGGGTCAATTCCGCCCGCTTGCAACACCTTGGGGTGGACCATACCTGATCCTAGAATTTCCAACCAATCGTCGCCCTCGCCCACTTTCAATTGGCCACCGGCCCATGAACAGCGAATGTCCACCTCGGCGCTGGGTTCCGTGAACGGGAAATGCGACGCGCGGAACCGCAGTTCCACGTTATCCACCTCAAAGTAGGCTTTGACGAACTCTTCCAGTACCCATTTCAGGTTGGCCATTGAGATATCTTTATCGATCGCCAAACCTTCGACCTGGTGGAACATGGGCGTATGGGTTTGATCGAAATCCGCGCGATATACGCCACCAGGGCAGATCACGCGCACAGGCGCGCCCGTTTTTTCCATTGTGCGGATTTGAACGGGGCTGGTGTGGGTGCGCAGAACATGCGGCGGGCGATTGTCGCCCTCGGCCCGGTGCATATAGAATGTGTCCATTTCCGCGCGCGCCGGGTGATGACCCGGAATGTTCAGCGCGTCAAAATTATACCAATCACTGTCAATGCGCGGACCCTCGGCCACACCGAACCCCATATCTGCAAAAATGGCGGTGACCTCTTCTGTCACTTGGGAAATGGGGTGAATGCTGCCCTGACGGGCGGGCCGGCTGGGCAGCGTGACGTCCAACCATTCGGTGCGCAAACGTTCATCCAAGGCCGCATCGGCCAAAGCCGCACGTTTGGCCGCGAGCGCACTGTTGATCTCATCCTTTAACGCATTTAGCGCGGGGCCCGCGACCTGACGTTCCTCGGGCGACATTTTGCCCAATTCACGCATTTTCAAGCTGACTTCGCCCTTTTTTCCGACTGCGGCCAGGCGCACCTCTTCTAACGTGCTTTCATCCACCGCATTGGCAATCGCCTGAATATATTTATCACGCAGATCGTTCATCATCAGCCTCCAAATAACTTTGCTCCCTGCTACCACATTTGTATCTATGTGCAAGCCGCTTGGTCATCGCAAAGCGGGGACCAAGCTGATCGAGCGTGCGCCTTTGGCGCACTCATTTTTATAACAGCCCCTTAAGGCCAAAGAAAAACGCTGCAAACCCGACAAGGCCCGCAGCGTTTCAAATTGGAAATCCAGTTAAGGATTTTACGCTAGTGCGGCCTTTGCCTGATCGACAATCGCACCAAACGCTGCTGGTTCATGAACGGCCAGATCCGCCAGAACTTTGCGGTCAACTTCGATACCCGCTTTGGCCAGACCGTTGATGAAACGGCTGTATGTCAAAGCTTCGTCATGGGCGCGCACGGCTGCGTTGATACGCTGGATCCACAGGCTGCGGAAATTACGCTTGCGATTATGACGGTCGCGTGTTGCGTATTGGTTTGCCTTATCAACGGCCTGAGCCGCAACTTTGAAGGTATTTTTACGACGACCGTAGTAGCCTTTGGCTTGGTCGATGATTTTTTTGTGACGACGGTGAGTTACTACACCACCTTTAACGCGTGACATCTCTCAAATCCTCCTTAGCGGGCGTATGGCATCATGCCCTTGATGATTTTTTCATCAGGGGTGGACATAACAGTTGTGCCGCGTGCGTTGCGGATGAATTTGGTTGTCCGCTTGATCATTCCGTGACGTTTACCAGCTTGGCCCGTTTTGATGCGGCCGCTTGCTGTAACTTTGAACCGCTTTTTGCAGCTCGATTTTGTCTTCATCTTAGGCATTTTCATCTCCTTAAACTTATGAGGTCTGGATAAACGCGACTCGGCATGCCCTTCGCCGGCCGCGCAATGAGATTGGCGTATACGTCTATGTCACTTGATTGGCAAGAGGTTTTTCGTTGGAAATGGCCGTCAAATGACGGCCATGCCTGCGGCGCGAGTATTTTTGCAAAAATGAAAGCGCTATTCAGGGTCCATCGCATAGATCATGCGTTCATTACAGGGGGCAACGCGCAAAATATTCGTGGTGCCCGGGATGTTGAAGGGGACCCCAGCTGTGATAACAATTTGATCGTCTTGGGTCACATAGCCTTCGGCCAGAGCCGCGCGGACGGCGCTGACGACCGCCTCTTTGAAGCGGGTTTTGGAATTGGACAAAACACAATTAGTACCCCATGTCAGCGCCAATCGCCGCGCGGTGCGCATTTCCGAGGTCATGGCGATAATCGGGACACAGGGGCGTTCGCGCGCGGTTAGCAGCGCCGTTGTTCCCGATTGGGTATAGCAGCAGATCGTTTTGATATTCGTTGTTTCTGCGATTTCACGGGCGGCAGCGACGATCCCATCCGCGATGGATTGGCGGTTCGCCTTGCGTGATGCATCAAGGATTTCGCGGTATGTTTGATCGCTTTCAACCTCGACGGCGACGTTGTTCATCGTTTGGACCGCTTGGATCGGGAATTGGCCAGCCGCTGATTCTGCCGATAGCATAATGGCATCCGCGCCTTCGTAAATTGCGGTTGCGACATCAGACACCTCGGCCCGAGTTGGCATTGGGCTTTCGATCATGGATTCGAGCATTTGGGTGGCAACGATGACCGGTTTGGCCGCCGCGCGGCATTTGCGCACCAGGCGTTTTTGAATGGGCGGTACGTTTTGCACGGGCAGTTCAACACCTAGGTCGCCGCGGGCCACCATGATACCATCGGACACGTTCAGGATATCATCAAAGCGTTCCACCGCGGATGGTTTTTCGATTTTGGACAGGACAGCGGCACGGCCTGCGGCCAATTCGCGTGCCTCGAGCAGGTCCTCGGGGCGCTGGACAAAGGAAAGCGCCAGCCAATCGACACCCAATGCGCAGACAAATTCCAGATCTTGCTTATCTTTTTCCGAGAGGGCCGCAAGAGGCAGGATAACGTCGGGAACGTTGACGCCTTTGCGATTTGAAATTGTACCGCCGTTGATCACCATACAGTCGGCAAAATCGGGCCCGCACTTTGTCACCTGCAATTTAATTTTGCCATCGTTGACAAGCAAATGCGCGCCAGATTTCAAAGCGGCGAAAATTTCAGGATGGGGCAGCTGAACGCGGGTGGCGTCGCCCGGCACATCGGACAGGTCCAGACGGAAAGAGGCGCCATTCTCTAATTCTTCTGATCCATTTGCGAATTCGCCCACCCGCAATTTTGGCCCTTGCAGGTCTGCGAGGATCGCAATCGGGCTGTTCAGTTCTTTTTCGACCATACGGATATATTTGTGACGCTGCTCGATTTCGGCATGGCTGCCGTGGCTCATATTCAGGCGAAACACATCGGCGCCCGCTTCGTGCAGGGCCTTGATGGTTTGGTAATCGCTTGATGCCGGGCCCAAGGTTGCAACAATTTTCACATTACGGTGGCGTCTCATCTATCTTCCTTTGACGTCGGTTGTGCCACATCAGGCGGATCCAGATGTTAGCGTTAACATTTCCTGCGTTATGCATCATTCGCCAGCGAATTGCAACCAATGTGGTTGGCAGTCGGTCTTTGATCCATATATTATCGGAATGTAACAAAATTCGCACCACATGCGACAATAATTATTGGCGCACAACACAAGGATCGCACCATGGACACACAAACCCGCATAGAACTAGAGGCCGCGGCCTTTCGCGCGCTGCGCGACCATTTGATGGTGAAACGCACGGATGTACAAAATATCGATATGATGAATTTGGCAGGATTTTGCCGCAATTGTCTGTCCCGTTGGTACCAAGAGGCCGCGAACGAACGCGGTATCGAAATGGACAAAACGCAAGCGCGGGAAATTTTTTATGGGATGAGCATGGATGAATGGAAAGCAAAGTATCAAACCGACGCCACATCCACACAACAAGACGCGTTCAAAAAGTCCTTTGCCGAGAATGTGGGCGACCAAGGCTGAACCTGTCACGCAAAAACGCGACCGCGGTTTTGCAGCAAAGGGGCAGGCTCGATGCCTGCCTCTTTGCTTTTTCAGACTATTTGCGTGAATGGAACAGATGGATCTGACGTGTTTGATTAATCACAGGGTTCGGCATCCTGGCCTCGCCATCCGCTGCCTGATCAATCACCCGCAGCCCCAACCAAACCGAGAGCGTGCCAAAAATCACTCCCCCGACA